>Ga0187890_10000449_pt1 | contig 28980 bp, 29 predicted proteins | sample June2016WEW_21_1_FD_133005 | JGI IMG/M metagenome (GOLD analysis project Ga0187890, IMG submission 133005) | Peatland microbial communities from SPRUCE experiment site at the Marcell Experimental Forest, Minnesota, USA - June2016WEW_21_10 | ecosystem: Environmental > Terrestrial > Soil >... | reverse complement strand
TGCAGCTGCGCGCCGCCGGCGAGGTGATCGTCGCGGGCGCTCGCGCGCTCGTGGCGGCGCTCGCCGCGCGCGCGCGCGAGCACGCGGACACGCTGTGCGTGGGCCGCACCCACGGCGTGCACGCAGAGCCGACGAGCTTTGGCATCAAGCTCGCGGGCTTCGCGTTCGAGGCCGAGCGCAACGCAGCGCGCCTGCAGCGCGCGTTCGCGCAGGTCGCCGTCGGCGCGGTATCGGGTGCGGTCGGCACGTACGCCGCCACCAGCCCCGAGTTCGAGGCGCGCGTGCTCGCCCGCCTGGGGCTGGCGCGTGAGGCCGTCTCCACGCAGGTCGTCCCCCGCGACCGCCACGCCGAGCTGCTGAGCGCGATCGCGCTCGCCGGCGCCGGCCTCGAGCGCTTCGCCACCGAGGTCCGCCACCTGCAGCGCACCGAGGTGCGCGAGGTGCAGGAGCCGTTTCGCGCAGGCCAGAAGGGCTCCTCGGCGATGCCGCACAAGCGCAACCCGATCAAGAGCGAGCAGATCTCCGGCCTCGCGCGCGTGCTGCGCGGCAACGCCCAGGCGGCGCTCGAGAACGTGGCGCTGTGGCACGAGCGCGACATCTCGCACTCCTCCGTCGAGCGTGTGATCCTGCCGGACTCGACGATCCTGCTCGACTACCTGCAGCACCGCACGATCGCGCTCGTCGAGGGCATGACCGTTGACGCCGAGCGCATGCGCGCAAACCTCGAGCTCACCCACGGCGCGCTCTTCTCCCAGCGGGTGCTGCTCGCGCTGGTCGAGGCGGGATCCTCGCGCGACGACGCCTACCGCGTCGTGCAGCAGCTGGCGCAGCGCGCCTGGGACGAGGGCACCCCGCTGCGCGAGCTGCTCGCCGCGGATGAGCGCGCGCGCGGGCTCGACCTCGACGCGATCTTCGACTACTCCCACTACCTGCGTCACGCCGAGGAGATCCTCGCGCGGCTCGACGCGATCGAGTGAGGAGACTGACGACCGGAGGGCAAGCGATGCAAGGACGCAGCGAGCGAAGTGTGCTCTGCACATGAGCGAGCGAGGACGCAGCAGCGCGCAGCCATCCGGTCGTCAGGCGCTGGTAGCATCGCGCCACGTGACCGCAACGCTCGACGAGCTGCCCCTCATCGCCCGCGGAAAGGTCCGCGAGATGTACGACATGGAGGGGATTGAGGGCATCCCCGGCATGCCGCCCCCGCTGCTGATGGTCGCCAGCGACAGGATCTCCACCTACGACGCCGTGCACCCCACGCCGATCCCCGACAAGGGCAAGGTGCTCACGGGGCTGTCGGTGTTCTGGTTCGAGAAGACCGCCGGGATCGTCGCCAACCACTTGATCTCGGCCACCGACGGCGTGCCCGACCAGGTGCGCGGGCGCGCGCTGGTGGTGCGCCGGCTGAGAATGCTGCCGATCGAGTGCGTCGTCCGCGGCTACATCACGGGCTCCGGCTGGAAGGACTACCAGGCCAGCGGCTCTGTTTCAGGGATCGCGCTGCCCGCCGGCCTGCGCGAGTCGCAGCGCCTGCCAGAGCCGATCTTCACGCCGACCACCAAGGCGGAGCAGGGCCATGACGAGGCGATCGACTTCGACGGCGCGGCCTCGCTCGTCGGCGACCGCGCGCTTACGGAACACGTCAGGGACGTATCGATCGAGCTGTACTCGTTCGCCGCCGAGCACGCCCTCGCCAACGGCGTGATCCTCGCCGACACCAAGTTCGAGTTCGGCCTCGATGCCGGCGCTCCCGCCGACGCCGCGTGGACCCTGGTCCTCGGTGACGAGGTGCTGACGCCCGACTCCTCCCGCTACTGGCCCGCCGACGGCTACAAGGTCGGCCGTGCGCAGCCGAGCTTCGACAAGCAGTACGTGCGCGACTGGGCCGCCGCCGGCGGCTGGGACAAGCTGCCGCCTGCGCCGCCGATCCCGCAGGACGTGGTCGCGGGCACGCGCGCGCGCTACGTGGAGGCTTACGAGCGCATCACCGGCGAGCCGTTCCAGGCGTGGCTCGATCGCACAGGCGCGAGCAGCGAGGCCGCCGGCCCGGATGAGACCTCCGGTGCAGCGGCGTGAACGCGCGGGCGGCGAGCGCGTGAGGGCGCGCGTGCTGATTCGCCCGAAGGCGGGCATCCTCGACCCCCAGGGCGAGGCCGTCGAGCGCGCGCTGCCGGCGCTCGGGTTCGCCGGCGTCGGCAACGTCCACGTCGGGCGCCTGATCGAGCTCGACGTCGAGGATCCCGAGCAGCTGCAGCCGATGTGCGAGAAGCTGCTCGCGAACCCGCTCGTCGAGGACTACGAGATCGAGCTCCTCGACGGCAGCGCCTGACGCGACGTGAAGTTCGGCGTCCTCCAGTTCCCCGGCTCCTGCGACGAGGTCGACGCGCTCGAAGCCGCCAGGCGCGTGGGCGACGCGGAGCTGATCTGGCACGCCGAGCGCGACCTGGGGGGCGCCGACGCGATCGTCGTCCCGGGCGGCTTCTCCTACGGTGACTACCTGCGCGCGGGCGCGATCGCGCGCTTCTCGCCGGCGATGGAGTCCGTGATCGCGTTCGCCCGCGACGGCGGCCTCGTGCTGGGGATCTGCAACGGCTTCCAGGTGCTGTGCGAGGCGCATCTACTCCCCGGGGCGCTGCTTCCGAACGCAAACTTGCGCTTCACCTTCCGCCAGCTCGAGCTCGAGGTGCTCTACGGCGGCGGGCCGTTCACGAAGGCGTGCGCCCTCGGCGAACGACTGAGCATCCCCGCCAAGCACGCATGGGGTCGCTATTACGCCGACTCCGACACGCTCGCCGTGATGGACCGCTCGGGCCAGATCGTGCTGCGCTACGCCCCCGGCCAGAACTTCAACGGCTCACTGCACGACATCGCCGGCGTCTGCAACGAGGCGGGCAACGTGTTCGGCATGATGCCCCACCCCGAGCACGCCGTCGACGAGCTGATCGGCGGCTCCGCCGACGGGCTCAAGATCTTCGAGTCGATGCGCTTGACGATCGAGGGCGCCGTCGTATGAGTGCGATTGGATCGCCTGTATAACGATGGCTATACAGGGCTCGCAAGGCGACACAGACATGCCGGTCGACGCTGCCCCGCGTGCGGGAGTTGGCACGACGCCGACCGTCGATGACGCGCTCGCGCTCGGGCTCACGCGCGCGGAGTACGAGCTCGTGTGCGAGAAGCAGGGCGGCCCGCCCAACCAGGTGGAGCTCGCGATGTACTCGCTGCTGTGGAGCGAGCACTGCGCCTACAAGCACTCCAAGAAGCTGCTGCGCACGCTGCCCACCGAGGGCGAGCACGTGGTCATGGGACCCGGCGAGAACGCCGGCGCCGTGGACGTCGGCGGCGGCCTCGTGTGCGCGTTCAAGGTCGAGTCCCACAACCACCCCAGCGCCGTCGAGCCCTTCCAGGGCGCCGCCACCGGCGTCGGCGGCATCCTGCGCGACATCTTCGCCATCGGCGCGCGCCCGATCGCGGTGCTCGACTCGCTGCGCTTCGGCGAGCCGGCCGCTGGTCCCGCGGGTGCTCGCGCTCGTTATCTGCTCGATGGCGCGGTGTCGGGGATCGGCCACTACGGCAACTCGATCGGCGTGCCAACCGTCGGCGGCGAGGTGTACTTCGAGGGGCCCTACGAGCACAACTGCCTGGTCAACGCCATGGCCCTCGGCCTCGCCGCGCGCGAGCGGCTCGTGCGCAGCGCCGCCGCCGGCCCCGGCAACCTCTTGATCCTGTTCGGCGCGTCCACCGGGCGCGACGGCATCGGCGGCGCCTCCGTGCTGGCCTCCGCGGAGCTCGGCGCCGGAGGCGACGGGGACCTGGACAAGCGCCCGACCGTCCAGGTCGGCGACCCGTTCGAGGAGAAGAAGCTGCTCGAGTGCTCGCTGGAGCTGCTCGAGCGCGGGCTGATCGTCTCGCTGCAGGACCTCGGTGCCGCCGGCCTCACCTCCTCAGCGTCCGAGATGGCCTCCAAGGGCGGCGTCGGGATCGACGTGGACGTCGCCAAGGTGCCGCTGCGCGAGCCCGGCATGGAGCCGTTCGAGGTGATGGTCAGCGAGTCCCAGGAGCGGATGCTGTGCGTGGTGGAGCCCGCCAACGCCGACGCCGTGATGGAGCTGTGCGCCAAGTGGGAGGTGAACGGGTCGGCGATCGGCACGGTCACCGACACCGGGCGCATGCGCGTGCTTCGCGACGGCGAGCTCGTCGGCGACATGCCCGTGGCCGCGCTCGTGGACGACTGCCCGCTGTACGACCTGCAGCCGCAAAAGCCCAGCGAGCCGATCTACGGCGCGCCGCCCGCCACGGCCGGCCTCACGCTCGCATCAACGCCACGGGACATCCTGCTCGCGATCCTCTCCTCTCCAAATCTGTCCTCGCGCAGGCCACTGTTCGAGCAGTACGACTCGATCGTGCAGTCGCGCACCGTGCGCCGCCCCGAGCAGGCCGACGCCGCCGTGCTCGCGCTCCCCGACGGCGGCGCGCTGGCGGTGAGCATCGACTGCAACGGCCGGCGCGTCGCCGCCGACCCCTACACCGGGACCGTGGAGGCGGTGCTCGAGTGCGCGGCCAACCTCGCGTGCGTGGGCGCCGAGCCATTGGGGACGACCAACAACCTCAACTTCGGCAACCCCGAGAAGCCGCACATCGCCTGGCAGCTCAGCGAGTCCGTACGCGGCCTCGGCGACGCGTGTCGCGCGCTGCGCGCGCCGATCGTCGGCGGCAACGTGTCCCTCTACAACGAGGGCGCCACCGGGCCGATCTACCCGACGCCCGTGATCGGCATCGTCGGCCGCCTGCCCGACGCCCGCCGTGCCGGGCGCCTCGGCTTCGCACGCGCGGGCGATCAGATCGCGCTCGTCGGCGCGCTGCGCCCGTCGCTGGGTGCCAGCGAGCTCGCCAAGCTGCTCGGGCAACCGCTCCCCGACGGGCTCCCGGAGATCGATATCGCCGCCGTGGCCGCCACACAGGCCGCCGTGCGCGACGCCGTGCGCGCGGGCGCGCTGTCGAGCGCCCACGACGTCGCCGAGGGCGGTCTCGCGGTCGCGCTCGCCGAGTGCTGCCTGGCCGGAGGCATCGGCGCGCAGGTCGAGCTGGCGGAGGATCTGTGGGAGGCGATCCCGCGCCCCGCGGGCGGACACGGCGCGCCTGGCCCGCGGTCAGGCTCGGAGCCGCCCGCTTCGACACTCCTGGCCACCGCCCTGTTCGGCGAGGGCCCCGGAGGGTTCATCGTCAGCGGCGGACCCGACGCCCTGCGCGCTCTGGGCGAGCGAGTGGCGACTGTTCCGATCGGCAGGGTCGGCGACGACGTGTTGAGCATCGTCGAGGCCGGCGCCACCGCCGGGACGATGCTCACGCTCACCCTCGAGGAGCTCGCCGAGGCACACGGCGCGCTGGGAGAGTTGTTCCCTTGAAACAGCTTCTGTATAGCCTTCGTATCTACGTGTCGGCGGGCCGCGGTTATGCGGCCCTGCTAGCTTGTGAACGTGATGCGTGACGGACCGCGCGACGAGTGCGGAGTGTTCGGACTGTACGCGCCCGGTCACGAGGTGTCGCGTCTGTCGTACTTCGCGCTGTACGCCCTTCAGCACCGCGGCCAAGAGTCGGCGGGCATCGCCGCGGCCGACCGCGGCGGACACATCATCACGCGCCGCGAGCTCGGCCTCGTCAGCCAGGTGTTCACCGAGAACGACCTGCGCACGCTCGCCGGCGAGCTCGCGATCGGCCATGTGCGCTACTCGACCACCGGGTCCAACGCCTGGGAGAACTCGCAGCCGGTGCAGCGCTCCGAGGGCACCAACGGCTCACGCCGCGAGGTTGCGCTCGCACACAACGGCAACCTGATCAACGCCCTCGAGCTGCACGAGGAGCTGCTCGAGCGCGGCGTCACGTTCAGCTCGACGTCGGACTCGGAGATCATCGCCGCGATGATCGCCACGCACCCCGCCGAGCTGGTCGAGGACGCGATCGCCGACGTGCTGCCGCGCCTGCGCGGGGCGTTCTCGATCGTGGCCATGACCAAGGATCGCGTGGTCGCCTTCCGCGATCCCCACGGCCTGCGCCCGCTCGCGCTCGGCGTGCTGGAGACCGGCCCGGAGGACTCTGACGGACGGCCGGGCGGGGGCGGCACGAGTCGCTACTGCGTGGCCAGCGAGTCGTGCGCGTTCGACATCATCGGCGCCAAGTTCGTGCGCGACGTCGAGCCCGGCGAGCTGGTGACGCTCGGTCCCGACGGCCTGCAGAGCCGCATGGTCGTGCAGGGCGGCAGGCGCGCGTTCTGCGTGTTCGAGTACATCTACTTCGCGCGCCCGGACTCGCGCATGAACGACCGCGTGCTGCAGGTGGCGCGCGGGCGCATGGGCGAGATCCTGTGGCGCGAGGCGCCCGTCGACGCCGACCTCGTGATCGCGGTGCCCGACTCCGGCAATCCCGCCGCCCGCGGCCTCGCACGCGCGGCCGGCCTTCCCCAGGACGACGGCTTCGTCAAGAACCGCTACGTCGCGCGCACGTTCATCCAGCCCGGCCAGGAGCTGCGCAAGCACGGTCTGCGGCTCAAGTTCAACCCGCTCCCCGATGTGATCGCCGGCAAGCGCCTGGTGGTCGTCGACGACTCGATCGTGCGCGGCAACACCACCCGCCAGATCGTGCAGATGCTGCGCGACGCCGGCGCCGCCGAGATCCACATGCGCATCTCCGCGCCCCCGATCAAGCACCCCTGTCACTACGGCATCGACATGTCCACGCGCGAGGAGATGATCGCGCACGGGCGCAGCACCGAGGAAGTCGCCGCCGAGCTCGGCTGCGACTCGCTGCACTACCTCTCGCTCGAGGGTGTCTACGAGGCCGTCGGCGCGACGCGCGCGACCCACTGCGACGCCTGCTTCACAGGCGAGTACCCACTCGCCGGCAGCGACGGGGCGGCGGGCAAGTACTCGCTGGAGCCTGACGAGCAAATGGCGGCGTCTGACGGCGTCCTCACCAACGGCTCCGCCGTCGGTGCCGGCTCGCGTGCGTAGCACGCCACGCTCGCTGCGTCCTTGTCAGCCTTGCCCTTTGCTCGTCAGGAGGGCGATACACCCCGGTCGGTCAGCACTTGCTTGAGGTCGGGTCCAGCGTCAGCTTGACGCTGGCAACGGTCTTGCCGCCGACCAGCATCGAGAACGTGTACGCGCCCCCAGCGATCTTGTGGTGGGGGAACGACGGCGTCCCGTAGGTCTGGCTGGTGCGCCCGCTCGCTTTGGTGAACTTGGTCTTGACCCCGGGAGGGATCGTGCCGGAGGCGGCCGGGCCGGCGAGCTTGATCGTGTAGCTCTTGCCGACCGGGGCGTGGGAGAAGGCGATGATCGGCGTCAGCCCGGTCGCCGGCTGGCTGGAGCAGTATTCGAGCTTGCCGCCGCCGGCGACGTTGTGGACGGCTTCGCCCTGCCCGACCTCCCACGAGCGCGAGGTCACGCGCAGCGTGCTCGACGCCGCGTGCGCGGAGGTCGCAGCACGGGCCGCCGCAGCGCCGGCTTTGGCCGAGAAGCTCGTCGAGCCGTCGCACTGTTTGGCGAGCAGGAATTCCGAGCGTGCCGTGCCCTTGACGGTGTGGCCGGAGAACTTGCCGTTGAAGAACAGCTTCCCCGTGACCTTGTGCTCGGGCGTGAATTCGTAGGCGATGCTGCCTTTGAACGCGCCGCTGCTGGAGATCGCGGCCGGCTTTGTTATCTGGCGCTCGCCGGTGCCCCCGCCTTCGCAGTACAGCGGGGCGAATACGACGCTCACGGTCACGGACTTGCCGCTGCCGGAGACCTTCAGGCTGATCGGCTGCTTCCCGTGCACCGTCGCACCCGTGTACTTGGCGCCCTTGACCGGGCCGGCCGCCAGCGCGACTGCCGCCGCCGCGAGCAGCGCGCCTGTCGTGAGGGCGATGGCGAGGGCGAGAAAACGGCGAAGCTGTCTACTCATCGAGGTCTCCTTTGCGTCCTCCGCTCAGGATGCGGAGGCACCTGTCGATGCGCGGAAATCTAGCCGAGGTGATCCTCGCGCGCCCCTGACGCATCGCTGTAGCGGTTGTTGTACGGCCGGTGGACGATCGACCTGCTGCTTCGCCCGGAGCGCAGCCCGTAGCCGAGCGCTGCGACCACGAGAATGGTGACGATGATGGATGTGAGCATGAGCCTGTCCTGTCTGGTCGTGGTTCCAGACCCTCTCCGCCTCATCAGCCATTCAAGGCCATCGAGCGGGCGTGCTCTGTGAGGTTGCTCACAGCTATCGTGACCGGCGCGTGAGCGACAGACTTCCCATCGCCGTGCTCGTGTCAGGAACCGGCACCAATCTGCAGGCGCTGCTCGACACGGTGCACGGGCGTGAGGCGGAGGTGGTGGCGGTCGCGTCGAGCGTCGCCGGCGCGCCGGCGCTGCAGCGCGCTGGGCAGAGCGGGGTGGCGACGGCGGTGTTCGCCCGCGCCGCCTACGCCGACCGCGCCGCGCGCGATCGGGCGCTCGCCGACTGGCTGGCCGAGCGCGGTACGCGGCTGGTGGTGCTGGCGGGGTACATGGAGCTGCTCGGCGAGCCATTCCTGTCGCGCTTCCCCGGCGCCGTGGTCAACGTGCACCCGTCGCTGCTGCCCGCGTTCCCCGGACTGGCGGCGATCGAGCAGGCGCTCACATACGGAGTCAAGGTGTTCGGCGTCACCGTGCACTTCGTCGACGCGGGCGTGGACTCGGGGCCGGTGATCCTCCAGCGCGCGGTCGAGCTGCCCGATGCGCGCGAGCCAGGGGACGTGCTCGCGGCGCTGCGCCCGCTCGAGCACGAGCTGCTGCCGCGCGCGGTCGCGCTGTTCGCGTGCGGCGCGCTGCGCGCCGACCCCGAGAACCCGCGCAGGACGATCGTGGATGACGCGGCGACCGGCACGGGCGAGGCGCCCGGCGTGGGCGAGGCGATCCGCGCGGGCGAGGGATAGGCTGCAACCATGACCCCCGAAGGCGACGTCATGACCGATCGCGCATCCGGGGTGCAGCGCGCGGCGCCCGGCGAGGTGCGCGTGCGCAGAGCGCTGCTGTCGGTCTCCGACAAGCACGGGATCGTCGAGTTCGCTCAGGGCCTCGCGGAGCTGGGCGTGGAGCTCGTCTCCACAGGCGGCACCTCGCGTGAGCTGGCCGGCGCCGGGATCCAGGTGCGCGCGATCGAGGACTTCACGGGCTTTCCCGAGATCATGGACGGACGCGTAAAGACGCTGCATCCGCGCCTGTACGCGGGCCTGCTCGCGCGGCGCGACGAGGACGAGCACCTGCGCGCGGCCTCCGAGCAGGAGATCGAGCAGGTGGACCTGGTGTGCGTGAACCTGTACCCGTTCGAGCAGACCGTCGCGCGCGGCGACGCCTCCGAGCAGGAGGTGATCGAGAACATCGACATCGGCGGTCCGACGATGATCAGGGCTGCGGCCAAGAACAGCGAGTTCGCCGCCGTGGTCGTCGATCCCGGGGACTACGAGCGCGTGCTGGGCGAGCTGCGCGAGTCCGACGGCAGGCTGTCGCTTCAGACGCGCAAACAGCTCGCGGGCAAGGCGTTCGCGTGCACCGCGCGCTACGACGCGGCGATCTCCACATGGTTCGCGTCCCGCGACGGCGAGGGCTTCCCCTCGAGCTGGCGCGAGGCCTACGAGAAGGTCAGCGACCTGCGCTACGGCGAGAACCCGCATCAGCAGGCCGCGTTCTACGCGCGTGTGGGATCGCCCACGCAGCTGCTCGCCGGCGTCGAGCAGCTGCACGGCAAGGAGCTGTCGTTCAACAACCTGCTCGACCTCAGCTCGGCGCGCGAGCTGGTGGAGGAGTTCGTTGAGCCCGCGTGCGCGATCGTCAAGCACAACAACCCGTGCGGCTGCGCCGTCGGCGCCAGCGGCCGCGAGGCCTATGAAAGCGCTTTCGCGTGCGACCCGCAGAGCGCCTACGGCGGCGTGATCGCGGTCAACCGCCCGGTCGAGGGCGCGTTCGCCGAAGAGCTCGCCAAGCAGTTCATCGAGGTGCTGCTCGCGCCCGGCTACGACGCCGCCGCGCTGGAGGCGCTGCAGGTCAAGAAGAACGTCCGCCTGCTCGAGCTCAGCGACTGGCCGGCGCCGCTGCGAGAGGTCGAATCCAAGCCCGTGATCGGCGGCCAGCTGGTGCAGACGCACGACGTCGTCTCCGAGACGCGCGAGCAGATGCACGCGACGAGCGCGCGCCAGCCCAGCGAGCAGGAGTGGCGCGACATGCTGTTCGCGTGGACCGTCTGCCGGCACGTGCGCTCCAACGCGATCGTGATCGCCGCCGGCGGCGCCACCATCGGCATCGGCGCCGGCCAGATGAGCCGCGTGGACGCCGTGCGCATCGCGATCGAGAAGGCGCAGGCATTCCGGCCTGAGCAGCTGGCTGGCTCCGTACTCGCCTCAGACGCATACTTCCCGTTCGCCGACGGCCCGCAGCTGGCGCTAGACGCGGGCGTCAGCGCGATCATCCAGCCGGGAGGATCGGTGCGCGACGAGGAGGTGATCGCCGCCGTGGACGCGGCCGGCGCCACGATGGTCGCCACGGGCGTACGCCACTTCAGGCACTGACGGCGTTGTACGATCGCGGCATGTGCAGAAACATCCGCAACCTCAACAACTTCGAGCCGCCGGCGAGCGACGAGGAGATCCGCGCTTCGGCGTTGCAGTACGTGCGCAAGATCAGCGGCTTCACGAAGCCCTCGCAGGCGAACGCGGAGGCGTTCGAGCGGGCGGTTGACGCGGTCAGCGAGATCTCCGCGCGCCTGCTGGACGAGCTGGTCACGAACGCGCCGCCGAAGGACCGCGAGGTCGAGGCCGCCAAGGCCCGCGCTCGCTCCGCGCAGCGCTACGCCGCGTAGGCGGCGCCGTGCCGGCGAGACCACGCCAGATGCCCCGCCGGCGCCGGGGTTGGGATTCGACACCCCTGCTGTTACGATATATCGTGTAAGTACTTTGATGGCTCACGATAGGAAATAGATATGTTTGGAAATGCGATTTATTCAACGGGCGCAAAGCCCGGTTGCAGGTCCCCTCGTCATGGCGGCGAGCGCGAGCGCGGCTTCGCGTACGGCCCGCGTGGCGAGTTCGGCGGCGGCCCATTCGGTGGTTTCGGTCCGGGTGGAGGTCCACGCGGACGTGGCCGCAGGGCGCGCCGCGGCGACATTCGCACGGCGGCGCTGCTGCTGCTCGCGGAGGAGCCGCGCAACGGCTACCAGATCATGCAGGAGGTGCAGGAGCGCAGCGGCGGCATCTGGAGCCCGAGCCCAGGCTCGGCCTACCCGGCCCTGCAGCAGCTCGAGGACGAGGGCCTGATCCGCACCGAAGAGAGCGACGGGCGCAAGCTGTTCGCGATCACCGACGAGGGGCGCGCGCTGCTGGCCGAGCGCGGCGCCGAGCGACCGGCTCCGTGGGAGCAGGCAGGTGGCGCCGGTGGGGCGCACGAGCTCGGAAGGCTCATGCGCGAGGTCGCCTCCGCGTTCGTGCAGGTGATGCGAACGGGCAGCGAGGGCCAGATCACCAAGGCCGCCGGCGTGCTCGCGGGAACCCGCCGCGAGCTGTACCGGATCCTCGCCGACGGCGACGACGCGGACACCGGCGGCGAGACGGACACCGGCACAGATGCCGGTACGGTGGACAAGGACAGGTGAACGAGACCGCCACCACAGCAGTCAGCCCCGCCTCCGAGACGGCGTCCAGCTCCGCCGCCGTCTCGGTCAACGGCCTGGTCAAGCGCTACGACCTCCTCGAGGCGGTGCGCGGCATCGACTTCGAGGTCTGGGGCGGGGAGATCTTCGGCTTCCTGGGTCCCAACGGCGCGGGCAAGTCGACGACGATCAACATGCTGTGCACGCTCGTGCGTCCCAGCGGCGGCTCGGCGCAGGTGGCGGGCCACGACGTTGTCAGCGAACGCGACGACGTCAGGCGCAACATCGGCCTGGTCTTCCAGGACACGACGCTCGACGGCTATCTGACCGCCGAGCAGAACCTGCGGCTGCACGCCGAGCTGTACGGCGTGCCGCGCGAGCTGGTGGGAGAGCGCATGCGCCAGGTGATGGAGATGGTCGGGCTGTGGGAGCGGCGCGCAAGCCTCGTGAACACGTTCTCCGGTGGGATGAAGCGGCGCCTGGAGATCGCGCGCGGGCTGCTGCACTCGCCGCGCGTGCTGTTCCTGGACGAGCCGACCGTCGGCCTGGACCCGCAGACGCGCAGCTCGATCTGGCGCTACATCCGCGAGCTGAAGGCGCGCGAGGACATCACCATCTTCCTGACCACGCACTACATGGACGAGGCCGAGTACTGCGACCGCATCGCGATCATGGACCAGGGCCGCATCATCGTGCTCGACACTCCCGAAGCGCTCAAGGCGAAGGTGGGCAAGGACCGCGTGCAGATCCAGACGGACGACGATCAGGCGGCGATCGCGGCGCTGCGCGAGCGCTTCGCGATCGAGGCGACGGTGGCCGAGGGCGCGGTCACGTTCGGCGTGCCCGAGGGCGAGCAGTTCGTGCCGCGACTGTTCGCCGAGCTCGGCCTGCCGATCCGCTCGGTGAGCGTCGCGCGCCCGTCGCTGGACGACGTGTTCATGGCCCACACGGGCACCACCATCCGCGACGCGGAGTCCGGCCAGACCGACACCAGGCGCAACTTCGCGCGGATGATGAGTCGCTGATGGCAACGGAGACGACCACACAACGGGCGGGCGAGCCGGGGCCGCGCGAGCCGGGGCCGCGCGTCGGTGACCAGCCGCACGAGCTGGCGCGCGTGCGGGTGCCGACGCGCACCGCGCGCAGCGAGCTGCGCGCGGTCAAGGTCGTGTGGAAGCGCGAGCTGATCCGCTTCAGCCGCGACCGGCTGCGGATGCTCACCTCGTTGATGCAGCCGTTCCTGTTCCTGTTCGTGCTCGGCACGGGCATCTCCTCGATCGCCGGAGCGGGGACGCACGGGGTCAACTTCAAAACCTTCATCTACCCCGGCGTGCTGTGCATGGCGGTGATGTTCACCGCCATGTTCTCCGCCGCCTCGATCGTCTGGGATCGTGAGTTCGGCTTCCTGCGCGAGATGATGGTCGCGCCGGTGCGGCGCAGCTCGATCGTGCTGGGCAAGTGCCTCGGCGGCGCTACCGTGGCCGGCTTCCAGGGCCTGATCGTGATCGCGATCTCCCCACTCGTCGCAGTCCCCTACGAATTGGGCCTGATCCTCGAGCTGCTCGCGCTGACGCTGCTGCTCGCGTTCGCGATCACGGCCTTCGGCGTGATGTTCGCAGCCAGGATCAACCAGATGCAGTCGTTCATGGCGCTGATGCAGATGGTGATCATGCCGATGTTCTTCATCTCCGGCGCGCTGTTCTCGGTCGCCAGCCTGCCCCGCTGGCTCGGGATCCTCAACCGCCTTGACCCGCTCACGTACGCCGTCGACCCGATGCGCCGCGCGATCTTCGCGCACCTGAGCGTCAGCCCGGCCGCCCGCCAGGCGCTCGAGCCGGGCGTCACCTGGTGGGGCTGGCACGTGCCCACTCTGCTCGAGGCCGGCGTCATCGGGGCGCTCGGGCTGGTGATGCTGCTGATCGCGATATGGGAGTTCTCGAGCGCGGAGTGAGCCTGGTAGGGTCGCCGCGATGGCATCGCTCGGTCCTTTCTCACCGGCGTGCGAGCTCGCCGATGCGCTGCGTCGCCACGAGCTCTCGGCTGTGGAGCTGCTCGAGGCGTGCATCGCCGCCGTTGATGAGCGCAACCCCGAGCTGAACGCGGTGATCTGGCGCAACGACGAGGACGCCCGCGCGGCCGCGGCGCAGGCCGACCGCCGCCTGGCGGCCGGTGAGCACGCGCCGTTCCTGGGCGTGCCGCTGCCGATCAAGGACCTCACGCCGGTGGCCGGCTGGCCGGTGAGCTATGGCTCGCACGGCGCGCCGGAGGGAGTCAGCGACGAGAGCGAGCTGGTCGTGGAGGCGCTCGAGCGTGCCGGGTTCGTGCTGTGCGGGCGCACCAACACACCCGAGTTCGGGGTGATCACGGTCGCTGAGAACAGCCGCTACGGGATCAGCCGCAACCCGTGGGATCCGACGCGCTCGCCGGGTGGCTCCAGCGGCGGCGCGGCGTCGGCGGTGGCCGCCGGGATGTTCCCGATCGCGCACGCCAACGACGGTGGCGGCTCGATCCGCATTCCTGCCTCCTATTGCGGGCTGGTCGGCTTCAAGCCAAGTCGCGGGCGCGTCCCGCGCCTGGCGCAGAGCTGGCTGGGCGCGGTCGTGGAGGGCGTGGTCGCGCGCACGGTCGCGGACTCGGCGGTCGTGCTCGACGCGATCGCCGGCCCGGACCCGCTCGCCTGGTACAACGCGCCGGCGCCGGCCCGCCCGTTCGCACAGGAGCCGGGCACGCCGCCCGGTGCTCTGCGCATCGGGCTGATGGCGCAGGCCCCGCTGGGCATACCGACGGACGAGTCGTGCACGGCGGGCGCGCGTGCGGCCGCTGCGGCGCTGGAGGAGCTCGGCCACTCCGTGGAGGAGGTCGAGGTGCCGACGATCTCCGAAGAGCTCGTGCCGCCGTTCATAGCCCTGACGCAGGGCGGCCTGGCCGACTACGAGGGCGTGGACTGGTCAGCGGTCGAGCCGCACATCGCCCACCAGCGCCAGGCGAGCAGCGAGCTCGGCGCCTACGAGTACGTGCTGGCCGCGCGCACGCTCGAGCGGCTCAGTCGCCGCGAGGTGGCGCGCTGGGGGCGCGACTTCGACGTGCTGCTGACGCCCACCTCCGCGATCCTGCCGCCGCTGGCGGGTGCGGTGCTCGAAGCGCAGCACGCGACGCCCGACCAGCCGGTGCTCGACGTGGTGGCGAGCGTGTCGTTCACGGCGTTCGGCAACGTCACCGGGCTGCCGGCGGTGAGCCTGCCGCTGCACTGGAGCGAGGCTGGCCTTCCCGTGGGAGTGCAGCTCGTGGCGGGGCCGTGGCAGGACGGCCCCCTGCTCGCGCTCGCGGCTCAGCTGGAGCGGGCGCGGCCGTGGGCCGAGCGGCGCCCGTCCGTTCGCTGACCAGGCGGCAGAACACCTCGACGAGGTGCGGGTCGAATTGCGTGCCGGCGCAGCGGCGCAGCTCCCAGAGGGCGTCCTGCAGCGTCATCGCGGGCTTGTAGACGCGCTCGTCGAGCATCGCGCGGAACGAGTCGCAGATCGTGATGATGCGGGCGCCGAGCGGGATCTCATCTCCGGCCAGCGCATCGGGATAGCCCGTGCCGTCCCAGCGCTCGTGGCTCGCACGCACAAGCGGTCCGATCCGGTCCAGCGACGGGCCGGCGGCCGCGATTATCTGCTCGCCCATGATCGTGTGCTGCTTCATGAACTCCCACTCCTCCTGGGTGAGCGCGCCCGGCTTGGTGAGGATCTCGTCGGGGATGCCGAGCTTGCCGACATCGTGCAGGTCCCCGGCCGTGACGATCAGGCCAATGGCCTCCTCGTCGAGGTCGATCGTGCGCGCGAGCAGCTCCACGTCGCCGGCAACGTCGTCGCAGTGCTCGCCGAGGTCGGGGTGACGCTGGGCGAGAGCGGCGTGCAGCACGGCGGTTATGAGCGCCGCGGCGCCACCGCGGCTGCTCGCCTTGTCGCGATACATGTGCTGGTCGGCGAGCCGCAGGGCATGCATCGGCTCGCTGGCTTCGCGCGGGATCTCAACGGCTCCGGCGGCGGAGGTGACGGTGAACGCGCCGCCCTGTTCGATCAGCGCCTCGCGCGCCTGCAGGAACAATGCGTGCGGGTCCTCGATCGGGGCGGTGATGAGGGCGCAGAACTCGTCACCGCCCAGCCTGTACACAGCGCCGTGGGGCTCAACCGCCTCACGTAGGCGACTGCCGAGCCGAGCGAGCAGGCTGTCTCCGGCGATGTGGCCAAACGAGTCGTTGTAGTCCTTGAAGCCGTTGAGGTCGAAGAACCACAGGTATGCGGGCTCCCGGTCGCTCGCACGCTGGCACACGCGGGGGAGCTCCTCGATCAGGGCGCGACGGTTGCGCAGGCCGGTGAGCAGGTCCGTGGACAGCTCGCGCACGACCCTGCGGTTGGACACGACGAGTCCGACGATCGAGCCGAGCAGGGCGAGGATCGCGGTCGCCAGCACAGTCAGCAGCCCCGGGCTCCAGGAGTTCAGGAAGTCGGGGTCGGGTTGTCGGTAGGTTGCTGTCACTGCCATGTTCTCGGGCCCGCCGCCGACCGTCAGCGGCAGCGCGGCGACCATCGCGCGGTGTCCCCTGTTGAGCGCTGACTGCGGACGCTGCCCCAGTTCAGCGTCGCTCACGGGCAGGGTGCGTGGCGGTCCGGCCGAGCTTGCGCTCGGCACGCTCGACGGACCGTTGAGCGATACCCGGCCTCGTTCATAGCTGCCCAGCTGGATGTCCACGTCGGGCGTGCCATCCACGATCAGGCCCGATCCCTGCACGGTGGCGACGCTCATGTCCAGGTGGACGATGCCGAGCGCGCGACCGTGAAGGCGGAAGGGCGCGAGGAAGGCGACAGAAGGCTGCCGACTTACGGGCGAGCGGAACGTGGCGCTGCCGGCGCCAGCGGAGGAGCTGTCGGCTACCGCGACGAACTGGCGGTCGAGCTCGAGCGGGAAGGCGACCGGCCGCCCCGTCGGGGCGCATACGAGTTGGCGTCCGTCACCGTCGTCCAGGCATGCCGCTGTCATGGGGATGAGCGACGAGCGCTCGATCGTGGCGAGGCTCAGGGCGGCGTCCGCGAGGTCGCTGCGACGGGCGCTCGTCGAAAGCGCGCGGTCGCTCAGCAGTTGACGGACTGCGGGGTTGACGAGCATCATCGACAGGGCCGTCGTGGTCTGGCGCTCGCCTCCGGAGATCAAGCCAACCTCGTTGCTGGCGGCGGCCTGCAGCAGGCGATCCTGCTTGCTACGCCGAGCGCTTACGTTCTCACCGGTCTCGAACACCGCGACGCCGCCCAGCAGCAGCGAGCCCACGAGTCCAAGGATCGCAATCTGCCGCATAGCGTCTGTTTCGTCACCGTGGCGGAGACCTTAAATGTTGGATCTATCGGCCGGCAGACGTTTCTTGTGCTCCTAGCCGCCGGCCCTGCGCTGTTCGCGCTGCTCGTCGCGCACGCGGTTCCGGCGGTGGGCAACCACGCCGCGGACGCTGACCCGGCGACCGCGACTTGAGAACGGCGAGAGGCCGGACGCGCAAAGAATGCAAGAGGCGGGGCGCGAACGAAACCGAATACGGGCATCGAGGCCCTGGTTGTGGCGCTGCTTGAGCCGGTTGCGCGGCGTGCGCGGCGGCAGGCGCTGGGGCTGATGCAGACTGTGTAGCGACGCGGACGAATCGAGGTGTGCCGGGGCGGAGGTGACGGAGGTCGTCGGTAGCCTGCGGGGTCGTGCCGACTGATCCGGTCGCCGTGAGCTGGACGCTCCATGCCCTCGATAAGGCACGGCAGCTAGGGTTTGCTCGTGCCGATGTAGAGGCGGCGGTACTCGCTGGGCACCGGAGGCGGCGTCGTAATGCCGGTGAGGCGGGCTGGAAGGTCGTGGCTGGACGCATCGTGGTCGTCTACGAGCACCCAGACGGCGATGATCCACTGGTCGCCCGTGTTGTCACGGTCTGGCGTCGGCGCTAGCCTATGGTCATGCGGATCGAAGGGCATTACGACGCCGACGCGGATATCGCGTGGGTTCGCTTCGAGGGCTATGACGCGAGCACGGCTGTGGGCGAAGAGTCGGATTCTGGGCTGCGGGAACTCGATCCTGTGACGGGGGAGATCGTAGGTCTGGAGTTTTGGCAGGCGAGCCGTCGGTTGCCCGCGGAGTTCCTGCGCATGCTTCCGCCGCCGCAGGTCGAGGTCGCGGCGGCCTGAGCTTCCGCTTGATCCGTCGGCTACCGGGATCGTATATGGCTGATGTGCGCCCGAGGTGCCGCTACCGGGCGAAAAGGTCCTCGGAAATGCCCCGTGCGGGACTCGAACCCGCCCCACCGGATTAAAAGTCCGGCGCTCTACCAGATGAGCTAACGGGGCCCTGCGGGCGAACAGTCTACGGCTGTTCGGCGGCGGCGACGCGCAAAAGCTCGTCGATGCGCGTGAGCTTGACGCGCGGGCGTCCGCTCGGCTCGCCAAGCGCGCGCTCGTGGCGGTCGATCGCCTCCCAGCCGGAGTAGGTGACGAGCTCGGGCTGGCGCGAGCGCAGGAGTGCCTCGACCGTTGCGGCGTCGGGCTTGTCCGGACCGTGTGCGGCGCCACGTTCCGGTGGAGCAGTCGCGCCGTTCGGCGGCGCGAGATCGGCGAGCATCGCATCGACGGTCTCTTGCGCGTCCTTCTTGTTGGTGCCGATCACGCCTGAGGGGCCGCGCTTGATCCAGCCGACGACATACTCGCCGGCAAGCGGCGCGCCGCTGTCAGGGTCCAGCACGCGCCCGCCGTCGTTGGGGATCACCGCCGAGCGCTCGTCGAAGGGGACCCCGGGGAGCGGGATGCCGCGATAGCCGATCGCGCGGAACGCGAGCCCCGCCTGGATCGTCTCTCGCTCGTCGGTGGCGGCCGCGCGCAGGCCGCCACCGGACGCGGGCACGAGCTCGTTGCGGACCAGCTCGATGGCGCCGAGGCGGCCGTGCTCGTCGGGCAGGAACGCGACGGGCGAGAGCAGGAAGCGCAAGACGATGCGCTTGTCATGGCCCTTGGGTGGCCGCGATGCGTAGGAGCGCAGGATCTCGACGTTGCGACGGCACGTGATGTCCTCCTCGGCGGCCGGGTCAGCGACTGCGAGCGCGCGCTCGAGCTCCGCCTCATCGACGATCACATCCGCGTCAGCGAGCTCGCCGAGCTCGAGCAGCTCGGGGTTCGTGAAGGCCGCCTGCGCGGGCCCACGCCGGCCGAGGATGACCACCTCGGAGACGCTGCTGCGGGCGAGCACGTCGAGGGCGTGATCGGCGGTGTCCGTCGGCGCTAGCTCCTCGGGCGCGAGCACGAGCATGCGCGCGACGTCGAGCGCGACGTTGCCGTTGCCGATGACTACAGCGCGCTCGGCCGAGAGCAGGTCGAACTCGAGGTCGGTGTGGTCGGGATGGCCGTTGTACCAGCCGACGAACTCGGTGGCGGCATGCGAGCCGGACAGCTCTTCGCCGGGGATTCCCAGCGGCCGATCGGACGGCGAGCCGGTGGCGTAGACGATCGCGTGGTAGTGGGCAAGCAGGTCCTCGCGCGAGACGTGCACACCGAACGTGACGTTTCCGAAGTAGCGAAAGCGCGGGTGCGCGGCGGTCTTCTCGTACACGCGCGTGACCGACTTGATCTTGGGGTGGTCGGGCGCGACGCCGGAGCGCACGAGGCCCCAGGGCGTCGGAAGGCGCTCGAGCATGTCGACCTCGAAGCGCCCGGCGGAGTCCTTCAGCAGATGGCCCGCCGCGTAGAAGCCCGCGGGACCCGAGCCTACGACTGCGATGCGGATGGGAGGCTCGTCGGTCATCGGCCGGTCTGGGGGTCGGAGTTTCGGTGCTGATGCGGAAGAGGATGGGCGCGGCCCGACTCGAACGGGCGACCCCCTCGGTGTAAGCGAGGTGCTCTGGCCAACTGAGCTACGCGCCCTCGTGGGCTCATAAGGCTAGCGGGAGTCGGGGAGAGCGCCTGCGAAGCTGTGCCGATGGGCAGAGGCGGACGGATCGCGGTGGGATTGGTGGTGGCGGTCGTGCTGGTGTTGTTGCTGGCCCAGCTGATCCTGCCGCGGCTGGCCGCGAGCAGGATCAGCTCGCAGGTGGGCCGCTATGGCAGGGTGCTGAGCGTGAGCGTGAGCGCGTGGCCCGCGCTGGAGCTGCTGTGGGGGCACGCGGACTCGGTGCGGGTCAAGGCGAAGAGCCTTGCGCTGAGCCCGGCGCAGGTGGCGAGCCTGCTGTGGGAAGCGCAGGGGACGGCGAGCATGGACGTGAGCGTCGAAAGCGTGCGGCTGGGAGCGCTGCACGTGAGCGACGCGAGCCTGCACAAGCGCGGCGCCGCGCTGAGCGCGCAGGCGGTTGCGAGCGAAGCAGACGCCAAGGCGGCGCTGCCGATGGGCTTCGGCGTGCGCCTGCTGCGCAGCGAAGGCGGCGAGGTCGAAGTGCAGGCGACGGGCGCGCTGTTCGGGGTGGGCGCGTCGGTGAACGCGGTGGCGGTCGCCAGCGATGGCAGGCTGGTCGCGCATCCGCTGGGGTTCCTGATCGAAGGGCTGCAGCTGACGCTGTTCTCCGAGCCGCACGTGTACGTCGAGGGCGTGGGGGCGAGCGTGCAGAGCGCCCAGCCGCTGAGCTACCGCTTGACGATGAGCGCGAGCCTGCGCTGAGCTGCTCAGGCCGCCGCCTGCAGGTCGGCGGCGACGATCGCGGTCCTGGGCCGGACCACCATGGGGAGACCATGGTTGGGGCTGATCGTCGGCATCTGGCGGATGCTCAGCTGGAAGTCGTCGGGCAGCGAGAGCGTGCAGCGGGAGAGGATGAGCGTTGCGATCGTGCGCACCTCGAGCTGGCCGAAGCGCATTCCTATGCACATACGCGAGCCGCCGCCGAAGGGGACGTACGCACCTCTGGGCAGCGCCGCGCTGGCCTCGGGGGCGAAGCGCTCGGGACGGAACTCCTCGGGCTCGGAGAACACGTCGGGGAGGTGGTGCGAAGCCCACGAGCAGTAGTTGACGAACGCCCGGGCGGGGACGGTGTGGCCTTCGAACTCGAACGCCTCGACCGAGCGCCGCGGCCCGATCCACGCAGGCGGGTACTTGCGCAGCGTCTCCTCGAAGACCATCTCCAGCTCGCTGAGCTCACCGGACATGAGCTGCGCGCTCGTCGGCTGCCCGTCGGAGAGCTGGGCGTCCTGCTCGGCGAGCAGTCGCGCGACGAGGTGTGGCTGGCGGGCGAGCTCGTAGAACATGAACGACACGGTCGAGGTGGTCGTGTCGTGGCCGGCGAACAGCAGGGTCATGACCTCGTCGCGGATCTGCAGGTCGGTGAGCGTGTTGCCGTCCTCGTCATGGGCGTCGAGCAGCAGGCTGAGGATGTCCAGCCCGCGCTCGCCGGTAGCGCGGCGGCGCGAGATCTCCGAGTAGATCAGCGTGTCGAGCTTGCGCGCGGCCCGCTGGAGGCGGGCCCACGGCGTAAAGGGGCCGCGGAGCACACGTAGGACGTACTCGGTCGAATAGAAGGACAGGGCCTCCTCGAACAGGTCGGCGGCGTCGATCGAGCGAGCCTGCTGGCCGTCGGGGTCGACGCCGAACAGCGCACGCATGGCCACGCGCACGGCCAGTCGCCGGGTCCACGCGTAGAGGTCGATGCTTGCGCCCGGCGTGAGCTCGTCCAGCGCGCGCGCGGTCTCCTGCACGACCGCCTCCACCGACGCGGCGATGTGCTCACGGTGGAATGCCGGCAGCATGATCAGGCGCGAGCGGCGATGGAACTCGCCGTCGATCGTGAGCAGGCCGTCGCCCATCAGCCCGATCAGGTCGCGGAAGTGCGATTCGCGCCACGTGAAGTTGGATGCGTGCGAGACGGTGATGTAGTGGTTGGCGGCTGGCCCCAGCATGAACACGACGTTGCCGTGGAACAGCCGCAGCGTGAACACCGGGCCGAAGCGCTCGTAGGCCTTGAGCAGCATCGGCAGGGGGTCGTCAGCGAAACGGCGCGTGCGCGCCAGCGAGAAGCGCGTTTCGCCCGGCGGGAACGGAACGGTGGCCGAGCGCTCGTCGCGCAGGTCGTCGAGCATCACCGACAGCGGGTTCGAATTCAGCAGAGGGGTGGGACCGACGAGCGCCATGCCGGAAGCCTAGTCGAAAGCTGGCTGGCCGGCCAGTCTCAGCCGAGGCGGGGCCGACGGCCCAGCCTTGGCATACTGCAGAGGCACGGAACGTCGCCCCGGGCGCTCCGAGCATCGCGGGGGCGTAGCTCAGTAGGTTAGAGCGCTGCCCTGTCACGGCAGAGGTCGCGGGTTCGAGTCCCGTCGCTCCCGCCATTCGACTTATGTACGAACCCCGGCCCCGAAAATCGGGGTCGTGGTCGTTTTGGAGGCTTCTGGTCTTATTTTGGCGGGTCCTGGGCCGTTGCTGGCCGGTTTGGGGGCGTTCCTTGGCCCCGCGTAGCTCTTGGATGAGCCGTGCGATGGTTGCATACAGCGGCGTGAGCTGTGCTTGGATGTTGTCGGGGTCTGCGACTACGAGGGCGAGGAACACGGCTTGGTTGACGAGCCGTCGGCTGCTCTCTGGCAGCGCTTCGTAGAGGACTTTGTCGTCCAGGATCGCAAGGGCGTCATCGAGTGCGGCCATGACGTCCTCGACCTCGCGCGTGGCGGCGTCGGCCCATTGCTGTGCCTTGGCGCGCTCGGTTTCTATGCGCTCCTGCTCGGCCTTCAAGACCTCCTCGGAGACGCCGCCTTTGTAGTAGAGCTGTACGAGCTTCTGTTGCTCCCCGGTCAGGTCGTGCAGCCTGCGGGTGTGGCGGGCTGACTCGCGGCGGGCAATCTCGCTCTTTGACCCCACGTAGGAGCGCAGCGCTTCGCGCACTATGGCGAGTTTGTCCGAATCTCGGGTGACGACTACCGACTCTACTCAGCGGCAATCCGCTGCTACGCCACTGAGATCCACTTCCGCCCGCTCCAGAGCTGGCCAGGGGCCGAGAAGTACAGGCCCGATCTCGCTCGCTGGAGGGACTACTATGTCATCGGAGCTTAGGCTAGGCGCGCGCGGCCAGAGCGCCTCGATCAGACGCTGAATTCGGTCGTCTTGCCCCCGAAATGCCGAAGGCCCGACGCGAGTGAGTCCTCGCGCCGGGCCATTAGTTGCTGCGGCTTCTTCAATCCAGCCTCGCGTCTATGTCTATAGGTCGAGCTCCTGACGCAGCTGGTACTCGCCTTGGATGTATTCGAGCGCCAGCCGGCGCTCAGGTGACGGCAGTTGCCGCAATGCGGCAATCGCCCGCTTGCGTAGTCGGATGCCGGCGGCTACACATGTGCTACCCACCACGCCGCCGACGACAAGGGGCCACGGCCCCCCAATCGATGGTTCCAGTTCGCCAGCTACGGCGACCGCAACCGCGACAAGGAGCAGTACCAGCCCCACATGGATCAGGTTGCCAGCAGTAACGCGGTTCTGCGCTAGTGCGCGCCATTGGGGTACGCCACGACTGACGGTGGCTGCTGTAGTCATCGCTTCTCCTTTCTCACCCTGGTAGCTGCCTACCGCTAATTGCTGCGGCAGGCACCATCCAAGGCGACCCCACGAAAGGAGCGCGACAGCACCACGGTAACACGGTTCCACGGACCGGATCAAGCCCATTCGCTGACCTTGATAGGCTGCGAGCCGCGATGCCTGACGATCAGCCAACGACTCCATCACCGAGCGACGCAGGCGACCGTAGCCCGCGCTGGCGGCCGAAACTAAGCGACGTACTGGCGGCTATCGCGATAGTGGTCGCAGCCGTCTCGTTCGTCGTATCGCAGCGCACCCAAAGCAAACAAGCCACGATTTCTCAGGCACAGACCAACCAGAGCTTGCTGTTGCAGCTGCGGTCGGAGTACCCGCGGATATCGGAACTGGCCGAACACCACAACGGCCCCGAGCTGGAAGATGACTTGGCCGTAGCAACCAACCTCCTACATCGGCTGCGTCGAGAAGCCGACGGAGCCGACTTCTTTTTCGTGGGTGATGTCTACCGCCGGGTCAACTTCCCTGAACAGGCTGTCCCCCTGTACCGCGAAGCGATCGCCCGTTTGTCGCAGCCGGCTCCAAAGATCGCAGCACTTCGGGGTCTCGCCTATGCTGAGGCGCTGCTCGAAAATCCGGCAGCGGCCGAGGCCGCGATGCGTCAGGCTGTTTCGGTCGACGCGATGGCCTCTTATCCACGAGTCGTCAAGCTCCAGAATGAGGCCAATACTCTTCGCGTCTGGGTTACCGTCGCTGCCACTGATCAGAGCTGTAGCGGAGTGATCCAACACGCGCACGAATATCTCGACCTGCTCCCCGTCCTGCCATCGCCAAACTGGCAGCAAGCGCCAGAAGACGTCAAGGAAGTCGAAACGTCCGTGGCAAACTGCGAGACGGCCCAAGTGACGCGAGGCCCGGCCGGTTCAAGACCGCGCGCTCAACACAAATCCCGATAGCGACGAAGCCACTACCGCTCGGAGCGCCCATTACCGGTTGTGCGACACACTCGGCGAACCTCGTGTTCGCTAGCCGTATCGCGGCTGTCCTCGCCACAGGAGCGGCAGTAGGGGATGGTGGCCGGCTTGGCGTCCGCCAAGCGCCGATCCTTGGCCTCGTCCTCACCCATCCACTTCGTGATCGTGTCCTCGCGCTCCTGCCAGCGTTCACCGGCCATTTCCTCCACCAGGTGGAAATACATAAGGCTGTACTGGTAGTAGCCGCTATCGGCTTCCGCCTCCCCTCGCGAGTTCAGAGCTGGACGCGCGCCAAGGAACTTGTGCACCATCTCCTCACGGTCACGACAGATTGCGACCGTGGTTTTGTCGTAGCGCTCCTCGTATACCGACCGATCGTCGAGGTAGGTGAAGCTCATATCACTCGTGAGTTACCCATATTCTTGTTATACCACCACGCGGCAAATATGGAATGATTTGGTCGGGTGGGGGGCGCCCGCACGCATCGTATCTATTCGGTTCGGCCGACAGTTGTACCACCCTGCCAGCTCCGGTATAATGTCAGCTATGGCAAACACCCAGGAGCTTCCCACCATGGATCACCAGCATGAGTACGACGTAATCTTGACCCCTGCACCAGAGGGGGGTTACGTGGTGTCGGTGCCGGAGCTGCCCGATGTCCACACCGAAGGCGAGACCCGCGAGGAAGCCCTAGAGATGGCCAAAGACGCCATCGAAGGCTACCTCGAGGCCATGCGCGAGCGTGGCTGGTCGCCAAAGCCGGCCGAGCACGAGCGCGTCGTCGTCGCTACGCCGTGAGCGACAAGCTCCCGGCGATCAGACCAAAGCAGCTCATCCGCGCCCTCGAACGCAACGGCTGGCAAGTCGACCGGGTCCGTGGCAGCCACTACATCATGGCCCACCCGGACAGGGACCAGATGGTTCCCGTCCCGTACCACAACCGCGACATCAAGGCTGGCACCCTCTCAGGCATTCTCAACAGCACCGGCATCAGCCGCGACGAGCTGCGCAAGCTGCTGTAGGCCAACCAGGCCCGAAGAAGGCTCAAGGCGCTTCCTCGGGCCTTCTTCGCGTCAGCCGCGCCGGATCGCCTCTGCCGCCCGTCGCCGGGCTTTCCGGCCGATCGGCTCCATCAGCGCCACAAGCACCTGCTCCAGGAGGCCATCCAGGTTCGCAGCTCGTCCCGAAGCTCCCGTACTTTACCCCCGCCGTTTGCCTTGGCTGGGCGCGGCGGCTCTGGAAGAACGCCAGGAACGAGGGCTTCGGCTGGACTGCGACGACGCGGTCTTGGTCGAGCCAGACGTTCTCGAAGATGAGGCTGAGGAACTGTCGCTTGGCGGTGGGGTCGGCCTCGTTCTGCCAGAAGATCGTGAAGTCTTCGAGCACGGCCTGGGCTTGGTCGAGGTCGGGGACCGGTGCCGGTGTGAGCGCGGAGAGCTCGGCGTTGATCGCCTCGCGGCGGGCGACGTACTCGGCGCGGTGCAGATCCCCGAGTTCGTAGAGGTCGCGCATCCGGCGCAGGCGCTCCTCGAGCGCCGCGCGGCGCTTGGTGGTCTGGCTGTCCTCACTGGTCGCGGCGGGGCTCGAGAGGCGGTTCAGGATCTCCGTCTGCGTCGCCTTGCTGGGCGCGAAGCCGGTGAGGAACTGCGCGAGCTGCTGCTCGACGCGCTCGGCGGGAATGATCGGCTGATCGCAGGAGCGGTTGGCGCGGCGGGTTGCGCAGTAGTAGCGGGCTTTGAGGTCGCGTCCGCCGCTGGTGCCTTGCATGTTGGCGTGGCAGCGCTTGCAGCGCGCGAGTCCGCGCAGCACGTACTTCGGGGATGGGCGTCCTGGCTTGAGTGTGCGCGCGCGCTCGCGGCGCATGAGCTGCACACGGTCGAATAGTGAGTGTCGCCACTTGCAGTGGCCCCGGGTTCGACGTTTGAAGTGGCCCCGCCTCTGTTGTTGTTTTGTTGGTGTGGATGATGCCTGGTGTGGTGCGCGAGCGTCGTTGCGGAGCCGGAGCCCGTAGGGCGGAGGCGGAGCGGCGATGCTCGCGGCGCGTTCCCCGGAGGGGGGGTCAGCTTCCTCCTTTCTTGTTTGTGCGTCGTTCGAGGCCGTGGCGGAAGCGCCAGCTCTCGGTGCCGGTGTCGATGATGTGCGCGCGGTGGGTGAGCCGGTCGACGACGGCCTTCGCTAGGCGCGGGTCGGGGAACACCTTGGTCCATTCACCGAACGGGAGGTTCGTCGTGACGATCAGGCTGGCGCGCTCGTTGCGCTCGGAGAGCACCTGGAAGACGAGCTCGGCGGCGCCGTCGGGCAGCGCCAGATATCCAAGCTCGTCGAGCAGGACGAGCTCGGTGCGGGCGTAGCGCGCGATGACTCTCGCGAGCTCTCTTTTGCCCTCAGCTTCTTGGAGCTCGTTCGCTAGGCCGGCGAGGGTGGTGAACCTGACGCGGCGTCCTTGCTGGCAGGCGCAGACCGCCAATGCGATCGCGAGCATCGTCTTGCCGGTGCCGCTGTCACCGACGAAGATAATCGACTCGTGGTCTGCGATCCAGGAGCCTTCCGCGAGCGCCGCGATCGTGGCCTGCGGGACCTTGGGGTTATCGGCGAAACGGAACTCCTCCAGGCGCTTGATCTGCGGGAAGCGGGCTTCGATCAGCCGCCGGTGTTCGCGGCGCTCTGAGCGCTCGTGCATTTCGGCTTCGAGCAGCGCCGCGAGGTACGCCAGCGGGGTCTGCTGCTCGCGTGTGGCCTCGGCCGCCATCGCACGGAAGCGCGCCTTGACCGTGGGCAGCTTCAGTTCGTCGGCGTGCGCCTCGATCAGCGCCTCCATCGCCGCGGTCTTGGGGTTGCTTCGTGGGGCGCTCATCGCTGCCTGAACCAGTCGGTCTCGAGGGTCAGGGTCTCGGCGTGCTCGGCAGCGCTGAGCAGCGTGAACGCGAGGGAGCGTGCCTGTTCGGGGCGCAGGTCGGTATAGGCGTCGGGTTGCGCGCTGGGCTCCCCGGTGTCTGTCATGCTCACGCCGGGCCCGTCGAACAGCCGGACACGAACGAGCAGCTGCGCGCGAGCGTCGAGTACCCCCTCGCGTGCTGGGCCCGCGCAGGCGTCGATCTGGAAGCGGTAGCCGCTCATCGCTGGGTCTCCTGGTTGAGCTGGTCGTAGTCGGAGAGGTCCTGCGGTGGCGGGCAGCCGACATGAGCCAGGCGCTCGGAGACCTCCAGCACTGGTGGTGTGGGGCGCTCTGATCGACGCGCGAGCAGCGCGACCGCCCTGCCATCGTGCGCGCCAGCGGCGAGCGCTCCACGGACCGCGAGCTCGACCCGCCCGGACGGTAGCTCGCGGCAGAGCATCAGCACATCGACCATCTGCCTGGCGGCCTCCTCGCGCCCGCAGCGCTCCTGGATGGCGCTCCAGAGCTCATCGAAGCACCCTGGCCAGTCACCATGGTCGCGCTCCTGGCGCAACGCCAGGGAGCGCGCGAGCGCCCCGGGCTTGCGCGCAAGCAGATCGAGGTAGTGATCCAGCTGAGCGCTCGTGCCGTGCTTGCCGGACAGGCGCTCATGAGAAGCGACGACCTTCCCGTCGTGGGAGAACACGACATCTCGCGCGCCGATCTGCGCACGGACTTTGAACCCAGCCAGGCGCGCCGGGACTGAGTAGCGGTTCTGGCGGACCGTGACCAGCGCCTTGCTGTCGACGCGCGGCGTCGCCTCCTGCGCGGTGCAGTGCGGTTCGCGTGGCAGGTTGTTCAACACTCGCCGCTCAGCGGTGAGCATCTCCCCGACCGGCTCTGGACGCCCCACGATCGTGCGCTGCAGGTCCGCGAAACACGCGTCCTCGAGCAGTTCATTCAGCTCCGCCAACGAGCCGACCCTGGGAACGGGCACCAGATGACGGCGGCGGAAACGCCCGACCTCGCCCTCCACACCACCCTTTTCATGTGCGCCCCGCTTGCCCGACTGACAAAACGAGGAGTCGAACATGTAGTGCGAGCGCAACGCCACGAACCGGTCAGACTCCACGCGGCGACGACCCTTCATGACCCGCACGACAGCCGCCTTCAGGTTGTCATAGCGAACCAGGTCGAAGACCCCTCCATACCACTCCAGCGCCGCGACATGACCCTCCAGGAACGCCTGCTGGGTCTCAGCCTCGAACGCGATCACGAACGACGCGCCCGAATGACACGCCCGCATCAAAAACAGGTGCACATCGGCTGGCTCACCGCGCAAGATCACCTGCGCCTCACCCCAATCAACCTCGGCCTCCACCCCGGCATCAGAGACCAACGGCACGAACGCCTCGACCTCACCCATCAGCCGTCGCTGGGCAGCGACGTACCGGTCGACCTGGCGCTCGGACACATCCGCGCCGTGCTCCTCAACCAGCCGCTGCCAGATACGCCTCGCGGTATGACGCTGCTTGCGCGGCGCCAGCACGTCGGCCGCCAACCACTCGCCGATCAGCCCCCGAAACTCGCCGAGCTTCGGCGCCGCACGACCCACCGGGCGACGCTTCGCCGGCGGCACCGCCGACACCAACGCCTGCCGCACAGCCCGGCGATGCACCCCATGACGCTTCGCCAGCGCCCTGACCGACAACCCTTCTCGCGCGTGATCGCGCCTGATCTGCTCGAACTGCTCCATTCTGGACACCCCTCCCGGCCCCTCGCCTCGCGCTCAACAAGAGCGCTCAGCGTCAGCCGCAGGTCGGACAGAGGTGGAGCCACTTCAAGCGTCGACAGTGGGGCCAGATGAGACGTCTACACCCACAAGGACCTGATGCGCTGCCGTCACCGCCTGTCGAAGTTCTTGTTGCGCCGGGGCCACCGGTTCCCGAGCAAGGCGTGGACGCAGCCACACGAGCGGTGGCTGTGCCAGATCCACTTCGAGGA
>Ga0187890_10000446_pt1 | contig 29026 bp, 23 predicted proteins | sample June2016WEW_21_1_FD_133005 | JGI IMG/M metagenome (GOLD analysis project Ga0187890, IMG submission 133005) | Peatland microbial communities from SPRUCE experiment site at the Marcell Experimental Forest, Minnesota, USA - June2016WEW_21_10 | ecosystem: Environmental > Terrestrial > Soil >... | reverse complement strand
GCCTGGGCTTCTGCGTGCGCAAGGACGGCGGCTTCATCGGCGCGCCGGCGCTGGGCGTCGGAGCGGTCGAGAAGCCCGCCCACCCCGCCAAGCCGTCCAAGCGCCTGCGCTGCATCGTGCTCGAGGACCCCCGCTCGGTGGCGCTCGGCAACGAGCCCGTGCGCATCGACGATGAGGTGCTGGGGCGCGTCACCAGCGGCGGCTACGGCTACACCGTCGAGCGCTCGATCGCGTATGCCTACATGCCCGCCGAGGTCGAGGTCGGCGCGAAAGTGGAGGTGGACATCTTCGGCGAGTGGATCGCCGGCGAGGTGGCGCGCGAGCCGCTGTTCGACCCGAAGGGCGAGCGCGTCAGGGAGTAGGCGTTCAGCCGGCTGCGCCCTGCGAGTGCGCCTGTGACGCCTGTGCCGTCGGATTGAGATCCTCGATGCTCAGCGGCCGCGCGGGCGGATGCTCGAGGATCAGCCGCGTGTCCACCTGCAGGTTCTCGCCGATGTGCAGCAGCTCACCTGACTTCAGCATCCGCCAGCCGGGCGCCGCATCCATGCGCTCGCTTGCGAGCACCACCAGCGGCCGTGTAGCTCCGTCCGCGGCGTGTACGGCGCTGCCGAGGCTGCTCGCGTGCGCCAGCGGCTCGCCGGGCTCGCGCTCGAGCACGTACAGGGGATGCGTCTGCGGATAGCGAAGCGCCCACAGCCCGTCGTCGGTGGCCAGCAGGAGGTTGATCGCGAATACGGGCAGGTTCGCCGCCACCCACCTGCACGCGGCCTCGATCCCCGCGCCGACGTCTCCGTCGCGAGCGGCGATCTCGCGTGTTATCAGCGCGAACAGGCGCTCGGAGTCGGTGTCGCCCTTGACCAGGCGGCGGTCATCGCCGAGGTGCGCGTCCAGCGCCGGCAGATCCTCGACCACGCCGTTGTGCGCGAACAGCCGTCCCTGCTGCTCGAACGGGTGCGTGTTGCGCACATCGAGCGCGCCTGTGGAGGCGAAGCGGACGTGGGCGAGGAACGTCGTCGAGCAGACCTCGCGCGCCTCGCGCGCGAACGTGCGGTCGCTGTAGGCGGCGTGCGCCTGCTTGCTGACATGCGGCGCTCGGTGAACGTCGAACCAGCCCAGGCCAGTGCCGTCAGGCTCGCGATGACTCTGCGCGGACAGGCTGTCGGGCGCGTCCAGCAGCCAGAACGTCGCCCGGGCGGGCTCGCTGCCAGCGCTCATGCCGAACAGGCGACACACGGTTGTGACGATTACAGGTGTCCACGCCAGGCGTCCCGCTTCTCGAGATACCCGGGCGGGAGCACGCCATCGAGCCGCTCGACCACCTCGAGCCACTGCAGAGCGGAGTCGAAGTGGCTATCGGCGGCGTCGCGCTCGGCGAACGTCAGTGCAAGCTCGCGAGCCTCGTCGTGCAGCCCCTGCACCTTCGCCGGATCCTGCGTCGAGGGCGGAAGGTCCGCGAGCGTCTCCTCACGGGTGAGCGGGTTGTGCCCCGCCAGGTACGGCGCCAGATAGCGCCCCGCGATCTTGCCGGGTGGCCACCACAGCGGGTTGACCGCCGCCTCGAAGGAGTCCTCAGCCGTGCCCCCCACGTGCGCGCGCAGATAGGCCGGCGCGATCCCGGTGAGCAGCATCCCGCGCAGCGTGGGCCGCAGCGGGGCCGGCACGATCGCATCGCCGAGCTGCGCGGCGATCGCTTCGGCCGCCGCGTCGGCCTGTTGGGCGGCGATGCCGCCCTGCTTGATCGAGAACGTCGTTCCGTCGCCCGCCGCGTACACGCCTCCGAGCCCGGTGACTCGGCTGTGCTCGTCGACGGGGATGAAGCCGCTCGCGTCGCACGGCAGCCCCGGCACGTCGTGGCCCTCGAGCCGGGGGAGGGCCACGACCTGCTCGACCTCCAGCGCCACGCCCGAGTCGAAGTAGAGCTTGCCGTGTTCGATCCGCTCCGCCTGCACACCGGTCTTGAGCGCTATCCCGCGGTCCGCAAGCAGGTTGCGCAGCATCCCGCCGGCCGCCGGCCCGAACACCGCGAGCGGATCCGCCTCGGGCGTAGCCACCGTCAACTCGACGCCGATCACGCCGGCGTCGGCCAGATGCGAGGCGGTCAGCAGCGCGAGCTCGTACAGGGGCAGCGTCCAGCTGAGACCGGCAGGGTTGACGAAGCACAGCCGCTGATCGGAGCCGGACACGAGCCGCTCGAGCACGGCCCGGAACGCCGTCACGTCGGCCACTCCACCGAAGTGCAGCGCTCCCTCCAGCCAGTCGCGCCGTCGAGCGCCGAGCGCGATCAGCAGCGCATCGTAGGAGAGCTCCTCGCCGCTGGCCAGCCGCGCACGCCGGCCATGGGCGTCGACGCCCTCCAGCGCGTCCTCGTGCAGCCTCGCGACCTGCTCGCCGCATAGCTCAGCGAGCTCGAACAGATTGGTCTCGGCCAGATCGAACGGCGCCGCAACCGCCAGCGGCTGGTAGACGAACTGACGGTTCGGGGCGACGAGGTGCAACTCGACGCCGACCTTCAGCAGCGCCCGCAGCGCGAGCAGCGCCTCGAACGCCGCGACACCCCCGCCACAGATGACCACCTGTTTCGGGCTGCGCGATCCGTACATGCCGGCAGAATACGTACGCACGCCGGTCTTGGCAGCCGAGGAAAGCCGACGTCCTCCGGCGGGCTAACTACGTAACGTGCCGTCGTTCGGAGCTGCGACGATGGTGGGCATGAACGCGATCGAGCCAAGGACGGTTTCGCTCCACGGCCGGACGGTGACGTGCGTCGAGGCGGGCAGCGGTCCGGTGCTGCTCCTGATCCACGGCATGGCCGGCACCTACGAGAACTGGGAGGCGGTGATCGAGCCGCTGGCGCAGCGCCACACGGTGATCGCGCCCGACCTGCCCGGGCACGGCTCCTCGGAGCCCGGCGGCGGCGACTACTCGCTCGGGTCGCATGCAGCCGTCCTGCGCGACCTGCTGATCACGCTCGGGCACGATCGCGCGACGCTCGTCGGGCACTCGCTCGGCGGCGGGATCGCGATGCAGTTCGCCTACCAGTTCCCGGAGATCACCGAGCGCCTGGTACTCGTCTCCAGCGGCGGTCTCGGCCCGGAGGTCAGCGCCGTCCTGCGCGCCGCGGCGCTCCCCGGCGCCGACCTGTTCATCGCCGCCACGGCAGGCCCGGGGCGCGTGGTGGGCTCGGCGCTGGCCCGCGGCCTGGGCGCCGTCGGGCTGCGCCCGAACGCCGACCTCGCTGAGGTCGCGCGCGGCTACGCATCGCTCGCCGACGCGTCTCGGCGCGCCGCGTTCCTGGCGACGCTGCGCTCCGTCGTGGGCACCGAAGGCCAGCGCGTCGAGGCCGGGGACAGGCTGTACCTGGCTGACGGGGTGCCCGTGCTGATCATCTGGGGGCGCCGCGACCGCATGATTCCCGTGGCGCACGGCGAGCACGCCCACGAGGCCATCTCCGGCAGCCGCCTGGAGATCTTCGACACAGCCGGACATCTGCCACAGCTCGAGGCGCCCGGGCGCTTCGTGGCCGTGCTCGAGCGGTTCCTCGAGGAGACCGAGCCCGCGCAGTGGAGCTCGGAGCAGTGGCGCGCACGCTTGACCGGTTGAGGCTCGAGCTCGCCGTGGAGCCTCATAGACCTCTATGTGTGCTGCCGCGCCAGCAGCGGCGGTGCGTCCGTGCGGTGCTGGAAGAACGCCTCGATCGCGGCCGGGTCGAGCGGCCGGGCGAACAGGAACCCCTGCCCGTTGTCACACTCCTCGTCCTTGAGCAGGGACAGCTCGTGCTGTTGCTCGATGCCCTCGGCGAGCGTCTCGATCGAGAGCGCCTTGCCGAGCTGCACGAGCGTGCGGATCAGCGTCTCGCCCTCCTTGTTGTGCCTGAGCCCGGCGATGAACGACCGGTCGATCTTCAACGCGTCGACGGGGAACTTCTGGAGGTGCGCGAGCGACGAGTATCCGGTGCCGAAGTCGTCGATCGCTATGCGTACGCCGAGCTGCTTGATCGCGCCGAGTCGCTGGACCGTGTCCTCGATGTTGCGCATGAGCGTCGTCTCGGTGATCTCGATCGTCAGCGCCCCCGCCTCCAGCTCGCTGTCCGTGAGCGCGCCTTCGATGTCGGCGATCAGCTCGTCGGTGTCGAGCTGGCGTCCAGAGACGTTCACGGCCATCGCGATCGGGTAGCCGGCCTGCCGCCACGCGGCGGCCTGGCGGCAGGCCTCGCGCAGCACCCACCGGCCGACCTGCGTGATCAGCCCCGTCTCCTCGAGCATCGGGATGAACGCGTCCGGTTGAACGACGCCGCGCGTCGGGTGCTCCCATCGGATCAGCGCCTCGACGCCGGTGGGCGCCATGTCGCTCAGGGCGAACGTAGGCTGGTAGGCGAGGAAGAACTGCTCCTGCTCGAAGGCTTCACGGAGGTCCATGTCGAGCTCCATACGGCTCTGCACGCTGTCCTGCATCGCGCTCTCGAACACGGCGTAGCGATTCTTTCCGTCCCACTTGGCGCGGTACATCGCGATGTCCGCGTCGCGCAGGAGATCCTCGGCCGAGGTTCGCTGTCCCGCCGCGATCCCGATGCTCGCCGTGACCGTCAGGCGCGTCTCCCCCTCGGCACCGAGCTTGAACGGGTGCCCCAGCGCCTCGAGCAGGCGCTGGGCGACCAGCTCGGGCCCGGCCGCGAGCGAGAGCTCCTCGGCGATCACGACGAACTCGTCGCCGCCGAGGCGTCCCAACGCGTCCACCTGCCGCACGACGCCCTCGAGCCTCGCGGCGAGCGCGCGCAGGAGCTCGTCGCCGACGCCGTGGCCGAGCGTGTCGTTGATGCTCTTGAAGTTGTCGATGTCGATGAACAGCGCCGCCACCGGCGTCTGGCTGCGGACCGAGCGCGCGAGCATCTGTTCGACCCGGTCCAGGATCAGGGTGCGGTTGGGCAGGCCGGTAAGCGGGTCGTGCGTCGCCAGGAACGCCAGCTCCTCCTCGCGCCGCGTGAGCTCTTCGTCGGCTTGGCGGCGCTCGCTCTCGAAGCACTCGCAGACTCGCAGGAGGTTGAACTCGACGCTCAGCTGCAGCATGTTCAGCGCCTCCGACAGCGCGTCGGCCGGGACGCTCAGCTCCGTGGCGGTCTCGCGCAACACGTCGGCCATCACGTTGCGCCACCACAGCGAGCGCCTCGTGACCTCTGTCAGCGACGCGGCTCTGTGGGCAGCCAGCTCACCGAAGATCTGCGAGGTCTCGCGGGCCGCGTCGTTGGTCACCTCCAGGCCCTCTCCCGCGATCCAGCGAGCGACGGCGCTCGTGGAGCTCTCGCAGATCCGTTCGAAGCGCTCCTGCACCATCGCGTCGACGGCCTCGCCGGAGTCGGATGTGCGCGCGACCGTCTCTGAGAGCACGTACTCGGCCCGCGCCAGCAGCGTCTCGCCGAGCACGCGAAGCCCCTCGCCCAACTGCTCCGGGGAAGGGGCGGGCGCAGCCGGAGCCTTCCTCTCGCGGCCCCCCGGCTTCGTAGGTTCAACCGTCATATCGGCTCATGTCATCGGTCGCCGGCGGGCATTCCTTAAGCGCCTTTACATCGTGAACATCCCGTGATGGCGGCCTTGATCTGAAATTGGAGGTGGTAGAAGGCGCGTACTTACCGTCGATGATCGGAGATTCCGTGCGCCGCATCAGTGCCCTGCTGCTAGTCCTACTCGCCTGTCTCGGCGCCAGCGCGACCTCCCTCATCCTCGCCAGCAGCGCGAGCGCAACCACCTATACGCCGGAAGCTCCGGTGCTCGACGCTATCGAAGGCGGACCCTGGAACACCTCGCAGGGCGATTCCAGCGCAGGCGAAGCGTACCCCTTCTCCGACCTGCTTCCCGCGTTCACGCCCGGCGGCCCCGAAACGACGCTCGGCGGCGTGAGCGAGCCCAACGTCGCCGTCTACCCGAGCGCGGAAGAACCGAAAGTGCCGCCCTACCCGAGCGGCGTGGCGGGCACGCCCGGTCCGCTCTCCGGCTACTGCAACAAGGAAGAGAGCGAAAACGAGAAAGGCTCGCCCGTCTCCCAGCCCGCGGGCACCAAGCTCCCGTTCTCGCCCTACTACTTCCCCGACGTCGTGCGCAACCCCGACGGCTCGCTGACCGGCTACTTCGACTACCGGCCGAAGGACGGCGACGAGGCGATCACGGTCGCCCACTCCATCGACAACGGCAGGACGTGGACCAGCGAGGGCAAAGCGCTCGAGCAGAACCCCGGCTACTGCCCGACGGCGGACACGAACGACGACGGCCAGGGGCACCCGTTCGCGGCGACGCTCGGGGGCACCACCGACCTCTACACGCTCCAGCGCCAGGCCGGCGACAGCCCCGGCATTGGCCTGCTCGTCCACCAGGTCAACCCGGCGGCGGCGAACCCGCTGTCAACGATCCCCGCCAGCCAGCCTGTGGGGATCGACCCGAACACGTTCGTGACCACCTCGACCACGGTTCCGAGCACCGGCGGCGTCCCGATTCCCGTCTCGACCCTGGGGACCGCCGGAGCCCCGGAGCAGATCGTCAACGGGAGCTACGAGGACGTGCCGGCGGGAAACAGCGAGCCGTCATCGAGCACGATCATCAATTGCAGCGGGCCGACGTCAGCCCCGAGCACGCCAGGACCCGGATCCCTGACGGGCTGCACCTCGGCGACCGGCGGCTCGGTGAGCTTGAGTCCAGGCGACGATCTCATCCAGGTGATCGCGACCGGCAACCCGACGAGCTCGTCGGGCTCGAGGGATTGCGCCACGATCGGCAGCCAGGTCCCCTCGGGCCCGAACAACCCCGAAGGCACAGGCGGCTTGTCGGCCCTCTGCTACAGCCAGCCCGGCACTCCCGTCGCCCCGATCACGGATTTCTTGTGGGGCTCGCTCGCGCCCAACCGGGTGTACATGAACGGAGAGACCGTCTACTGCAACGGTGTCAGCTCGGGGCGGGTCAAGCTCGAGAACTGCACGACGACCGGCGCCCCCTTCAAATACACAGCGGCGTCGGAGATCACGGCGGACCCGATCATTCCGCCGAACGCGACGATGACGACCGGCCTCGAAGCCCCGGACGGCATCATCGGGTCGCTGGGCACCGGCTTGACGACCTACAACGGGCACAGCGTGCCGGCCGAAGCCAACGTCATTCTCTACACCGAGAAGATCGTCAACTACTACGACGTTGGCATCGTAAATGGAGATATCACGAAGAGCGGCAACTACTCGAGCGGCAAGGTCACGCTGCCGCTGAGCGCCTCGTTCACGCCGCCGCAGACGCAGGCACAGTGGCTCAACTACCAGCCATCCCCCACGTCGAACGAGGGGGTCCCCGCCGCCGACGAGGCACCGGCGAGTGGCTCGTTCACCGTCTACGTAGGCGTCACCGACGCGAGCGGCAACTTCATCCAGCCGCTGAAATGCACGAGCTGGGAGCCTGGCTCGCTGACCACGGGCACGAAACCGCCGGCAGGCAGCGTCAACCTCATCGGCTGCAACGAACAGGGCACATCGGCAGAGTCGATCGCCGAAGAAACAGAGGTCGGCGGGCCGAACGCGGCGGTCGTCCCCTACTCGGTGCTCAAACAGACGGGCGAGGGCAAAAACGGAAAAACCTCGGGCCCGACGGAGCTGTTCGGCAACAACGAGGACCTTTCGCTGGTGCGCGCCGCGTACACCACCAACGGCGTGAGCTTCACGGACTTGGGCGCGATCAGCAGCGAATCGGTGACTGACAGCGGCGAGGACAGCGGCGCCTACACCGACCTGTCCAACCCCAACCAGCAGGAGAGCCCTGAAAGCAGCGCGAACCCGACCGTCGCGACGACCTCTCCGACCGCTCCGACCAACCTGTCGCCCGGGAGCCCCGACACGGTCGAGCTGCGCTACATCGGCTCGCGCGGGACGATCGTCACCAACCCCGACGGCAGCCTCGGCATGTTCCTGTCCGGAGCGTGGCCGAGCGACGGCGACAGCGACGCGTTCAACCAGATCTTCTACACGTCCTCAACGAACGGCGGCCAGACGTGGTCGGTCCCGAAGGTCGTGCTGAGCACCGAATACGAATTCAACGCCTCGCGCGAACAGGACGAAGCGCTCGCCAAAGGCAAAAACGAAGCGCTCGGGATCAGCGCCTACTACTCCGGCCGCGCGTACGGGCCGGCCGTGGTGCAGAACCCGAACGGCTCGCTGACGATGGTCTTCTCCGGCTACCGCCTGCCCAAACCGATCACGTCGGTCGGCACGGAATTGGGCACGGGCTCGTCCAAATACAAGATCGGCGCCAAGGATCCTGCGATCTACCGCAACATCCTCACGATGCAGCTCACCTCAGCCACGTCGCCGGGCGTCGCCACGACCACGTCGCTGAGCTCGTCCAACGAAGGCACGGGCACGGTGGGCTCACCTGTCACCTACACGGCGACCATCGCCCCCGTATCACCCGGCGTCGGCACGCCGACGGGCACGGTCTCGTTCTCCGACAGCTATGGGCCGATCGCCGGATGCGGCGCCGAGCCGCTGAGCCTCAGCGCCCCCGACAGGGCGACGTGCACCACCGCGCTCGCACATGCTGGCGCCGACGAAGTCACCGCCAGCTACGCGGGAGACGCGAACTACGCGGGCTCGTCGGGCACGACCAGCGAGACGGTGGATCAGGCGCCGGCGATCACCTCAGCGAGCAGCGCCACGTTCACCGAGGGGACGGAAGGCAGCTTCACCGTCACCGCGACCGGCACTCCGACGCCGGGCATCACCGAGTCCGGGACACTGCCCAACGGCGTCGAATTCAACCCCACGACCGACGTGCTCTCCGGCACGCCGACGCAGGACGGGACCTACGCGATCACGTTCACCGCCACCAACGGCGTCGGCGCGGGCGTCGAACAGAGCTTTACGCTCACCGTCGACGCCGCGCCCACGATCACGTCGGGGGGCGCCACGACGTTCACCGAGGGAACGGAAGGCAGCTTCACCGTCACGGCGACCGGCACTCCGACGCCGGGCATCACCGAGTCCGGGACACTGCCGCACGGCGTCGAATTCAACCCCACGACCGACGTGCTCTCCGGCACGCCGACGCAGGACGGGACCTACGCGATCACGTTCACAGCTGCGAACGGCGTCGGCGCGAACGCCGAACAGAGCTTCACGCTCACCGTCGACGCCGCGCCCACGATCACGTCGGGGGGCGCCACGACGTTCACGGAGGGGACGGAAGGCAGCTTCACGGTGACGGCGACCGGCAACCCGACGCCCACGATCACGGAGAGCGGCCCGCTGCCCAACGGCGTCAAATTCGACGTGGCCACCGACGTGCTCTCGGGCACCCCGACACGGGAAGGCGTGTACCCGATCAAGTTCACCGCCACCAACGGCGTCGGCTTCTCCACCCAGAGCTTCACGCTCACGGTCGACGCGCCGCCGGCGATCACCTCGGCCGACGAAGCCACGTTCAGCTACGGGGCGCCCGGCGCGTTCACGGTGACCGCAAGTGGGACGCCGCAACCGACGATCGCGAAGTGGGGCGATCTGCCGACCGGCGTGAGCTACTCCGACGGCGTGCTCTCGGGCACCCCGACGCAGATCGGGACCTTCCAGATCACGTTCACCGCCAGCAACGGCATCGGCGCCAACAGCATCCAGCAGTTCACGCTGACGGTCCTCGGACTCCACGTCACGACCACCGCGCTGCCCGAGGTGACGCTCAGCGCTCACTACGCGCAGCAGCTGACGGCGGTGGGCGGACTCACTCCATACAAGTGGAAGGTGACAGCAGGGCATCTCCCGCGGGGCCTGAGGCTGAGCTCGACGGGCCTGCTGTCCGGGACGGTGTCGGCGAGAAGGTATCCGAGCGGGGGCTCATTCCCGATCACGGTGAGGGTCACCGACGCCACCGCGCGCGTCCACCAGACGGCAACGGCCACGTTCACGCTGCTCGTGTCCTGATACCGAGCGCGTCGGGTAGCGCTGCTGTGAGGCGCTACCCGTCGGCCCGGCCCGAGACCGGTGTTTTGCTACCCCTCCTCGAACGCGGGTTCGACGGTGCCGAGGTCGCGGTCGATGGCGATGTGCGGCAGCCGGTGCTCCATCCAGGCGGGCAGCGTCCACGTGCGGCGTCCGAGCAGCTGCAGCACTGACGGCAGCAGCAGGCTGCGAACGACGAACGCGTCGAGGAACACGGCGCTCGCGAGGCTGAGGCCGAACAGCTTCAGCACGCGTTCATCGCCGACCGCGAACGAGCTGAAGACGCAGATCATGATCGTGGCCGCTGCTGTGACGACACGCCCGGTGGAGGCGAGGCCATGGCGAACGGCACCGTGCGGGTCGCGCGTTCGCGTCCACTCCTCGTGGATGCGCGAGACCAGGAAGACCTCGTAGTCCATCGACAGGCCGAAGACGATCGCGAACAGCAGCACGGGTATGAACGCCTGGATCGGAGCGCCCTTCACCCCGAACAGGCCGCCGAGCCAGCCCCACTGGAAGATCGCGACCACCACCCCGAGCGAGCCGCCGATCGACAGCAGGTTCATGACGGCTGCCTGCAGCGGGATCACCAGCGACCTGAAGACCACGAACAGCAGGAGCGCGGACAGCAGCACCACGACGCCGACGAACAGCGGCAGCTTGCTGGCGAGGACGTGGGTGAAGTCGATCTGCGCGGCGTTCGCGCCGCCGACGAGCAGCGTCGTGCCGGTGGCGCTCGCCAGCGGTGGCAGCGTGCGCTCGCGCAGGGTCGTTACGAGCTCGGTGCTCGCCAGCGCCTGTGGCGCGGAGCGCGGGTACACGTTGAAGACCGCGGTCAGGCCGTGCGGACTCACGCGCGCGGCCGACACGGAGGCGACGTCGCTGGTCGCGCGCAGCGTGGTCGCGATGCGCGCGAGCGCCGCCGCGTCGCCCTGGTGGGGAAGGCTAGCGACGAGCAGTAGCGGGCCGTTGACCCCGGCGCCGAAGCCCTTGGCGAGCAGGTCGTAGGCCTGGCGGGTGGTCTGTCCAGGGGGGTTATTGCCGGCGTCGCTGTTGCCCAGGCGCAGGGCGAGCGCGGGCGATGCGAGCGTGAGCATGATCGCCAGGCCCGCGATCGCGCCCTGCCACGGGTGTCTTTCGATGAGTCCCGACCAGCGCGCCCAGAAGCCCGTCGGCTCGGCGCTGTGGGCGCCCGCGCTCGCGGCACCGGCACCCGCCGCGCGCCCGCGTGCGCCCCTGCGTCGTCCGATGCGCTCGCCGAAGCGCGACAGCAGCGCCGGCAGTACCGTCAGCGCGGCGAGCATCGTCATCAGCACAGCCAGCGAGGAGGCGACCGCGAGGCCGTAGAGGAAGTCGACGCCGAGCGCGAACTGCCCCAGGAGCGCGATGATCACCGTCGCGCCCGCGAACAGGACGGCCCGGCCGGCGGTGTCCATCGCGCCGGCGATCGCGGCGTGCACATCGCCGCTACGGAGGTAGTTCTCGCGAAAGCGGGTGACCACGAACAGCGCGTAGTCGATCCCGACACCGAGGCCGATCATGGCCGCGAGCTCGGTGGCGAAGCTGGGCATGCCGATCACGCGCGAGGCGAGACCCGCCAGGCCGATGCCGGTTCCGAGCCCGAGCAGCGCCGTGATGATCGGCAGGCCCATCGCGATCAGCGAGCCGAAGGTCACGAGCAGCACGATGATCGCCGCGAGCAGGCCGATAGCGGTGGCCGCGCCGAGCGAGGGCTTCTGCACCTGTTCGATCGCCTGGCCTCCGAGCGCGACCTGCAGCTGCGGCGAGCCGGCGCCCTTGGCGACGCTGATCACGCGTTCGGTGGCGGCCGGCGGAATCAGGTTGGCGCGCTCGTCGAAGGTGACCGTCGCGAACGCGATCTTGCCGTCGGCGGAGATCGCCCGTGCGCCCTTGGCCGTGTATGGGCTGATCACGCCGGTGACGTGCGGCAGGCGCGCGACGGCGGCCAGCATCGGCGCCACGCGCGAGCGCACGGCCGCGTCGGCGATGTGGCCCTGGCGGGCCGCTAGCACGATCTGGTCGGCGTCGCCGGCCTGGGCTGGGAAGTCGCGTTTCAGCAGGTCGGCGGCGCGCTGCGACTCGGTTCCGGGGAGCGAGAAGTTGTTGGAGTATTCGGTGCCGATCGCACCCGAGACCCCGAGCGCGCCGATCAGCAGCACGAGCCAGCCGATCACCACCAATCGGCGGTGGTGCACCGCCCATTGGGCGCTGCGAGCGACGATGCCGGGGTTCTGCGGGGCCAGCTCAGTGGAGCTCATCGGCGGCTGCTCCTTTCGCGGTATACTTCGTACGAACTGTTGCAAGTACGAACACTTTGATATTGAAAGTAGCAGGCCGACGTGCCGTTGCCAGCCGCTGACACACGAACCGACTCCGGAACAGCGATCGACGAGGACCTCGACGAGCTCTCGTCGCTGCTCTGGGAGACGCTCCGCAGCCTCAAGCATTCGAGCCCGCCGCCGCAGGAGCTGCGCGACGCGGTAGCGCGCGGATCGCTCGGGCCGCGTCACATGCCGGCGCTGCTCGCCGTCGCGGCCGCCGGGCCGCTCAGCGTGAGCGAGCTGGCCCGCCGGATGGGGCTGGGCCTGTCGACGACGAGCGCGATCGTCGGGCAGCTGAGTCGCGTGGGCCTGCTCGAGCGCGCCGAGGACGAGACCGACCGCAGGCGCACGATCGTGCGCCTGCACGGGGACTACGCCGAGGTCATCGGCGATTGGCTGGGCCGGGCGCTCGCGCCGCTACGGGGTACGCTCGAACGCCTCCCGGCGGCCGCGCGCGCGCAGTTCATGGAGGGCTGGCGCATCCTGCACGAGGAAGCCACGCGCGCAGCGGGTGACGGCGGGACCGGCGACGACTGCTAGGCCCCGCCGCGCCGACTCATTCGGAGGCGCTCCGCTCGCCGAGGCGCCGGCTATTCGCCGGCTACGGCGCGCCCTTCGAGCTCCGGCGGATCGGCCGTCAGGCGGAACATGAAGGCCAGCGTGGCGGCGCCGACCACCAGCATCCCGAGGACTGCGAACACCAGCGCGACCACGCTTCCGGTGACGGCCGCCAGCGCGAGCAGGGAGACGGGGATCGAGATCCCGACGATCCCCACGACCAGCGGGGATGTCTCGAGGGCGCCCGCGGAACGGTTGCGGTCGTTGTCAGCTTCGTGCATCGTGGACCTCCTGAAGGCGTCGTCGGTTTGGGGGAACGGCGGCGGCTTGTGCTGCCAACATGGTACTAACAAGCTTCGGCCTCGGGCAGGGTGGTCTGCTCGCGCAGCGGCTCGTTCTCGGGGTAGTCGATCATCCCAGGCTCGCCGGGTCGAGCCATCCCCGCAGCTGCTCGGCGGGGACATTGACCAGCACACCTGTCTGCGGGTCGCGCGTGGCCTGTCTGCGGGTCATGCCGTATCCGTTGGAGCGGTCCAGTGGCGTGGCCGCGCCTTTGACGTTCAGTGCGGGCAGATCGCCGGCGAGGACTTGTTCGTGGCCTGAGCGGATGAGGAGGTAGGCGACGCGACGCGCGGTCGCGGTGCCCATACGCTTGCCGATCGCCCACACCGTTGTCCGGGGGACTTGCCGCCCCGGGCTCTCCAGTAGCCGATCAGCAGAATATCCGCAATTTGCGGCCGATCGCTGGCGATATTGGCAGGGCTGCCATCTCAACCGAAGCGAGAGTCGACTAGGCTGCTCAGTGGACTGACGGCGTTTCGAACGGCTAGGCGACGGTGTAATTGCTGGTGTAGAGTGTGGTAAGGTACCCGGAAAGTTGCGACAGGCGCAGCCGTCCGTATAGAGGAGCCAGCTCATGCTCACCAAGGAACGCACGCTCGAGGTCGAGCGCGAGGCAACCACACTAGAGATCGGGACTATTGCCGAGCAGCTCCAGGCGAACCTCGGCCAAGCGCTGACCGCCCATATGGCCGGCTTGGCCGACACCCGCCAGATCGGGCGGATCGGCCGCGGCGAGCACCGCCCGCAGCAAGCGACTGCCAGGCGCCTGCGTGAGGGCTACAAGGCGGTGAGCATGATCGTCGAGCTCTACGACTGGGAAACAGCCAAGGCGTGGCTATTCGGCACCAACACGCGCCTCGATGACCAAGCGCCGGTCGAGGTTCTCGGGACGGCCACGACTGACCAGCAGTTCACCGACGTCGCGCGAGCTGCCAAGCAGTTCGCGAGCGCGGACGGGTGAGTCTGCACGATCGCCGGGCTGGTCTCTGGCGAGTCGCACACTACTCTGACCCGCTGGGATTCGCGCCCCGTGATCGCTGCTCTTGGGGGCACCGCTTCGATGATGTCCAGCGCCGACATCGCACGCTGTATTGCGCGACGACGCAGGAGACGGCGCTACGCGAGGTGCTTGCCGATCTGCGACCCAATGCCGAGGTAATCGCGAAACACCTGGAGGTCTACGGAGCAGAGGCCGCGTCATCTCTGCCCAAAGCCGCGATCACCGAGAAGTGGCGACAAGACAACGTGCTCGTGCCCTGCACCCTCGTCTACGAGGGACGCCTGCTCGATCTCACCGACGCCCATCAACGTCAAGGGATTGAGACGCGCCACGCGCAGCTCCTGGCCGATCACGGCATGTCCCATCTGGACATGCACGAGGTCACCACGCGCCGGCGAGTCGTCACGCAGACGATCGCCACCGACGCCTACGACAACCTCGACGTCGCAGCCATCGTCTTCGCGTCAAGCCGTGACGGACATGCCTGCATTGCTCTCTTCGAGGACCGGGCGGAGCTTGAAGGGACAGGAACGCCGATTGCCCTGACCGACCCGCCACCGGAGTCGCTGGTCAAGGTCGCAGCTGACTGGAAGCTGGGTCTTTCCTCGGCCGCGCCGGCCGCCCGCTGAGAGCCCTTCCACGGACGCCACGTCTCAGCAAGAACTCGCCCTGCGTCAGCGCCTCGTGGAGCAGCATGCCCGAAGCACTCGCTCGACAATCTCGGCAGCAGTCATGGCTCAAAAGCCACCGCGGTTGTCGCACCGGAGCAGCGTGGCCAAATATTCGGAGAGTTCGGGCGGCTTGACCAATCGGCAAATTGCCGCGATAGCTTGTCCCGGTATGCCAGTCGTGCGATGTGGAAAGGGGGTATGAGCTCGTGGGACATCTGCGTGCGCGTCGTAGCATCAAACTGGGGTCGGGTGTAAAGCTCAATCTCAACAAGCGCAGCGTTGGCGTGACCGTCGGAGGACGTGGGGCGCACTACTCGGTCAATAGTCGCGGTCAGCGCACCAAGACGGTCGGCCTCCCCGGTACCGGTGTCAGCTACACCAGTCGCTCGTCCGCACGCCGACCCGCCGCGCGGACCTCAAAGCCGCGCACCCGTCGACCGACTCAAGCGGTGGCCGCGGCCAGTTTGTGGCGAGGCCGCTAGCGCGCAAGACCTGCAACTAAGCAGGGATTCGGCGAATGGGCGATCCAGGACTCGAACCTGGGACCTCTTCCTTATCAGAGAAGCGCTCTAACCAACTGAGCTAATCGCCCGCGGCCGCCGATTCTAGCGGCCACGTGAGGCGGGGCGTTCGCGGCTCAGCGGCGTGGCGGGCGGTTCGCGGATGCGCTCGGACGGCGGGCGGAGCAGCGCGCTACACGCCCGCTCGCGGGCGGATCCGCTCTGCAAGCTCGAGCGCCTCATCGGGTGACGCGAAGGTCAGTTGGGCGCTGTAGCGGCCGTCGCTGGTGGGCTTGACGCTCACGTCCGCGCCCAGCGCCTGGCCCAGCGCCTGCGCGATCTCGCGAGCGGCGTGTTGCTGGTCTGGGTGCACCCGGTGGGCGCTGCCGGCACGCCCGGCGGTCTGCGCGGGCTCGGACTCACGCTTGTTGGCGGCGCGAGCGCGCTCTTCGGTGACCCGCACCGACCATCCCTGCTCTGCCGCCTCGCGCGCCAGCCTGCGCCGCTCGCCGTGCTCGTGGGCGAGCAGCAGTGCCCGGCCGTGGCCCTCGCTGAGCGCCCCGCCCTGCACGAGCTCGATCGCCTCGTCAGGCAGGTCCAGCAGGCGCACCAGGTTGCTGACCGCCACCCGGCTGCGCCCCACGCGTCGACCGACGTCCTCGCGCGTCAGCCCGAGCTCCTCCACGAGCGCCGCGCACGCACGGGCCTCCTCGATCGGGTTGAGGTCCTCACGCGCCATGTTCTCGACCAGCGCCGCTTCGAGCGCGTGGGCGTCCTCGTGCTCGCGCACGATCGCCGGAATGCTCTCCAACCCGGCGATGCGCGCCGCGCGCCAGCGGCGCTCGCCGGCCACCAGCTCATAGCCGCCGCCCGGCCGCGGGCGCACGAGCACCGGCTGCAGCACGCCGCGCTCGCCCAGAGACCCAGCCAGCGCCTCCAGCGAGTCCTGGTCGAAACGCCGGCGCGGCTGCTTCGGGTTGGGCGAGATCAGCTCGATCGACAGCTCGCGCAGCTGCTCCCCGCCCTGCTGCGCTCCCTCCACCGACACCGACAGGATCGCGCCCAGCCCCCTGCCCATCCCAGGTCTCGGCTTAGCCACGCGCCGCCACCTCCTTTGCAAGCTCGAAGTACGCCTCCGCGCCGGCGCTGTGGGGATCGTGATGGGTCACCGGCAGACCGTAGCTCGGAGCCTCGCCGACCCGCACGTTGCGCGGGATAACCGTGTCGAACACCAGGTCCGGGAAGTGAGCGCGCACTTCGCGCTCCACGTCCTGGCCGAGGCGCGTGCGACTGTCGTGCATCGTCAGCAGCATGCCCGCAACCGTCAGGCGCGGGTTCAGCTCCCGCTGGACGAGCGCCAGCGTCTCCAGCAGCCCCGCCAGTCCCTCCAGCGCGAAGTACTCCGTCTGGACCGGCACGATCACGCGATCGGCGGCCACCAGCGCGCAGACCGTCAGCGGCCCCAGCGACGGAGGGCAGTCGAGCAGCATGTAGCGGAAGCTGTCCCTGATCGGCGCCAGGCACTCGCGCAGGCGCTGCTCGTAGCCGTCGATGCGCGGCAGCTCGATGTTCGCGCCTGCGAGGTTCGGGCCGGCAGGCAGCGCGCGCAGACCCGGGATCGGCGTCTCGACGAGCGCCTCCTGAGCGGTGGCCTCGCCCGAAAGGACCTCATACAGCCCAGGGATCTGCGAGCGGGCGATGCCCAGTCCCACCGTCGCGTTCGCCTGCGGGTCGACGTCGACCAGCAGCGTCTCGTAGCCGGCCTCCGCGATGCACGCCGCGACGTTCACCGCCGTGGTGGTCTTGCCCACCCCGCCCTTCTGGTTGGCGATCGCATAAATCGTGCCCATCCGCAGGCACGCTAGCGACGATCGGCTTCGCGTGGCTGCTCATCGGCGGGAAATGGGCGCAACGCCCGTTCCCGGGCGATCGCTCAGCTCCCCAACGGCCGCTTGCGCGCGATCCCCGCTCTCCTCGGGAAGCGCGCCGGCGTCTCGTCCACCTTCGCGAACACGTGCAGATGACGGTCCGTCGCGCCCTCGAACGGGACCACATGGCGAATCTCCTCCCTGCGCAGTCCCAGCAACGACGCCGCCTGCTCCGCGGCTTTCTCTGCCGCCGGGTCGCGCCTGCCACGCCAATCGACCAACGTGCCACCCACCCTCAGCAGCGGCGCTGCGTACTCGAGCACCACCGGCTGCGGGGCAAGCGCCCGCGCCACCACCACGTCGATCCGCGAGATGCCGTCCCGCCACTCCTCGGCACGAGCACACACGACGTGTGCGTTCTCGACCCCCGCCGCGGCACACGCCCGTTCCAGGAACTCGCACCTGCGCCGCTGGCTCTCGATCAAGCTGACCTCAGCGGCGGGCAGCGCGACGGCGAGCGCAAGCCCCGGAAACCCGGCGCCGCTACCGAGGTCGGCGATTCGCTGCGCGGCGCGGACCGCGTCGAGCTCGAGCGCCACGAGCGAGTCCGCGACGTGTGCCTGCGCAGCCCGCTCTGGTATACGGACCGCTGTCGGTGCGTGCTCGTCTGACTCGAGCACCGCCAGCACCATGCTCAGCTGGCGTTGCTGCTCGGCGGTCAGCCCGTTGATGATTTCACGTGAAACGCTAGGCGGCGCCATCGCCCGCCAGCGGCGTGACCACGAGATACCGCTCGGGCTCGTTGCCCTCGCTGTGCGTCTCCACGTCTCCGCGGTCGCGCAGGTACTCGTGCACGATCCGCCGCTCGAACGGCGGCAGCGGGTCGAGCTCGACCGGCTCGCCCGAGCTCAGCGCCTCATCCGCCGCCTGATCCGCTTCCGCGCGCAGCGCGTCAGCGCGACGCTCGCGATATCCGTTGGCGTCGATCACGACGCGCACCGAAGATGGGCCCTCCGGGAAGACGATGCGCTGCGCCAGGTGCTGCACGGCGTCGATCGTCTGCCCGTGGCGGCCGATGAACAGCCCCACGTCCTCGCCCTCGAGGCGGCCGCCCAGGATGCCGTCGCGCTCCTCGACCTGCACCTCGACGTCGAGACGCAGCCCGTCGGCGATCTCCTCGAGCAGCTCTTCAAGCGCCTCCGGAGGCTCGAGCTCGCCCGCCGCCACGTCCCCGTCGCGCTCGTCGTCCCGGCCGCTCATCGCCTTCTACCCGAGCGCTTCTTCTTCTTGCGCGGTGGGCGGGGTGGAGGCGGCCCGGTCGAGACACCACCGGACGCGCCTGCGGGCTCGGGCTGGGGGGCGGCCGCTGCGGCTCCGCCGGCAGCGTCGGCGATCGCCTGGCGAAGCGAGCGGTTGGGCTTTCCATTGGCGGTGGGCGCCGGCCTTTCCGGGGGTGGCAGGCGGCGGCGGATCAGGAACTGCTGCGCGACCGTCCACAGGTTGGTGGTGATCCAGTAGACCAGCAGGCCAGCCGGGTAGCGATACAGGATCACGACGAAGACCACCGGCAGCAGCAGCATCAGGCGACGCTGGTTGGGGTCGGCGGTGGCGGTCGCGATCAACGTCGAGCCGAGCTGCGAGCCCACATAGAGCACGATCAGCACCACGAGCACCACGCCGGTCGCCTTGTTGGTGATGTCGGGGATGAACAGGAACTTGGCCGAGTGCGGCGCCACTTCGTTGCACGTCGCTTTTTCGATCGCTTTCGACGTGATGATGTGGTGCGCGGTCAGAGCCTTCCCGCAGATGTGCTTCTTCAGGTCGGTCCTGAGCATGTAGAACAGCGACACGAACACGGGCAGCTGCAGGAGCAGGGGCAGGCAGGACGCCAAGGGATTGATTTTGTTCTCTTGGTAGAATTTCATTATCTCCTGCTGCTGGCGCTGTTTGTCCTCCTTGTACTTTTCTTTCAGCTTGTTGATCTCGGGGGCCAGCCGCTGCATCTCCTGCATCGACTTCAGCTGTCTGTACGTGAGCGGCACGAGGATCGCGCGGATCAGCACCGTCAGGCCGACGATCGCGAGCCCCCAGCTCCCGCCCACGACGTGGGCGTGGATGAAGACCATGATTTCTTCGAAGACGCTGATCAGGGGCGAGAACGCATCCTGGATCACGTTGGCGAGGATTGGCATGCTCTAGGGGATCTCGGCGGTCGTGGTGGTGGGCACGTGGGTGGGGCCTTATGGGCTGCGGCTGTCAGCCGGCTGTGGACTGAGCGCCCTGCGCCCCCTCAGCCGACACGATCGGGACCCCGGGTGGGACTCCCAATCCTGAACACCCGCTGGGCCGCCACCGGATCGTATCCGCCGTGGCTCCACGGGTTGCACCTCAGCAGACGCCACCCAGCGAGCACCAAGCCTCTAAGTATGCCGTACTGACCGATCGCCTCGACCGCATAGCGCGAGCAGGTCGGCTCGTACTTGCAGCGGCGGGGAATCGCCGGCGAGATCACACGCTGATATACGACGATCGGCGTGACGAGGATCATCCGCGCCACGCGCGCGAGCCCGTGCGGGGGGGGTGGTGACGCGTGCTGGGAAGCGGACGAGCTCATGGGCGCCCGCCCCCTTGCTCGCCCTCCTGCGCCGAACCGCCGCGCAGCCCGGCCTTGCCGATCAACTCCGCGAGCGCCGCATCCATCCCGGCGAGCCCCTCGCGCTCGGCCAGCTCCCCGGCGGGCGGGCGGGCCACGACCACCACATCCTGACCGGGGATCAGCTCTTCCTCGGCGTGCGCGAACGCCTCGCGCAGCAATCGCTTGACCTTGTTGCGCTGCACCGCGCCCCCCACCTTGCGCGAAACCGACAGCCCCAGTCGCGGTCTCTGGGCCGACGCGTTCGGGAACGTGTACAGCACCAGCTGGCGGTTGGCGACCGAGCGCCCGTGCCGGTAGACCCGCTCGAACTCAGCGCTGCGCGACAGCCGGCCGCGTGCCGAAGGGCGCGATCTCATCGTGCGTCCGCCGGCCTCGGGGTCCGTACCACCACGTCCCTCAGGTGGAGAGGCGCTTGCGCCCCTTGCCACGACGGCGCTTAAGTGTGAGGCGCCCGGCACGCGAGGCCATACGCGCACGGAACCCGTGCGCGCGGGCGCGCTTGCGCTTCTTTGGCTGGTAGGTGCGCTTCATGCCGGCCTGCAGTATAGGACCGCCTTGGTCCCGGCGATTTTTCCCGCCAAATGCGGGCACCCCCCACGAGCCCCGGTGGGCGTTGGGTATAGTCGCTCGACCGGGCCCCAGGGTCCTCCTTCGAATAGTTCCCAGCACTGTCTCTTGGAGAGGAGCGGACGAGCGCTGCCGTGAGCCGTGAGCTCGAGCACATATGGTCGCGGGTGCAAGCGCAGCTTGCGCTCATCGTCGATGAGACCACCTACCGCATCTGGCTAGAGCCACTCCGCGCGCTCGAGCTCGAGGATGAGCGTCTGCTCGTCGAAGCCCCCCTGCATGCATGCCGTTGGATTCGCGAGCGCTTCGGCCGCGCGATCGAGGCCAGCGTCCAGCTCGTGCTCGGACCCAACGCGAGCGTTGAGATCATCGCCGCGTCGACCGAAGGTGACCCTCCCGTCACAGGCGCTACCCAGTCGCGCAATCCTCGGCGCCGCTCTGCGGATCGGTCGCCCGCGAGCGCTCGACCGCGAACGGCCCCCCAAGCGCCGACGCCCACGGGTCCGCTCGGCAATCCCAAGCTGACGTTCGACCAGTTCGTGATCGGCGACAGCAACCGCCTCGCGCACGCAAGCGCGCTCACGGTCGCCGAGATGCCAGCCCAGGCCTACAACCCGCTCTTCATCTGCGGGCCCCCAGGCGTCGGCAAGACCCATCTGCTCAGCTCGATCGCGATCATGCTGCTCGCCCACAACCCCGGCCTCACGGTCCGCTGCACGACCGGCGAGGCCTTCACGAACGAGTTCCTCGGCGCCCTCTCCGGTGGTGGCACCGAGACGTTCAAGCTCCGCTTTCGCGACGTCGACGTGCTGCTCGTAGACGACGTCCAGTTCCTCGAGCGTAAGACCAAGACCGAGGAGGAGTTCTTCCACACCTTCAACGCCCTGCACGACGGTGGGCGCCAGATCGTCCTCACCTCAGACCGCCCGCCTCACGATCTCCAGGCGCTCGAGGATCGTCTGCGCGAGCGCTTCGAGGCCGGCCTCGTAGCCGACGTCAAGCCTCCCGATCTCACCACCCGGCTCGCGATCCTGCGCAAGCGGGTGCAGCATGACCACATCGTGCTCGCGGACATCCACGCGCTCGACGTGATCGCCGAGCGGATCACCACCAACGTGCGCGCGCTCGAGGGAGCCCTTATCCGGGTCGTCGCGTTTAGCTCGCTCACCGGCAGGCCGCTCACGGCCGAGCTCGCAGGTGAGGTCCTCGACAGCCTCTATCCCCGCAGCGCAGCGGCGGCCCAGCGGCCGCGCACGATCGCCGAGATCCAGGCGGCCGCATGTGAGCACTTCGGACTCTCCCCCGACGAGCTCATCTCCTCCGCCCGCGTCGCCCGCGTGGCATGGCCTCGGCAACTCGCCATGTACCTCGCCCGCGAGCTCACCGGCGAGTCGCTGCCCGCCATCGGGCGCCAGTTCGGTGGTCGCGACCACACGACCGTCCTGCACGCCTGGCGGCGAGCCTCCGCGCGCATCGCCGCCGATGACGCCTCCCGCGAGGCTGTGGAGAAGCTGTGTCGAGCGTTGAGCTCCACACAGCCGTGAACCGTCGTCGCACCGCCGACCGCCCATCCTGAGAGACTTCAACCACGCCGTCCACAGCGCCGTCCACCGACCAGCACCGCGATTACCGCCTGCCCGTCGCAAATCCACATGTCCCCAACCCCTACTGATACTCATCCATACCCAGCAACACCGTCATGAAGCTCTCACTCTCATCAGCCGACCTGCTAGCGCAGCTTCAGACGACAACCCGCGTCGCTTCGTCGCGGAGTGCCGTGCAGGCACTCTCGGGCGTAATGATCTCCGCGTCGCCTGACTCCACGCCGGAGCTCCTCGCCACCGACATGGAGATCGGGTTGCGCGTTCCGCTTCAGGCCGAAGTCGCCCGCCCAGGATCCGCCGTCCTCCCCGCCAGGCTGCTTCTCGACGTCGCCCGCTCGCTGCCGTCGGAGACGCTCACCATGGAGCTGCGCTCCGCCGAGCAGGACGTCGAGCTGATCTGCGGCCCCACCACCTTCCACCTCCGCACGCTGCGTGCGGAGGACTTCCCCTCGCTGCCTGCGCCATCACCAGACACGCGGGTGGTACTGCCGGCGGATGCGTTCGTACAAACCGTCGCCCGTGTCGCCCGCTCCGCCTCGCGCGATGAGACGCGTCCCGTGCTCACCGGGATCCTGATGTCCGCCTCCGGGCAGCAACTGCGTATGGTCGCCACCGACTCCTACAGGCTCAGCGTCAAGGAGACCGGCCTGGAGTCGCCCCTACAGGGCAGCCTCGAGGCCAACGTTCCCGCACGAGCCCTTCAAGAGCTCGTGCGCATCGCCCAGCAGGCTCCGAGCGAGACGATCGCCGTGAGCGTCGGGCAGAACCAGGCGGTCTTCGAGCTCGGCGACGTCGTGCTCTCATCGCGCCTGATCGACGGCCAGTTCCCGAACTACCGCCAGCTGCTTCCGGAGTCGGTCGAGCACGAGCTGCGACTCGCCAGCGCCGAGCTGACAGATGTCGTTCGTCGCATCAGCCTGCTCGCGCAGAAGAACGCCCCGCTGCGCCTGAGCTTCAGCGAGGGCACGTTGACCGTCTCCGCGCAGACGCCGGACGTCGGCGAGGCCAGTGAGGCGATCCCGGTGCCCTTCCACGGCGAGCCGTTCGAGATCGGCTTCAACCCCGAGTTCCTGCGCGACGGACTCGAGAGCATCGAGTCCGACGAGCTTGTCCTGAAGCTGATCAGCCCGCTGCGGCCCGGGCTGATCGAATCACCCGACACCGGCGATTTCGTATATCTCATCATGCCGATTCGTTTGAACGTCTGAGGTGGGGCCGTGCGCGTGCTCAGCGTGCAGCTGCGCGACTTTCGCACGTATACCCGCGCTGAGGCGGGGATCGGCGAGGGCCTGACCGTCGTCCACGGCCCCAACGGAGCGGGCAAGTCCAATCTACTCGAGGCGCTCTACTACGGCTGCACCGCGCGCTCGCCGCGTACCCGCAACGAGCGTGAGCTGGTGCGCTTCGGCGCCCAAGCGACGCGAGTGGCGGTGCGGGTCCTCGATGGCGCCGACGCCCACGAGCTCACCGTCGGCTTCGGCACGCTGGCCGACAGCGCCCAGCCGGTCAAGCGGATGACCGCCGACGGGGCGCCGGTGGAGCGACTGCTCGATGTCGCGATCAGGCCGCTCGTGAGCGTGTTCCTACCCGATCGCCTCGAGCTCGTGAAGGGACCCCCGGCAATTCGTCGAGCCCACCTCGACCAGGTCGTCGCGGCCATCTGGCCGCCCCGCGCCGACGCGCGCAGGCAGTACTCACGAGTGCTGGCTCAGCGCAACGCGCTGCTTGGCCGCATCCGTTCCGGGCGCGCCTCGGACGCCACGCTCTCGACATGGGATCGCGAGCTGGCCGCAAGGGCCCTCCAGCTGCGCGACCACCGAGCTGCTGCCGTCGAGCTGCTGGCCGTGCCTTTCGCCCAGCGCGCCGTGCAGCTCGGCCTGGCCGGCCAGGTCACCGTCGAGTACCGGCCCCGCTCGCGCGCCGCCGACGAGGAGGAGTTCGCGGCTGAGCTACGCGAGCGCTTGCCGGGTGACCTCGAGCGGGGCTTCACCGGCCACGGACCGCATCGTGATGAGCTCGCGCTCGTGCGCGACGGACGCGAGCTACGCGTGTATGGCTCCCAGGGCGAGCAGCGTCTGGCGCTGCTGGCGCTACTGCTCGCCGAGCGCGCCGTGCTCGCCAGCGAAAGGCGCCGCACGCCGCTGATGCTGCTCGACGACGTCATGAGCGAGCTCGACGCCGAGCGACGCGAGCTGCTCGCCACCGAGCTGCGCGCCGGCGGGCAGAGCGTGATCGCGACGACCGACCTCGCCCACGTCCCGGGCGCGACGGACGCATCGGTGACCCGCCTGCGCATATCGCCCGGCGCGATCCTCCAGGAGGCGATCGCCGCGTGAGCAGGTACGCGCCGCGTCCCCTGGCCACCGCACTGGAGCAGCTCACGAGCACGCTTGCGCCGGCGAGCACGCTTGCGCGCGTGCAAGAGGTGTGGGAGAGCACCGTCGGCGCCGCGATCGCCGCCTCATCGAGTCCCACCGCCGAGCATGACGGCGTCCTCACGGTCACGTGCGAGGCCTCTGTGTGGGCGCAGGAGCTGGACCTCATGGCCTCCGAGCTGATCCCGCGGCTCAACGATGCGCTAGGCGCGGAGCAGATCCGCGCGCTGCGCTGTCGCACCGCCTGACGCGCGCTCCGCGCGAGCCCCCAGCGCTTCTCGTCCAGAGGACGTCTACATCGCCCGATTTCCCCACATTTTGCAGGGATTTAGCGGCGTTTCAGGGCTCGGTGACGGGGGCCGCCATGCTATCATTTCGGCTACAGCTAACCCGCCCCGGTCATGGCCCTCGCGCCCATGGAATCCGGGGCGTTCTCACGTCATCGGAGGGCCATTTGGCGGCAGGCAGCAATAGCTCTGAAGAGAGCATAGGTAAGGGCGGCGTCAACGACCCGTCGATGGGTGGCGGCTCGGCCGACTACGACGCGCAGGACATCACCGTCCTGGAGGGCCTCGAAGCCGTCCGCAAGCGTCCTGGCATGTACATCGGCTCGACCGGCGTCATGGGACTGCACCATCTGGTCTACGAGGTCGTCGACAACTCTGTGGACGAGGCGCTCGCGGGCTTCTGCACAGAGGTCTCGGTCGTCATCCACCCCGACAACTCGGTCACGGTCGTCGACAACGGCCGTGGGATCCCGGTCGCCAAGATGGAGAAGGAGGGACTGCCCGCGGTACAGGTCGTGCTGACGGTCCTGCACTCGGGCGGAAAGTTCGGCGAGGGCGGCGGCTACAAGGTCTCCGGCGGGCTGCACGGCGTCGGCGTGTCAGTCGTCAACGCGCTCTCGGAACGCCTGCTCGTCGAGATCCGGCGTGACGGTCACGTCTACTCCCAGGAGTACTCGCGCGGGATCCCCCAGTCGGATCTGGTCGAGGGCGAGGCGCTCGCCAAGGGCGCGCCGACCGGGACGTCTGTGACGTTCCTCCCCGACGCCGACATCTTCGAGTCGCTCGACTTCGACTTCCACACGCTCGAGGAGCGCCTGCGCGAGACCGCCTTCCTCACGCGCGGCCTGAAGATCTCGATCGTCGACGCGCGCGCCGAGGGCCACTCGGCCGAATTCCAATACGACGGTGGCATCGAGGACTTCGTCGCGTATCTGAACGAGAACAAGGACACGGTGCATCGCAAGGTCGTGTTCTTCGCCGGCGAGTCCGAGGAGGGCGCCGCCGAGGTCGCGATGCAGTGGAACGCCTCCTACCAGGAGTCGATCCACTCGTTCGCCAACAACATCAACACGCCCGAGGGCGGCTCGCATCTGAGCGGCTTTCGCTCGGCCCTGACGCGCACCCTGAACAAGTACGCACGCGACCACGGGCTGCTCAAGGAGAAAGACGAGAACCTCACCGGCGAGGACGCGCGCGAGGGCCTGACCGCAGTCGTGTCGGTCAAGCTGCGCGACCCCCAGTTCGAGGGCCAGACCAAGACCAAGCTCGGCAACCCCGGGATGGCGGGCTTCGTCGAGTCGATTGTCAACGCCGGCCTCGGCGAGTTCCTCGAGGAGAACCCGAGCGAGGCACGCGCCGTCATCTCCAAGGCCGTGCAGTCGCAGCGCGCCCGCGAAGCGGCCCGCAAGGCACGCGACCTGACGCGCCGCAAGTCAGCGCTCGAGAACTCGACGCTGCCGGGGAAGCTCGCCGACTGCTCGATCAAGGACCCATCCCTGGCCGAGCTGTTCGTCGTCGAGGGTGACTCCGCCGGCGGCTCCGCCAAGCAGGGGCGCGACCGCGAAACCCAAGCGGTGCTGCCGCTGCGCGGCAAGATCCTCAACGTCGAGAAGTCGCGCATCGACAAGGTGCTGCAGAACACCGAGGTCCAGGCCCTGATCACGGCCATCGGCACGGGCGTGCGCGACGAGTTCAACATCGAGAACGCGCGTTACCACAAGGTGATACTCATGTGTGACGCCGATGTTGACGGTGCCCACATCAGGACGCTCGTGCTGACGCTGCTTTTCCGCGAGATGGAAGAGCTGATCAAGAAGGGCTATGTCTACATCGCCAAGCCGCCGCTCTACAAGCTCAAGCAGGGCTCGCGCGAGCGCTACATCGAGAAGGACTCTGAGCTTGAAGAGATCCTGCTCGCCGACAAGTGGGAGAAGTTCGAGATCTTCGACCGCCACGGCACGCAGTTCAAGCTGACCGAGGCGCGCTGGCAGCGCTTCACCCGACTGCTCAAGCAGTACGAGGGCTGGTCCTCGTCGCTGCGAGCAGCACACGGCCATGATGTCGTCCAGTTCCTCGAGGAGTCCTCGCTGCTGGGCGAGCAGGCGCTGAGCGCCGACGCCGCGATCGAGGTGCTCGGGCGCTCGGGCGTCAGCGGCGACACCCACTCCACCGAGCTGCTCGAGACAGACCCGCTCGAGCTGCGCATCCGGGCGGTTGAAGCAAAGACGGGCTTCGCGCGCGTCCATCGCATCAAGCGCGCCCTGTTCGACTCGCAGGAGTATCGCCAACTGGCGCGCGTGCACGCGCAGCTGATCGAGCTCGCCGGCGTCCCCGCCTTCGAGGTGCGCCTCGGCGATGCACGCGAAGCCGCGCCCTCGTTCGAGGACCTGCACCCGGCCGTCATGGCGGTCGCGCAGAAGGGCATCAAACTGCAGCGCTTCAAGGGGCTCGGAGAGATGAACGCCGAGCAGCTCGGCGAAACCACGATGGCCCCTGCCACGCGGACGCTCGCGCAGGTCACGCTCGACGACGCCTTCGCCGCAGACCGCACCTTCTCGATGCTGATGGGCGACCAGGTCGAGCCACGCAGGGCGTTTATAGAGGACAACGCCCGGGCGGTTGCGAATCTCGATGTGTAGTCAGGAGGTAAGTCATGGCATCGGCTGATGTGATCGGTGGGGGCAAAGTCGAACCGCGCGCGCTCGAGGAGGAGATGCGCACTGCGTACCTCGACTACGCGATGTCGGTGATCGTCGGCCGCGCGCTGCCCGATGTTCGCGACGGGCTAAAGCCCGTGCACCGCCGCGTGCTCTACGCGATGAACGAGCTCGGCCTCGGGCCGACCCGCTCCTACGCCAAGTGCGCCAAGATCGTCGGCGAGGTGATGGGCAACTATCACCCGCACGGCGACTCCGCGATCTACGACACGCTCGTGCGCATGGCGCAGGACTTCTCGATGCGCAACGAGCTCGTCGACGGCCAGGGCAACTTCGGCTCCGTCGACGACGACCCGGCGGCCGCGATGAGGTACTGCGTCACAGGGGACACGCGCGTTCGCACGAGCACGGGCACCGCGCGGATCGACTCCCTCGTCCCGGATGTCGCCCCCGACTCGGACTCCTCAGTGGACCTCGAGGTGCTTGACCGCCTGGGTCGGCCGGTGCACGCCTCGGTCCTGTTCCACTCCGGTGAGCACCCGACCCTGCGGCTGCAAACGACGGAGGGCTATGAGCTGACCGGTACGGTCAACCATCCGGTCCTGTGCTTGCTCGATATGGCTGGCGTACCGCTACTGATGTGGAAGCTTCTTGAGGAGATCGGCCCGGGAGAGCGGGTCTTGCTTCATCGCCCCAAGTCGGTTGACCAAGCGGTGGACGACCGTGACCGGACCCTGGCATTGCTGGCGGGAGCTTTCGTATCCGAGGGCTGGTTCAGCAACAAGCGCGCTGGCTTCAACAACATCGATCGAGGCTTCTTCGATGCCGTGGTCGACGCCTACGACAAGATCGTCGGTGGACCGCGCTACGTCTACTCGCGGACGATCAGGTCAGGCAGTCTCTGCCACGAGCTCGATGTCCAGAATCTCGTGGCGCTCCGTAAGAGTCCGCTAGCCGAGATGGAAGGACTGGCCAGCGAGGACAAGCGGGTACCAGAGTTCGTGTGGGCTGGAGGTTCGGGACTCAAGCGCGTCTTTCTCCAGGCGGTGTTCGAGGGCGACGGCTCCTGCTCGCTTCTCCCGCGCAGCACGATTCAGATCTCCTACTCAACGCGCAGTTCGCAGCTTGCGCGAGACGTGCAGCAGCTGCTGCTGGAGTTCGGCGTCGTGTCGCGCCTCAGCGTCTCAGCTCGGGGCGAGATCAAGGTAGTGATCACCAACCGTCGCGACGCGCGCCTGTTTGCCAACCGTGTCGGCTTCTTCGGTGCAAAGCAGCCAAAGCTCGAGCGCTCGCTCGCTGAGATCCCGATCGCCAGTCGGGCGCTGAGCCACGACCACGTTCCACACATTGCCCAATACATACGAGCAGAGGGTGCATCGACATACACCGAGCGCGACTGGCTGAGGCGCCACAACGTCGATCGCATCGAGCGCTGGGAGCAGGGATCCACGGCGATCCTCGAGCGAATCTCCTCCAAAGAGGTGCGCGACGTCATCGCTCCGCTCGTGAGCGGCGACTACTACTACGCCGAGGTCGCCTCGGTCGAGCCCGCCGGCGTGCAGCCCGTCTACTCGCTGAAGGTGGACACGGACGACCACTCTTTTCTGACCAACGGCTTCGTCAGCCACAACACCGAGGCCCGCCTCG
>Ga0187890_10000444_pt1 | contig 29074 bp, 29 predicted proteins | sample June2016WEW_21_1_FD_133005 | JGI IMG/M metagenome (GOLD analysis project Ga0187890, IMG submission 133005) | Peatland microbial communities from SPRUCE experiment site at the Marcell Experimental Forest, Minnesota, USA - June2016WEW_21_10 | ecosystem: Environmental > Terrestrial > Soil >... | reverse complement strand
CTCGCGGAACCCGGCGATGAAGTCCGCCCGGACCAGGGCGCGCAGGTTGTCGTGGCCGCTGATCAGCGGTACCTGGCACACGACCGCCCTGACCCGGCGGTCGATCGCGGCGACGACGAGGACGTGGCCACCGGAGTAGCTGCTCCCCCAGACCCCGATCTGGCCGGAATCGACTTCCGGCAGGGTGCTGGCGTAGGTGATGGCATGGCGGTAGTCCCTGACCTGGGCCCACGGATCGATTTCCTGGCGGGGCTCGCCCTCGCTCTCCCCGAAGCAGCGGTTGTCGAACACCAGCGCGTTCAGCCCGGCCGCGGCGAACACCTCGGCGAAGCTGTCCAGGTACATCTCCTTGACCGCGGAGAAACCGTGCGCCATGACGACGGTGGGCCTGGGGCGGCCCGCGCCCTTGGCCGGATAGAACCAGCCACGCAACGTGACGCCCTCAGCGTCGAACTCGATATCGCGCCGCGTCATTGCGGTCACGTCCGGCCCTGGTTTGCCTCGGCCCGCCGGCGGCTACCCAGCCGCCGGCGCACCGCCGTCACCCCAGTCTGGGAGGAATCGCCCCCGCGGTCCAGCCCGCCGTGGCGGCGGGACCGCGAGGGCAGCTATCTGCCGGCAGGTCCGCGAACTCGTCCATGCGGCCGACCCGGAGGTGACCGAGACCATCAAGCGCACCCGCCTGCCCTACTTCGTCCTGCAGGGCAACATCTGCGCGCTGCTGGCGGCCAAGGATCACGTCAACGTCTTCCTCTACGACGGAGCGATCGTCCCCGACCCGGACGGGATCATCACCGGCGGCCACGACAACCAGACGGCGCGGACCGTGGCGGTCCGCGCAGGCGAGGCCCTCAACGTGGACGCCCTCGCCGCCATGGTCCGGCAGATCATCGCCAACAACCGGGCCGGCGGCTGGCGCAAGCTCAAGCCGCAGCCGTGACCGTCACCCATGGTCCCGCCAGCGGTCCCGCCAGGGCCCCGGCTCCTGGCGGGACGTCAGGCCAGCGTGATCTCGAAGTAGGGCCCCTGGTCGTCGTGGATGATCCGCGCGGACCCGGACCAGCCCGCGAAATCACCCGTCCCGGTCTTGGGCACGATGTGGCCGAACCACGTCCCCTGGTCCGATTCGAGGCCGCCGTGCTGGACGGTCACCGAGCCCTCACGGCCGTCCTCGGTCCGGCCCGTGATGCGCTCGGTGGCCACGTACGACCGGGAACCTTCCTCTGCGCCCGCCGACATGAACACGGTGGTGGCCGTCCCGATGATCCCGGACGTGAAGGTCTTGGCGAACGTCATCACCCCGACCCAGTCCGCATCCAGGCCACTGATCTGGCGTGGCTCGAAGCCGTCGACCTTGAAGCGGGCGATGAGCGTCATCGCGTCCCCTCCCCCGAGTGGGCGGCCCAGGCCGGGTCCCGGCCGGACAGCCCCAGCAGGCGGTCCAGGGGCGGGGCCGTGGCGGGCACCTCGACCCGCGGCGCGAACGCCTTGCCATCGCCCTGGTAGTCCTCGGTCAGCATGCCGGGCGCGAACTCCAGCGACTCCTCCGCCGCTGCGGCCGGCGGCGACCAGGGCTGGCCGGTGGCGCGGGCCAGATCCCAGCCGTGCACCTGGTACTCCCAGAGGATCATGCTCAGGGCCATGTCACCGGGCATCGCGCTGTCCCCGAGCCGCATGGGCCGGCCGGCCGCCCCGCCACGCAGGGCCGAGGCCATGGTGACGGACGCGGAGCGAACCTCGGCCGCCGGGTCGGCGGGCATGGTGTACCCGTCGAGCCGGCCCAGCGGTGCCTGGCCGCCGGGATCGGCGAAACCGGCGGCGAACGTCGTCAGCCAGCCCAGGACGTGCGTGCCGAGTTGCCCGACGTCCAGGTCGGTGCAGGGCGTCGGATCATGCAACTGCTCCGCGGTGATGCGGCCGACCATGGGCGCCAGGTCGGCGAGCACGGCGACGAGCAGGTCAGTGGTCTTCTCCGTGGTTGCGGTCATGAGGCAGACCTTACGGAGGATGCCCGTCGGTCTGCTTGAAGATTTGCGTCAGCGCCGGCCATTAGGGTCACAGGAATGAGCAGTTCAGGGCCGGATCCGGTCGAGCGGGACACCCGCGGCATCCTCGATCCGTGGCTGCTGCGCCAGCGGGTCCAGCTGACCCGGTACCCGGCCGGCCCGTCGCTGGACGGGCTGGTCGACCGCTTCTGGGCGGTCCGCTGGGACCTGCCGCCTGGGACGATCCACCAGCAGCAGCTACTCACCCATCCAGGCGCCAACATCAGCGTCGGCCACGCCAACGGCCAGCCGGGGCAGCGCCAGCCCGGCCCGGTCGAAGCGCGCCTGTACGGCGTGGCCCGCGGCCTGTCCACCCGGATCCTGGTCGGCCGGGGGTGGACCGTCGCCGCGATGACCCGGCCCGGGGGACTGGGCGCGTTCGTCAGCAGATCCGCGGCAGAGTTCACTGACCGGGTCGTGCCCCTGGGCCAGGCCTTCGGCACGGACGAGGCGGCGCTGCTGCGGCGGGTGACCGCTGAGCCGGACGAGGCCGCCCGGGTGGGGTTGCTCGCGGCCGCGCTGGGGCAGGCGGTGGACCCTGGACGGAAGGTCGCCGCGGCCAGTGTGGCCGAGGTGGCCGGGCTCGCCGAGGCGGACCGGACCGTGCGGCGGCTGGGTGACCTGTGCGAGCGAGCCGGCACTGGCCCGCGGACCCTGCAGCGGATGTTCCTGCGGTACGCGGGCGTATCGCCGACCTGGGTGATCCGCCGCTACCGGCTGCTGGAGGCGGCCGAATCGGTCCGCGAGGGGAAGCCCGTGTCGTGGGCGGAGGTAGCCGCCGGCCTGGGCTACGCGGACCAGGCCCACCTGACCAGGGATTTCCGCGCGGCGATCGGCCAGACACCAGCGGCCTACGCCGAGGCGCAGATCTCGCGCTAGCGGCGGGCTGAACTGCGACCCGCCGGGATTGCCCCGCCCTGGTCCCGGGCAGGGAAGTGGACCCGGGGGGAAGAGGGAAGTGGACCGGGGGGAAGCAGGTGATGAGCATGCGGGGCAAGCGCGAGGACATGATCGTGCACGAGGCGGACCCCTATAACGCCGAACCACCCCGGGCTGCCCTCGCGGACCACATGCTCACCCCGGTGGAGACCTTCTACAGCCGCAACCACGGCCCGATCCCCAGCATCGACCCCAGGGCGTGGCGGCTCACGGTCGCCGGCCTGGTGACGCAGCCCCTGGAGCTGTCGCTGGAGGATCTGAAGTCCCGCTACCAGGTCCGGAGGCTGACCGCGACGCTGCAGTGCGCGGGCAACCGGCGGACCGGGCTGATCCAGGTCCGGGATATCCCAGGCGAGGCCCCGTGGGGGCCGGGGGCCATCTCGACCGCGGAGTGGACCGGGGTCAGCCTCGCCGCCGTCCTGGGGTCGGCCGGGGTGCAGCGCGGCGCGGCGCACGTGGCCTTCACGGCGCCGGACGTCTCACAGGAGGCCGATCCGCCCCAGCCTTTCGGTGGTTCGATCGGCCTGGGCAAGGCGCTCGCGGGCGAGGTGACGCTGGCCTGGGCGATGAACGGGCAGCCGCTGTCCGCCGCGCACGGCGCCCCGGTCCGCGTGGTCGCGCCTGGCTACATCGGCGCCCGGAGCGTCAAGTGGGTGGAGCAGGTTACCGTCCAGGACCACCCGTCGGACAACTACTTCCAGGCCACCGCCTACCGGCTTCTCCCGCCTGGGGCAGACCTGGCGTCCGCCCGCCCGGGCGACGGATTTCCCCTGGGCGCGGTCGCCGTCAACGCCGACATCCTGCGGCCCGACGGCCGTGGCATTCTCCCGGCGGGACCGACCGAGGTAACCGGCTACGCCTACGTCGGGGATGACCGCGGTATCGCCCGGGTGGATGTGTCGGCCGACGGCGGCCGGACCTGGCGGCAGGCCGGGCTGGACGGCCAGGACGGCCCCTGGGCCTGGCGGCACTGGCGCGCGATCATCGACCTGCCCGCCGGGGAAACCGAGATCACCGCCCGGGCGTGGGATACCGCCGCCGCGGTCCAGCCCGAGTCCGCCGAGCAACTGTGGAACCCGAAGGGCTACGCCAACAACTCGTGGGCCCGCCTCCGCGTCACCGCTCGCTAGCCCCTCGCTAGCCCTTGCCGCCGCCACCGAGGGTGCAGGATAGGGGGATGCCCCGCTACGCGCCGCGCCATGACCGCGATGCCGGCGGCCCGGCCGAGGTGCTGGCGGCCAAGGCCGCGCTGCGGCAGGAAGTCTGGGCGGAGATGAGCGCGGCCCGGGTGGCGCGGTTTCCCGGCGCGACCGGCCGCATTCCCAACTTCACCGGCGCCGAGGCCGCCGCGCGGCGGCTTCGCGGCCTGCCCTCGTGGCAGGACGCCCGCGCCCTGAAAGCCAATCCTGACGCCGCGCAGTGGCCGGTGCGCCAGCGGGCGCTGGAGGACGGCAAGACCGTCTACATGGCCGTTCCGCGGCTGGCCAGCCCCGAGCCGTTCTTCGCCCTGGACCCCGCCCACCTGAGCGAGCCGCCGCGGAAGGCGTCCTCGATCAGCGGGGCGTCCCGGTCCGCCCGGAAGGTCAGCCTCGCGGACCTGACCCCGGTGGACCTGGTAGTGATGGGCAGCGTCGCCGTCGGCGAGGACGGCGCGAGGCTGGGGAAAGGCGGCGGTTTCGCCGACCTGGAGTTCGCGCTGGCGACCGCGGCGGGGCTGATCGGCCCGCAGACTGTGGCCGTGACGACCGTTCACGAGATGCAGGTCCGCCCGGCCGGGGTCATCCCGCTGACCGATCACGATGTCCCGGTCGACTTCATCGTCACCCCGGAACGGGTCATCGACTGCCGCCCGGCCCGCGGGAAGCGGCCGGCTGTGGGCATCCGCTGGGAAGACCTCACCGACGAGAAGATCGCGGCCATCCCGCTCCTGGCCGAGCAGCGGTAGGGGCGGCTAGCGCCGCACCGTGAGGGCCGGGGCCCAGCGGGGTCGTCGGTTTTCATTCCTGGGGGGTGGCCCAGGCGAAGTAGCCGGGGGCCGGCTGGGTGAGGGTCCAGCCGGGGGCTTGTTTGGAGTGGTGGTCGTGGCGGCAGGCGGGTTCGAGGGCGCATTCGCAAATATGTATGTTGAGCTGGGAAAACAGTTCTCTGGCGGTGTGATCCTGCTTTAGGTTTCGTCTGTGATGAGCGTGTCGAGCAACTTCCGCATCGGTTCAGCGTCGCCGCGCATGATTGCGGCGGATGCCTCGACGTTGCGGGCAGCGTCGAGGTGCTGCCAGTTAACGGTGAACCCGGCGTCACGGGCGAGCTGCTCGAAGAAGGCGCGCTGAGCCCGCCCGTTGCCCTCGCGAAACGGGTGAACCGCGTTGACCTCGCCCAGGTAGTAGGTCAGCCGGTCGATGAACAGGCGGCGTTCCCGGCCCCGGAGGAAGTTCTCGCCGCGCAGTGCGCGGAAGATGTCAGCCGACGAGGACTCGATGTACTGCGGCAAGCAGAACCGATTTGCTTTGGCGATGGCGACCGTCCGGACCTGCCCGGCCCACTCATAGAGGTCACCGAAGATCCTCTGGTGGATGGCGCATAGGTGAGGCAGGTCATAGGTAGGGCTAACGGGTGATTCCCTGAGCAGGATCAGGGCCGCGTGGGTGATCTCGCGCTCCGCTGACTCGAACTCGCCGACAGTCCCCAGCCCGAGCTTGTTCAGCAGGATCCCGGTAACGGGATTGGTGTACGGGTCTTCAGGCACTAGGGCCGCCGATAGCGCGCGACCGTCCTGCGGTACAGCTCCGCGGCGCTGATCTGCCCGTCCACGTAGGCCGAGACCTCCCGGTCGTGCTCCGGGCTGAACGGTCCCGGAAGCTCGACCTGTACCGACTGGGCACCAGACAAGGCGGAGTCCAGGCGCGAGCGCTGGCGAGCCAGCGCTTCGTACCGCTCGTAGGCCTCGTACGGCAGGAGAATAGCCTCGGGCTTGCGGTGCGATCCGAAGGCTACCGGCTCGGCCGCGGCACCCTCACGGCGGAAGCGCGCGAGAATACCGGAGAGCCGCCGCCGGACTTCCGACAGTGGGTGCACCTGGATCACCGCGGGATTAGTCACAATTGATAGTGTACTAAAAGTTGTACAAGTTTAGCAGGCCGAACCTGTGTCGTTGTCGCAACTTATCTCGCCCAGGTCCAGGCCAGCCGTGCGACGAGCGCTTTCCTGTCCAGGTCACGAAGGCAATTCTCGCTGCGCAGCGCGCGGGGTATCTCCGCTGCCGGCGTAGCTTCCCCGGGATTGGGTGCCTGGTCCGGGTTCTGCAGGCCCTGGCCGGCGCGGCCGGCCCATGTGACCTGGGACGTGTCCCTCACCTGGCCGGTCAATGTGGTGAAATAGCGCTCAAGCGACATCCCGGGCAGTGACACGCTACCCGCGCCACAGGCGCGGTGCGGGGACGACGGTGGTGACCGGCCAGAAAGGCAGTGTCAATGTCCAGCGCGCAGTTGTACGACACCATCGGAGCCACCTACACCGTGACCCGGCGCACTGAACCGCGGATCGCTGCGCGGATCTGGGCTGCGCTCGGCGATGCCCGGACGGTACTGAACGTCGGGGCGGGCACCGGGTCCTACGAGCCTCCCGGCCGCCACGTCCTCGCGGTGGAACCGTCGGCGCTCATGCGTTCGCAGCGCCTCCCGGACGCGGCGCCGTGCCTGGCTGGATCTGCCGAGAACCTGCCGTTCGATGACCAGTCCTTCGACGCCGCGATGGCTGTTTGCACCGTTCATCACTGGCAGGACCCGATCGCCGGCCTGCGCGAGATGCGGCGCGTTGCCCGCCGCGTGGTGGTGTTCGCGGGCGACACCAGTGACCCTAGCCAGTTCTGGCTGACTCGTGACTACCTGCCCGAGTTCGCTGCCTTGAGAGCCTGCAGAGTCTTGGCATCGCTGACCGGGCTGGCCCGCGCGATCGGAGCCCGGATGGAACCGGTGCCCATCCCGTGGGACTGCGCTGACGGCTTCTTCGAGGCCTACTGGCGCCGGCCCGGGGCATACCTGGACGAGAATGTCCGTCGCGGAATATCGGTCTGGGCCACAGCCGGGCCGGACGCCGAGCAGAGGGCAGTGCGCAGCCTCCGTAATGACCTCGCCTCAGGCCGGTGGGCCGAACGCAACCGCGACCTCGTCGATCTCGACGCTGCAGAGCTTGGCCTTCGCCTGCTCATCGCCTGAACCCGCCACATCTGGGTACGACCTCGCTGCCCGAAGCCACGGGCGTTCCAGGCCCGGGCTCGCACCGCTCAACAGTCAGCTTCAAACCATCACTCCACCGTGAGTTGGAGCCCGTGTGACTGCGAACCGGCTCAGGCTGAGCCGGGCCGCGGGCACCTGACCGTGTTCTGCCGCACGGCGGGCCGCCGGTCGCGCCGGTACCAGCCGCGCCACGATCCGGACAGTCGGGGCTGGGAACCAGGTCGGCCCAGCTAACAACCGTTGACAAGACGGAGGACAGACAAGTCCTTGCCCAAGTGTGGTTATGACTTGCTGGCGGGAGTGTGCCCGCATTCGCAGGCCGGTTTGGGCGGGGAACGCCTCTTGCCGGGTGGAAGAATGCTGGACCGCGTAGAGCTGCGCCTGGTAAAGACTGATGCGGGAGGCGGTGGCGTATGCCCAGGTACGCGATCGTGGAGGCACCGTCGGCTCTCGGGCATGTCCCGGAGCATCGGGGTGTCGAGCGTGCCCCGGAGGTGCTGCTCGGAGCCGGGCTGGCTGACGGGCTGGCGGCTCGCCGTGCGGGCCGGGTCGGGGCGCCTGGGTATAGCGCCGAGCGTGATCCCCGTACGCAGGTCATGAATCCACAGGCGATCCGGGGTTACTCTCCACGGCTGGCTGATGCGGTGGCAGCGGTGCTCGATGAAGGGGAGTTCCCTGTCGTGCTGGGGGGCGACTGCTCGATCCTGCTCGGCACGATGCTGGCGCTCAGGCGGCGGGGACGCTACGGGCTCATTTATATCGACGGGGACGCCGACTTTTACCAGCCGGAGGTCAATCCGCTCAGTGGTGCGGCCTCGGCGAGCGATCTGGCGTTCGCAACCGGCCGCGGCCCCGACGTGGTGGCCGATATCGAGGGCCGACGGCCGCTGGTGCGCGACGACGACGTGGTGGTGTTCGCCTGCCGTGACGCTGTCGCCCGGGAACGGGCGGGCTGCCAGCCACTGCCGGACAACTTGCGCGTTGTTGACCGTGACCAGGTTCGGATTCTGGGCGCTGGCCCTGCCGCCAGCGAGGCCGTGAGATACCTGACGCGAGACGCGGGGCCGGTGGATGGATTCTGGGTTCACCTCGACGCTGACGTCTTCGACGAGACGATCATGCAGGCAGTGGATGATCCCCGGCCGGACGGCCTCGTCTGGGATGAGGTGGTTTCGGCACTGACCGTCGCAGTGCGCTCGGGCCGCGCAGTGGGCCTGCAGGTAGCGATCTACAACCCTGACATCGATGCCGACGGGTCCAACGGCCGCGGCTTGGCTGCCGCAGTGCGCGAGGCGCTTGCTGCATCCGCCGATGTATAAAATCAGCCAATCATCAGGCCCGGGCTTCGACATGCCAATCCTGGCCCCGCGCCACGGCACCCGGAAACGACATGCGATAAGCGTCCCGGACGGTGTATCAGCCGTTGCCGGGCCTGGTCTGGGCTGATCTGTTTGGACACTGCGGGTCCTGCCGGGTGACGTTAGGGTGTCGACCACGCCCATTTCGCCGCAGGCAGACCTGGGATACGGTCAAGGCGCTAGTAGCCCAGACGGGCGCGCTCGTGGCGCGACCGGTTTAGCTGGCAGCTGCCCCGGACCCCGGCGGTACAACGTCAACCGTCACGATGGGCCTCCAGGGAGCTCCGATGGTGCGATCCTCCGGCGCAGCGGCCCCCGCGCTCAGGCTTTCTGCAGTGTCGCGCAGGCGCAGGCGGGCCGTTTTGGCGGTGCTGTGCGCCTCCGCGCTCATCGTCAATGTGGACAACACCATCCTCAACGTGGCCCTGCCCACCCTCGTGCGGACACTGCACGCTACCTCCAGTCAACTGCAGTGGATCGTCGACTCCTACGCGATGGTCTTCGCGGGCCTGCTGCTCGTCGGCGGCAGCCTGGCCGACCGGTTCGGGCGCAAGCGGTTCTTCCTCATCGGCCTGGGCGTTTTCGCGGCAGGATCCATCGGCGCCGCGTTCTCCGGGTCGGTGGACCTGCTGATCGCGTGGCGGGCCGTGATGGGTGCAGGCGCGGCGCTGACGATCCCCGCTTCGCTGTCGATCATCAACGACGTGTTCCGCGCCCCAGCGGAGCGGGCCCGCGCCATTGGTGCCTGGGCCGCGACCATCGGGCTTGGCATCGCCATAGGCCCGATCGCCGGCGGCCTGCTGCTGGCGCGATTCTGGTGGGGCTCCATATTCCTCGTCAACGTCCCGATCGTGGTCGCCGGGTTCGCAGGCGCCCTGCTGCTGGTACCCGACTCGAAGAACCCGGCCGCCGATCGGCCCGATCCCTGGGGGGCGGCGCTGTCGATCGGCGGCCTTGGCCTGCTGCTGTGGGCACTCATCGAAGCCCCCGCCAGCGGCTGGGGCTCCTGGAAGGTAATCGGAGCCGGACTGGCCAGCCTGGCCGTCCTCGGCACTTTTGTCATCTGGGAGGCCCGCAGCAGCCACCCGATGCTGAAGCTGGGGTTCTTTTCAGATCGCCGGTTCTCGGTGGCTGCGGCGGCTGAAATCCTCGGGGTCTTCGGGCTGCTGGGCGCGCTGTTCGTGCAGACCCAGTTCCTGCAGTTCGACCTGGGGCTGTCCCCCCTCCAAGCCGGGCTGCGCATCCTGCCCATGGCTGCCGTGCTCGCCGTGAGTGCGCCGTTGTCCCCGGTCCTCGCCCGCGTGATCGGGCTCAAGTTCACCGTTGCCGCCGCCCTGGCGGCGATCGCGGGCGGTCTGTGGCAGATCTCGGCGGTGTCCGCGGTTACCACAACCTACGCAGACGTGGTGCCCGGCCTTCTGCTGATCGGGCTTGGGGCCGGCCTTCTGCTTCCGACGGCGACGAACTCCGTCGTGGGATCCGTCCCTCAGGGCGACTCCGGGATGGGATCGGCCTCCAACGCCGTTGCGCTGCAGGTTGGCGGCGCGCTCGGGGTCGCCGTGATCGGGAGCGTGCTGTCGACTCGTTATCGGGACCACCTGACCACGGCGCTGGCAGGCCGGCACCTGCCAGCCGCTGCCACGCAGACCATCCTCGGCTCACTCGGCGGTGCCCTCGCCGTAGCCGCTCACGCCGGGGGCGCCGCCGGCGCCCTGCTGGCGCACACCGCGCGCGCCGCTTTCATGAGCGGCAACGAGATAGCACTGGCGGTCGGTGCCGCGGTCGCCCTGGCCGGCGTTGTCCTGGTGCTCGCACGCCTGCCGTCGCGGGTTTCGCGGGACTCACCGGATCCGCAGCGGGGAGCGGTGAGCACCGGGCGATCGCGGAACGCTGATGTCACGGCGGGAATCAAGGAGGATGCGGTCAGCCGGGAGAAGCCAGACGCGGCCGTTCACCTTCGTGCCGACAGGGCTTAATCCGGCTGGCTTCCCTCTTTGGCGGAGACCTGCACACATCCGGGCGTCTGTAAACGAGCGGCAGCGATGTATGAGGTTTTCGCTCGCGCGCGGGGCCATGCCCGCATTCTCAGCTAGTGCCGCAGCAGGCTACTTTTGCCCAGTGTGGTGAGCGCTTGCTCAGCGCGGTAGCTGTCCGGCGTGGTTGACGAAGGCACGCTGCAAGACGGCGGCTATGCCGTTGGTTGTGCCGCCGGCGATGTTGATATCGCGCTCGCCGAGGTACTGGAGGGTCTGCTTGCTGAAGATCCACTCGCTTCGCACGCCCTGGGAGGTCATGGCCACCGCGACGCCGTGACGGCCGATCGCGTCCGTCGTGTCCACGACCACGGTTACGCCAGGGATCAGGGCGGCCGTCCGGTACAGTGCGGCGCTGACTTGTGGTGGTGTGATCGCCTCGCGCAGCAGGTCGCCGATGGTGGTGAACGCTTCCTCCGGGCGTGGCTGTTGCCCTTGCATCTCGCGCTCGATGAGGCTGAGCAGGGCATGCGGGTCGGTGGGCAGCGACTGCAGGAACCGATAGGTGGGGTCGTTCACGCTGCCCCGGTCGGGGCACTGGGCGCCGGGGCTGTCGGCGAGCGGGGTGTTCTGGCCGTACTCGCGGAGCAGGCCCGTCACGCACAGGCTGGACACCGACTGCCAGATCTGCCGTTGGTGCGGCTTGTCCAGGACGCAGTTGTTACCGGACCCGCCGTTGCAGGTCTGGTAGGCCACCCAGCTCTTGATGTACCAGAACTGGCTGTCGCGCACCCGCGGGCCCGGCTGCTGGGCGGCGGCGGTGGCGATCTTGGCCAGCAGCCGCATGGCGGCGGGCGAGGCGCTGGAAGAGTTCCCGGGCAGGACGGCCAGCGCGATGGCGGCTGCGGCCACGGCGGCGGCCCCAGCGGCGGCGATGATGATCGCCGGCTTGCGGCGGCGGCGCGGGGCGGGCCTGCCTGCCGGTGGACTGCCGGCCGGGCGGAGTTCACTGATCAGGTGCTCCTTGAGGGCCTGCTGGCGGTCGGCCGGGAGGTCCCTTTCGGCCGGGGCTGGGAGCAGCCGGGCCAGTTCGGCCATGTCCCTGCCGCGGGTGCCGTTGGCATTCATCAGGGTCCCTCCGGTGTCGGCCGGGCCGCGTTCTCACGGTCATCCGGTACCTGTTCACGGCCGTCCGCCGGTTCCCCGCCAGGGGGCCCCAGCTTCCTGAGCTTGCGGCGTGCCCGCGACAGCCGGGACCGCACAGTGCCGACCGGCACGCCAAGCGCTTCCGCGGCCGACGCGTAATCCAGCCCAGACCAGACGCACAGCGCGATGAGCTGACGCTCGCCGCCGCGAAGCGCGGCCAGCGCCTTCGCGACCTCGCGTAGCTGAGCCGTGTCGTCCAGCCGCCCGGCTAGTTCGTCGGCGAAATCGGGCACCACGGGCGGCGGTGGAAGCCTGCTCATCGCCGCTTGGTGGCGGCGCGACGCTCTGGCCAGGTTGCGGGATACATTCACCGCGATGCCCAGCAGCCACGGCCGCAGCGACTCACCGCCGGGCTCGATTCTGCCGCGCTTTCGCCAGGCTTCCAGGAACGTGAGCGAGACCACCTCCTCGGCGGCAGACCAGTTCGCCGTCAGCCGGAAGCCCAGGTTGTAGACCGCGCGGGCGTACTCGTCGAAGAGCACGCCGAACGCATCGGAATCCCCGGCGCGGACACGTGCGCGCAGATCCGGCTCCATACACTTCACTGTCCGCTCGTCCCCTTGCGGTTCCAGTTGCCCCGGACTGAGACGGGCAGGTTCGGGCCACATGGTCAGGGGCCGCCAATTGGCCCTGGCAGACCCCTAGCCTCTGGCGAGTCCAAGCCGAGCCTCAACCGATACCTACGCCGGGGCCGTCCTGCGAACGGGCGATTCATCGGTCACCCCACCCTCGCCCTTGACACCGCCTGCACCCTCCTACCTTGCAGACGTCGGTGACCACACCCCGTAGCGGTACGAACCCCCTTCGAGGACTTATGCCGGCCTGCACTAGCCCGCCGGGCTTTCCCCGGCAGGTTCCGCGCTCGCGGGGGTCGCGGCGGTGCTGGGCGCGTCGTTGCGGCCGAGGAAGACCGCGCTGGCGATGAGGCAGGCGAACGCCGCGATCTGCGCCACGCCCCGGATGCCGTGCGGCAGGGTCTCGCCGAACAGGACGAAACCGGCCACGATGGGCACCGCGTTCGTCACCATCGTGGCCGTGCCTGCCGCGGTCAGTGCGTCACCCTTCTGGTAGCCCGACTGCAGGACGCTGGTCCCGATCCCGTACCCGATGATGAGCGTGACCAGGGCCAGCAGCCACGCCCCGCCGTACCCGATGAGCTTCGCGGAGATGTCGCCGATCGAGAACAGCAGGCCGGTCGCGAGGCCGAGCGAGGCGGCCCGGCCGAAATCTATGGGGATGGCGATGAGAAACGCCGCGCCGGCGCCGCACGCCGCGAACCAGATGATGATGCCGAAGACCGGCGGGCGGTGCTGGGTAGGCTCCGCGCCGGCGATCGAGAGCCCCAGCAGGACCAGCCCGGCCAGGGCGAGGATGACAGCCATCTGCTCCCGCCGGGCCAGCCGGGACGGATGCCCGCGCGCCGTCACGAACGCCAGGACCGCGACTCCAGAAGCGGTGACCGACTGCACGAGTGCCAGCGGCGCGAGCCGCAGCGCCGCCACGTACATGAGCCAGCCCGCGGTCTCGGTCCCGAACGCCTTGAGCCAGCGGCGGTCGTCGATCAGCATCTGGACCGACCGGAACGGGCGGCGCGGCGAAAGCGGTGGCAGCGCCGCGGCCGCATCGTGCTCGAATGAGTAGGCCGTGTTAGTCACGATCGCCGAGGCGAACGCGAGCACCAGCCCTATCCACGCCTGAAGCGGCACTTTGCGGACATACCCACTGGTCAAGGCGGCAATCGGTGACAGGCCTCGGTAAGTGAGGATCGTCCGGACGGCTGACGAGTGAAACCGGTCTAAACCGGGCGATCATCTCCCCCGTGATGCCCATCGGTGGAAGTCAGCCGATGGGATCCCTGGCCATCGACCTGGCCCTGTGCGGCCTGGCGGCGGCGTGGATGCTGTGGATGTTCACCCTGCATCCCGGGTGACGGGTCCGCCCGCGGGTGATGGCGGTGTTCTTCATCGTGTTCATCGCGATCATGGCGGCACTGGTGATCAGGGATCCCTGGTTCGGGTTCCTCACGCCCGCCGGATACCTGTACGCGTTCGCCGTCCTGCCGTGGCCATGGCGGCTGCCCGGCGTCGCCGCGGTGGCCGTCGTGGCGGCCACCTCCCAGACTTCCGGTGTGGACCGGGCCAGCCCGTTCGGCATCATCGTGTACGCCGCCGTCCTCTCCGTCAACGTGATCCCCCTGTGCGCCCTGGCCTGGATGGACTGGAGCAACGACACCCACGCCGCGCAGCGGGAGCAGGCCCTCGCCGAAGTGCGCGAGGCCAACCAGCGGCTCGAGGCGACGCTGGCCGAGAACGCAGGCCTGCACGAGCAGCTGCTGACCCAGGCCCGGGAGGCCGGCGTCCTCCACGAGCGGCAGCGGATGGCAGGGGAGATCCACGACACGCTGGCCCAGAGCCTCACCGGGATCATCCCCCAGCTGCACGCAGCTGGGGGCCGGAAAAACGCTCAGCTGGTAAAGAGGCGGAGGCGGTGCGCGGTGGCGGCCGCCTCGCCGCGGCTGGTCACGCCCAGCTTGCCGAGGATGTTGGACACGTGCACGCTGGCGGTCTTCACGGAGATGAACAGCTCGCTGGCGATCTCCCGGTTGCTGTGGCCGGCCGCGAGGAGCCGGAGCACGTCGTACTCGCGGGCCGTGAGCCCCAGCGCGGGTTCGGGACCCGTCGGGTGGGCGGGGCTGCCAGCCCCGGCCGGCTGATCTCCCGGCGCGTCCCCGGGGCTGAGCGAGATCCGGGCCCGCCGGGCGACCAGGGCGATGTCTCTGCTCAGCGGCAAGGCGCCCAGCTCCTGGGCCAGCGTGCTGGCCCGGCGCAGCTGGGTCCCGCCAGCGTTGCGGTCGGCGGCGCTGAACGCCGCCTCGGCCACCCGGAGGAGCGTGGCGGCGAGCGGGTAGGGCTGGCCCACAGCCTCCCAGGCCTGCGCCGCATCGTCCCAGGCGGCCCGGATGCCGCCAGCGTCCGCCGCGTGGACCGGCCCGGGGCCGGGGGCTGCACTGCGGACGACGCCGGGGTCCGGGGCGCGGGCCGGCCCGGGGCCAGCGGGGAAGACGTCTGCGCTCATCACCTCGGCGGCGAAGGTCAGCTGGTGAGCCCGCTGTGCCAGCCCTTCCGCGGCCAGCTTGCCGGCCGTGGTGCGCAGCCGGTCGCGCAGCGCCCGCGCCCGGGCCAGCAGCGCCCGGTCGCCGGCCGTGGCCGCGGGCGCGCACGCCCGGGCCCCCGCCACCAGCAGTGGCCACGCGTAGCGGGAACTGTGCAGCAGATCAAAGCGGTCGAGCGCATCCTCGGCCACCGCCAGGGCGTCCGCGGGCCTGTCCTGCGCCAGCCGCAGCTCGGTTTCCAGGCGGGCCAGGGGCAGCTGGTGCTCGTCCTTGTACCGGGCGCGGTCGAGCACGCCCCTGATCGAGGACACCCAGTCGGCCGCCGTGGCCAGGTCGCCGCGGGCGAGGGCCATGTCACCCGACAGCCGCCACAACGAGGATCTGCTCAGCCGCGGCGGGAGGAGCTGGAGCGCCCGCTCGATGACCTCTCCGGCCTCGTCGTACCGGCCCAGCGACACCAGCGGCTCGGCCAGGTTGACGGCCAGCACAGCACCCGAGGTCCGGGCCAGCCCATAGTCCCGGGCGTCCGCGATCCCGGCCCGGGCCACCGCCGCGGCCCGTTCGTGCTGGCCCAGGCCTTCCAGCATGTCGGACTCGGTGATGGCCGCTCGCAGCAGCGGCTGGTAGGCGTTGGCCCGGACGGCGACGGCCCGGGCCTCGGCGAGCAACGCCCAGGCCTGCTCCATGTTTCCGGTGAGCGGCTCGGCGCAGGCCAGGGTGATCAGCGCGGCCGCCTCGGTGGCCGGGTCGCCCGCCTGCCGCGCCACGGCCACGGCCTCCTCGGCGTGCGCGCGGAACTCGGCGTGGTCCCAGCCACCCGGCCGGTGATGGATATCGTGGGCCATCGCTTCGAGCACCCGGGCCCGGGCCGGGGTCGGCGGGTCGGCCGGGACCAGCCGGGCTGCTTCCCGCAGATCAGCGGGGTAGTCCTCGCGGCCGAGCAGGTACGACAGGTGGCCGCGGGTCTCCAGCAGGAGCGCGGCCCGGACCGGGTCCGCCTCGATGTCGATCTGCCGCAGGGCGGCCTTGGCGAACGTCATCCCGCGGTCGAACTCCCCGGCCAGCTCGGCGGCCCGCGCGGCGGTTTCCAGGACCTCCAGATGGCCGGTGCCGATGCGCTGCTCCGCGTCGGGGACCTGCTCCCACAGCTCCAGCACGCGGGACAGCATCGCGAGCTGCTCGGCGTGGGCCAGCACGTGGCCGGACTCCGCGGCGGCCTGCCACGCGCTGGCCAGCGCCCGGGTCAGGTCGTGGGCCGCGTACCAGTGATGAGCCTGCTCGGCAGCGGCGCGGCCCGGCGGGACCAGCGCCGGATCCGCGCTGATGGCCTCCGCGAACCGGCTGTGCAGCTGGCCGCCCTCGCCGGGCAGCAGCTCGTCGTGCATCGCCTCGCGGATCAGCGCGTGCCGGAACACGAAGCCGTCGGCGTCGGTCAGCAGCACGTTGCCGGCCACCGCGGGCCGCAGCGCCCGGGCCAGCCCGGCGTGGTCCTGCCCGGTGACCGCAGCCAGCAGTGCGTACCCGACCCGCTCGCCGGCCGCGCTCGCCACCCGGACCAGCTCCTGGGTGTCCTCCGGCAGCCGCCGCACCCCGGCCACCAGCAGGTCCCGCAGCGACTCGGGCAGGCCGGAACCCAGCTCGCCCTCGCCGAGCAGCGCCTCCACGAACAGCGGGTTGCCCTCGGTTCGCCGGTACACGGCCTCCAGCAGGTCCTCACCGGGCTCGTGGTCGGCGAGCCGGGCCACGAGCTCACCCGTGTCCGGGCGGGACAGCCGGCCGAGTTCCATCCGGGTGACCCAGCTGACACGATCGAGCTCGGCGAGCAGCGGCCGCAGCGGATGGGAGCGGTGCAGCTCGTCGGACCGGTAGATCACGATGACCAGCAGGCCATCGAGGGCCTGCTGGTTACGGATCAGGAAGGCCAGCAGATCCCGGGTCGAGCGGTCGGCCCAGTGCGCGTCCTCGATGACCAGGACCACCGGGCCGGCGTCGGCCAGCTGCTCGAGCAGAGCGAGCATCTGCTCGAACAGCCGGGCCCGTGCCTCAGCCGCGTCCCCGGTCCCGGCCATTTCACCGAACTCCGGGAGGAGCCGGGCCAGTTCCCTGGTCGCGCCGCCGGGCAGCAGTGCCGCGATGCCGTCCGTGCCCAGATCACGCACCAGCTCACGCAGCATCGAGGTGAACGGGGCAAACGGCAGGCCGTCCACGCCCAGCTCCAGGCAGCCCCCGGCCAGCACCCGCGCGCCTTGACCGCGGGCCCGCTCCGCGAACTCATTGACCAGGCGGGACTTGCCGACCCCCGCCTCGCCGCCGACCAGGACCGCGGACGGGTTGCCCCTGCCCGCCTCTCCAAGCGCCGTATCCAGCGCGGAAAGCTGCCCGGACCGCCCGACCAGGACTGGGCTCGATATCCGCATCGCCACACCACCAAGCATGCCAGCCGTCACCTGCCACGGCGACGCGCGCGCCGGGCGGCCGGGCATTGCGGGGGAGCGCTGGGGCTCCCCCGCCGGCTAACGTGCAACGCAGAATCTCGCATTACGTTCCGCCCCGGAGAACCAGATGAGCCTGCCTCCCCGTCAGCAGCAGATTCTGGATCAGATCGAGCAGGTTCTCCAGGCGGCTGATCCCCGGCTGAAATCGATGTTCGCGGCCTTCGCCCGCCTGGCGCCGCGGGACGCCGTGCCGGGCACGGAGGTCGTCGCCCGCCGGTCGGCGCGGCGGACGGTGGTCATCTGCCTCATGGTGCTCAGCCTGCTGGGCGTGCTCATGCTCAGCATCCTGGCCACCAAGGACGTCTGCCCGGGGCTGTCGTCGGATCAGGCTGTCGTCAGCGCCGCGGTGCGGTACGCCGCCTGCAGCAAGAGCACCGACGCCTGGAGCCGGGGCGCCCGCTGAACCCCGGCCTGCCGCGCGGCGGCGGGCTCACGGCCGCCCGGCGGGCCAGGCCGTCGGGCTGTCAGGCCGCGTACTTCATCACCAGGTCGCCGACGCGGGGGAGTGCAGCCTGGATGTGCTTCACGGCTTGGCCGCGGACGCTGCCGTAGGCCCGCAGAACCGTGGGCCGGCCGGAACCCGCGGCCCGGGCGTCAGACACCGACAGCAGGGCCTCGGACACCTCGTCGCCGCGCTTGGCCAGGTAGTCACCGAACTCGGAGCCCCCCGACGAGGTGAAGTCCGCCCAGAACGGATCCAGGCTGGCCACCATGTCCGGGAGCAGTACCCCGACCATGTGCCGGACGTGGCCCGGCATGAAGGTGTTCACCGCCTTGTAAGCCAGCTTGACCGCGGTCCCGGAGATCCCGGACTTGTCCGCGAGCTCCTGCTCGATCAGCGTGAAGCAGTCGGCTGTCACCTGCGGCTGGGTCTGCGGTGCGAGCAGGATCTCCTGAAGCGTGGCTGCCATGGGTATGTTCGTCCTCCCCTGTGCTGGGCCCGGTTTGCTGGACTGGCCCCAGTGATCCTGCCTGACTGCCGCAAATGCGCGGTCCGTCACTAGACGGCGAGCACCCCCCGATGGTTTACGGGCGCCGGCTCAACAACTGCTACCGCGACTGCGCCCAGTCCAACGCCCGGCAGCTCGCGGCCCTGCTCAGAGCCTGACGGCCGGTTAGGCCGCTGCAGTGCAGGGGCATGACCTGGTCATGCCGCCACGCTGGGCGGCCCGGTGGTTCCACGCCGGGCGCCCTGACACGAGTGCCGGATCCCGGGGGGCCGGAGAGGCTCCCTCGCCCGTGACGATCACAAGGGGCGCCGGGCCCCCGGGGCCGGGCATCCCCGGCGACTTCGCGGGCCTGAGCTTCGAGGTGGGGCCGCTGAATCCCGGCAACGCCGGCGTCCGCGGCTACCTGTTCAGCGCGGAGAACGACTCGCTCGTCACCCTGTTCCGCTCTCTGGGCCTGCGTAACCTGCGGGTCGGCGGCGGCTCGGTGGACCAGCGCATCCCGGTCGGCACCGGTTCCGACGGGTTTCGCGGGATAGATAACTTGTTTGCCTTTGCCGCCAAGGCCGGGGTGAAAGTCATTTACACGTTCCGCCTGCTCAACCCGGCCGCGGCACCCGTGGCAGACCTGAAATCGGTCAATGCGGACGCTGCCGGGTACATCTGGGGCCGGTACCGGGAGCACCTGGCCAGCTTCGCGATCGGGAACGAGCCGGACTGGCACGATTTCCACTCCTACGCGGGCCGTCCGCGCGACCCGGCGATCTACGAGGAGGTCTCCGGGGTGCCGGGGAGCGCGTACGCGTCGTTCCTGGCCACCTGGCGCAGCTTCGCGGACGCGGTCCGGGAGGCGGCGCCCGGGGCGCCCCTGAGCGGCCCGGACACCGGCGCGTACAGCGCGATGACCTGGACTCCCGACCCGCGCCGGGGCGTGTCCTGGACGCAGCGGTTCGCCGGCGACGAACAGGACCCGGAGCGGATCGCGGACCTCACGCAGCATTACTACGTGGGTGGCGGCCCGGGGAAGACCTCCGCCGCTCAGGCGATCAGCAACATGCTGTCGCCCGAGTGGGTGCACGGCACCGCGCCCGGATCGCAGCCCCGGGGGACCACGTACACGCCCTACCCGTGGTTCTACGAGAACCATCTCGCCCCGGTGGCCGCGGCCGGGCGGCGCTACCGGCTCACCGAGGCGAACGACTACCTCGGCGGGGTCCCGGGCGCCAGCAACGGGTTCGCCTCGGCGCTGTGGACGCTGGATTTCCTGCACTGGTGGGCGGCCCACGGCGCCGGGGGCGTCAATTTCCACAACAAGCAGTGGCTCGACACCGACACGATCGTGCCGGACCCGGCCGCCGCCGGCCGCTACGCGACGACCCCGAAGGGGTACGGCATCAAGGCATTCACCCTGGGTTCGGCCGGGCAGGCCAGGCCCGTGGAGATCGGGAACACCGGCGGCATCAACCTGACCGCCTACTGGGTCAGCGGAGACGGCGGGGACTACGTCACCGTCATCAACAAGACCCAGGGGGCGGAGGCTGTGGATGCCGCCGTCGCCATCGCACCGCCCGGACCGGGGCGCCACGGCGCGGAGGCCATGGTGCTCGCCGGCGGGGGACCGGGGGATGCCACCGGGACCACGGTCACGCTCGGCGGCGCGGCCCTCACCGGCGACAGCCCCCGGGACGGTGAGTGGAGCGCGCTGCCCGCCGATCCCGGTGCCGGAATCAGCGTGACCGTCCCGGCTGCCACCGCCGCCGTGGTCAGGATCCGCCCCGCGGGCTAACGGCGGTGCGTAGCCGCGAGCACCTCGCGGGCCGCCCGCTCGCCCGACCGCAGCGCTCCTTCCATCAGGCCGGCCCAGTCGCCCGCGGTGTGCTCGCCGGCGAAGTGGACCCGGCCGGCCGGGGTGGCCAGCACCTCGTCGTCACCCTCGGCCATGGCGATCGTTAGGGCGGAATACGACTCACCGGCCCAGGGGTCGTCGTTCCAGGTGGTGAGCAGGGCCCGGCCGGTGTCCAGGGCCAGCTCGCGGCGGAGGGTGGCGACCCGGGACGCCCAGGCCGCTGGCCCGCCGGAGACGGCCAGGGCGGCCAGGCCCTCCTCGGTACCGCCGAAGGCGTGCACGACCGGCTGGACCTGGCCCGTCGCGTCGGCCGCGGTCCAGCTCCAGAACTTCCCCGGCACGCTCTGCACGGCGGAGGGAACCGCCGCGCGGGTGAGCGGCACGTGGAGCTTGGCGTTGTGGGCCAGGCCCGCGCGCTGCCATGCGCGCCGGGCCTGGCCGGGTACCGGCGGTGCGAACCTGAGGCCGCGCAGGACGGCCATGGGGACCGCCACGATCGCCGCATCGCCCGCGGCCTCGCCGTCATCCGTGATGACCCGCACACCCGCGTGATCATGCTGGATGGACCGCACCGGGCTGTTCAGCCTCACCGAGGTCCCCAGGCGCCTGGCCAGTTCCTGTGCCACCCGCTGGTTACCGCCGGCCACCCGCCAGGACGGCCGGCGATCGAACCCCGCGGTGACGTCGCTCACCGCCGCGGCGGCGAGCACGCCAGCGCCGACGCCGTTGGTGACCTCGACGCGCGACAGGTACGCGGCCAGAGCCGGGGTGCCCTCCCAGCCCGCCACCACCTCCGCCAGCGACGTGCCCGGCGCCGCCGTGGCCGCAGCGGCCGCCACCGCGGCCGCGCAGCGGGCCACGCCCTCGCCCGTGGCCTGGCCCGTGGCCTGGGCCGTGGCCACAGGCCCGCCGCGGTACTCCCGCTGGTAGTACGACATGGCCGTGTCCGCCAGGCCCAGGCCCAGGTCGTCCAGCACCGTCCGCATCACGTCGTACCCGTCCAGCACGAACTCCGCACCCCGCTCGATCACGGTCCGGGGGTCACCAGGGACGAGTTCCTGCGACCACACCCGGCCGCCGACCCGGTCGCGGGCCTCCAGCACGACGACCTCATGGCCCGCCTGGACCACCCGGTACGCCGCCATCAGGCCGGCGAAGCCGGCTCCCGCCACCACGACCCGCATCCCTGCTCCCGCCCCGTGCCCGCCCATCCATCACATCCCAGCATCGCCGGGTGCCATCACCAGTGACTCCCGCACACGGCGGAGGACGGCCAGCCAGGCCAGCGATCGCGTCCAGCAGCAGGCCGACAAGTTCGGTGAGGCGGGTGTCCGGGTCGCCGAAGATCACCGGGCCGGCCGCAGCGGCGAGCGGTGCAGTCTGCGGCCCGACCACCCAGGGGCACTGCCGGGCCCTGCCGGCCCAGTGGCGATCAGGACCTGGCCATGGGTGCGCGTGCGGTCAGCGGATGCGGAGCGGCAGGCGGCGCGGCCCGCGGATCTGGCCGGCGGCCCAGGTCACCGCCGAGGGGTCGTCAAGGGTGAACACCGGGATCCGCTCGAGCCAGACTTCGAGTGCGACCCGGAGTTCCATGCGGGCCAGATGCGACCCCACGCAGCGGTGGATGCCCAGGCCGAACGCGGCATGCCGGTTGATTTCGCGGTCGATGACGACCTCGCCGGCCCGGTCGAACTGCGCCGGGTCACGGTTGGCGGCCGGGAATGACAGCAGGACCCAGTCGTCGGCCTTCATATCGACGCCATGCCAGCGCATGTCTTCCTTCACCAGCCGGGCCATGGTGACAGGCGCGTAGGCGCGGAGGAACTCCTCCATCGCGGCCGGGAGCATTCCGGCCTCGGCGACGAGCCGTTCGCGGTCCTCCGGGGTCTTGGCGAGGTGCCACAGGGATGCGCCGATCGCGCTCCAGGTCGTGTCGATGCCGGCGATGAGCAGCAGGGCCATCGTGCCGACGACGTGGTCCGGATCGAGCTTGCGGCCGTGGAGCTCCGCGTTGAGTAGGTAGGTGGTGAGGTCCTCGCGCGGGTTCTCGAGGTGCTCGTTGACCTGGTCGAGCAGGTAGTCGAAGATCCTGCCGACGCGGTCGAAGCGCTCCTCGGGCGGCAGGTTGATGCCTTCGAGCAGGTTCTCGACGAACTCACCGAACTGGGGTCCGTCCTCCGGCGGGAAGCCGAGCATGTCCGCGATGACCCGCATCGGGATGTGCTGGGCGTAGTCCCGGGCCGCATCGACGACGTCCCGCCGCTCGAACCCGTCGATGAGTGAGTGGCAGAACACCCGGGTGGCCGGCTCCTGCCTCCCGACGGCGGTCTTGGTGAACGCGGGGAGGAGCAGCCTGCGCGCGTCGTGGTGGAACGGCGGATCGGAGGAAATCGGGGGCGAGCCGCCGACCGGCGCGAACTCCCGGGGCGGCCGGAAGTTGCTCAGAATGATCGATCGCGAGGAGAAGCGCTCGGTGTCGTAGGCGATCGCCGCGACATCCTCGTACCGGGTCGGCAGCCATGCGCCGCCGAACCGCCCCGTGTGGGCGATGGGACATCGCTGCCGCAAGTCATCCTGGATGGGGTAGGGATCAGCGGACCACTCAGGCTCGAGATGGGAGAAGTCGGTCGCCCAGTCTGCGACCGGGCCGGTGATGATCTCGCTGCGCGTTCCGAGGGGCCGGTCGTCGCCTGGCTCCCTGGAGGCCGGACCGAAGCGATCATCGACGGTCATGTCACGCCCCCTCAACGAGGGTGATCGCCTGCTCTGGACAGTTGGCGACCGCGAGGCGTGCCTCGTGCCCTTGGCCGGGCGGCACGAGGCCGTCCGCCAGGACTTTCCCGTAGCCCTCGTCGTCGTCGCCGAACACGCCAGGGGCGAGGTCGTAGCAACGGCCGTGCCCCTGGCAGCGCCCGGAGTCGATCTGCACCTTCACTGTGCTGTTCCTGATCTGTGCCGCGAGGCGGTCCCGGGTGCGGCTCTCTTGGCTGAGGCTCCTCTGGCTGAGGACGGTGCGGGCGGCGGCGTCAGGGGAGGAGGCGTCTGGGGCGAGGCCAGCGGCCACCCGGGTGAGCAGCGCGGCCCACTCCTCGGCCGCCACCAGTGCCTCGACGATGAGGTAGCCACGGGAGTCCCGGCCGCGGGTCGTCAAGGGCCAGCGCCGGCACGCCCGCCAGATGCGACCCTCCCGCTACGCCTCGACGAGGATCACCAGGGTCTCGGGCAGCACGCCGTCATACGCCATGGCCTCGGCCATCTTGTCGGTTTGCATCGCGGCCATGACGGTGTCCATGTCGGCCACGTCCATGAGAACCGCGACCCGGTTCGGATTCTGCGGGTCAGCGAACGTGCGGATGTTGGTCACCCCGAGCGGCCCGAATACTTCCTCACGCCGCGGCGAGGCAAGCCAGTGATCCTTGTCCTTCACGTCGTGGTGGGCGATTACGGTCGGCATGGTTTCCCCCGGATGTCTCATGGACAGTTGTTTTGTCCATCGCAGCCGACCATACACCCGGGGGCCTCATTCTCATACTGGCAAGATCATTCGTCCAGGCGGATAATCCCCCCGCAATCCACGGAGTCATTAGTGATTGGGTGCGTGTGGAAAATTCCTTGATTCGCGTTGAGTGGGCGCCAGGAGGCTGATGCCATGCTGTCATGTGGCCACTCAGGACACTTGGCTCCCGCACTGAGGCAGGGTCGTCGGGGGGGCGGGCAGTGATCGGGAGATGCCGCATCAGGACTGTGCTGAGGGCGGCGACCGCAGTGGGTGGCCTGGCCACGCCCGGCGGAAGGCTCCCGTGGCCAGTGGGACACGGGAGCAGTTATTGCCCTGATCAGGAACACACAACCCAGCCGGGCCGTATCCCGGCAGACGGGCACGGAGGTATCGTCTTGTAGAAGAACGGGGGAAAGGTGACCGGATCGCGTCTCTTCTCTGAGGAGGCTCTGAGAATTACCGGATTGCCTTGAAAGGAGTTTCCCAGATTAGCGAGGAAGCGCAATGAGCCAGCCCCGTTCTGCTGATGCCGCCCCTCCCGTCACCTTGCCCGCGTGGCGTGGTGCGGACCCGGCTCCGGCCCCTCGGAACTGGCGGATGGCCTTCGGCCTGATCATCCTGGTGGCGATTCCGACGCTGCTGGGCCTGGCGCTGACCGGGTTGCGGGTCACCGCCGCGACGCGCAGCGCGGCGGCATATGGCCAGGTCAGCCGACTCGCAGTGTTCGGCCAGGAGGTCGCCGGATTAACGCGGGCGATGGAGGATGAGCGGGCTGACACGGCCGCGTTCATCGCAGCCGGCCGCCCGGCCGCGGGCCTCCTGACCTTGCACCGCCAGTACGTGATCACCGATGGCTGGGCGGTCACAGTGCGCCGCCTGTTCCGCCAGGCTGACCACGGATACCCGGCCCGGACGCAGGCCAGCACGGCCACGGTCCTGGCTAGCATCGCCGAACTGCCTGGCCTGCGCAGGAAGGCAGTGCAGAGCCAGGTTTCCGCGCTGGCCGTGATCAACGGCTATTCCGCGGCGACGGCTGGCTTGCTTCCGGCCGTCGACGGCATCGCGGACCTGACCGGCAACTCCACGCTGATCTCTAGTGTGCGTGCGCTCGGCTCCCTGTCCAGGATGACGGACCAGGTGTCGCGGCAGCAGGCCATCCTGGGCGCGGCGCTCGCCGAAGGCCAGTTCGGGCCGGGGGCGCGCACTGCGCTGATCACCGCCCAGGCGGAGCAGGCCAGTGACCTCGCCTGGTTCCGGATGTCGGCGACCAGAGAGGAGAACTGGGCCCTCACCAAGACCCTGGCCAGCCCGCTGGCTGCCCAGGCCGGGACGGTGGAACGGCGCGCGGCGGCGGCCGGCGGTGGATCGCTGGATCTCGGCGCGGCCGCCAGCCAGCGGTGGCGGGCCGGGATGTCGTTCACGGTGGGCTGGATGCGTCATGCCGATCAGCAGCTGTCGGCCTGGATCGGCGCCCGCGCCCAGGCCCTGCAGCGGTCCGCGATGCGGTCCGCGGTCATCACCGGCGGCGCCGCGCTGGCCGTGCTCGGCCTGGTCCTGCTGGCCACCATTGTCATGACCCGGTCCTTGGTGCGCGTGCACCGGGAGGCCGTGCGCCTCGCTGGTGAAGAGGCCCGGCAGCGGCGCAGTATCAGCGCTATATCCGCCAGTTTCTTCCGGCGCAGCCATTCCCTGCTGGAACGGTTGCTGCGGCTGATCGACAGCCTGGAACGGGGTGAGGACGACCCGGGGCGGCTGGCCAGCCTGTTCCAGATAGATCATCTGGTTACCCGGATGCGGCGCAACTCCGACAGCGCGCTCATCCTCGCGGGCCACGAGACATCAAGCCAGTGGACCGAGCCGGTCACCCTGGTGGACGTGCTCCGGGCCGCAGTATCGGAGATCGAGCAATACAACCGGGTCGTTCTGGACGTCCAGGTGGGTGACTCAGTGAGTGGGAGCGCTGTAGCTGACATCGCCCACCTGCTCGCCGAACTGATGGAGAATGCCACCACGTTTTCGCCCAAGACGACCCAGGTAATCGTGACCGGGCACGTCGCGAGCGGTGGCGGCTTGCTGGTCAATATCGCCGACGCTGGCATGGGCGTGCCGGAAGACCATCTGAGGCAGCTCAACTGGGACCTGGCCCACCCGGTGGCCGCGGATGTGGCGGTCACCCGGCACATGGGCTTGTTCGCGGTCGCGCACCTGGCGGCGCGGCACGGCATCACGGTGACGCTGGGGCTGCCGCCGGACGGTGGCACGAACGCCGAGGTGTACCTGCCCACCACACTGATCGCGCGGGACCCTGCGGACGGCGGCCGGCCGCGCCAGGCTGGCGAAGTCCTCCCGGTCGGGGCGACCGGGAGCCCCGACAACGGGCCCGCGGATCCGCCGTTCTTAGCTCCTGCGGCCTCCTCCTCCCGGGCCTCCGCCGCCGAACCGGCGGAGAGTACCCGGGCACGGCTGGCCAGCTTCCAGCGTGGCTCCAGCCGGGCGCGGGCCGTGGCCCAGACGGAGCGCGAGGCCAAGCAGCGGGTCCAGGATCGCTAGCGGGGAGCACGTGGATCCGGCCCTCGGTGCGCAGGACCGCAACCGGCTCATTACTGACTTCACCACACGTGTTCCGGGTGTGCTGCACGCCGTCGTCGTGGCCTCGGATGGTGTCCCGGTGGCAGTCTCAGAGCGGCTACAGGGCGAGCACCTGGAGCAGCTTTCCGCGATCACCTCCGGCTTGATCAGCCTGGCCGGCGCCGCAGCCCGGGTATTCGACGAAGATGCGGTCACCCAGGCCCTGGTCACCATGAAACTGGCCACCCTCGTGATCATGTCGATCGATGACGGAACCAGCCTCGCCGTGCTTACCACTGCCACCGCCGACCTTGACCTGGTCGCTTACGAGATGACGATGCTGGTGGAACGGGCGGGCAGTATCTTCACGCTGCCCGCCCGCGGCGCGGTACGCGACACGGGCGGCACGGCGTGATCCTGCATGGCTCCGCGTCTCAGCGGTTCCTGATGACCCTTCTGCGGTAGGCGATGCTTCCCGCTCCGGCCAGGATCGCCGCTCCGCCGAGGCTCAGGAGCAGGGTGTCCTGGAATCCGGCCGTGCCACCGCCGCCAGTGGCTGGGGCGGCGGCGGGGAAGGCGCTGGCCGACGGACTCGGAGTCGGTGAGGGTGACGGTGAGGGTGACGGTGACGGGCTCCCGGTCGCCGACGCGCTCGCTGAGGGGGTGGCCGTGGGGGTGGCCGTGGGAGTGGCGGTCTCACTCGTCGGGGTGACGGTAGCTGTACCGCTAGGCCGGGCCGTCGACGTGGGCAAGCCGGTTCTTGTCGGTGTGCCCCCGGGTGAGATTGACGGCGGTGTCGCCGAGGGCGAGCTTCCCGAGCAAGCCGAGACCGACACGGATGCGAGTACGGTCACGGTGGCGCAGCCGAAGGCCGTTAATCTCCCGCCGAGCCGCGTCCCCGCGATGGTTGTGCGCATCTTAATGGGACCTCCTCGTGCGTCGGCAGGTGCCTGGCCCGTTCCCGGTGCCGTCATCAGAAACCGGCCCCGGAACGGAAATCGCGTAGCCCGCCCGAGTACTGCTCGGGCCGGGCAGGTCCCAGAAAGCGCCGTCGGCCATAAAGGCAAAGGCCGCGGGCCGCACACACGGGCAATGGCTCGTTCATCACTGGGATATTAGGCTACGCGTGTAGGGCACCCTGGGGAAGACGGGGGAGGGAAGGCATTGGGGGAGGCGGAGCGGCAGCGTATAGCCGGGTTTCGCGTGGTCGTGTCGTGGCCGCAGAGCAGGTTTGCCCCTCCGCCCAGTACGTCAGGAAGCCTCCGTGCCCGCGTTGCCGGGGTGATCGGCGTCCTTCTCATCGTGGTGGGGGCCGCGGCTGTCGGCGTCGCGATCGGTGCTCAGGAGCATGCGCCCCAGCCTTCCCTGGGAGCAGCGGGCGCTATCGGGTCCGCAGGCCGGGGCCCATCGCTGCGCCGCTCAATGCCGGTCTCGGTGGATATCCCGGCCATCGGCGTGCACTCGGATCTGCTGCGCCTCGGCGTCAACCCTGACGGCACGATACAGGTGCCATCACTTTTCGGGCGGGCCGATGAGGCGGCGTGGTACAAGTACTCGGTCACGCCGGGCCAGATCGGGGCGTCGGTCATTGAGGGGCACGTCGACAGTTATCAGGGGCCTGCTGTCTTCTTCCGGCTGGGGGCCCTCCGCCCGGGGAACCGCGTCGACGTGAGGCTCGCCGACGGGATCACCGCCGTTTTCCGGGTCACTGGGGTACGTCAGTACCCGAAATCAAATTTCCCCTCGAAAATTGTTTACGGCGCGAGCGGGCATGCGACCCTGCATCTGATAACGTGCGGCGGCGCATTCGACTACGCCACACATCATTATCTCAGTTCTACTGTTGTATTCGCGTCCCTGTCTTCATCGCGGTCCGCCTTACGTAAGCGCGGATGACTGTGCGCAGCGTGATCTGGCGCGGCATCGAGCTGGCTGAGTTCCGGGCGGTGGATGTGCGCATCATAGGCACGGCCCTGACCGGCATCCTGAACTGGGCCTACGTCTGGTACTCGCCGTCGGGCGATGAAAATGGTCGACACGATTCCCACCAGCGCTGTGGCCGCGCGGAATCTGAAGATCGCTGTGTCCGACTGCCGCTGCTTCCTCTTCAGGCCTTCGTTGCGGCCGGGGCGGGCTAGCTTGCGTCGGCGATAGCCTTGTGGGCGCTTCTGATGATGTCTTCCTGCTCGGCCGCGGACAGGTCGATGCTTTCGTGACCAGGATAGTTGGCACGGATATCGGAGAGCAGCTTCTGCGCGTTCTCCGGGTCGGCGACCACCAACACCGCAGCGCCCCCGGCCTGGACCGACTCACCGATCGACTTGAGGAAGTCCTTGCTCTCCTGACGCCGGTGCTTCCCGACAAAGTGCCCGATCGTGGCTCCGATCCCGGTATCGACACCGACGCCCACCGCGCCGGCGACGAAGATGGGCAACAGCGCGCCACCGGTCGCTACCGTGCCCAGCCCCAGCACGGCCACGCCCAGCCCGACGGCTGAGCCGATGAGCACCGCGTGCGAGTGCACATAGTCGACCCTGACTTTGCTGCTGCCGGTCTTGTAGACGATCGCCACCTCGCGGATCGTTGCCCCGCCGGAGTCGACCTTAGCGTCGAGCTGATCAACAGCGCCTTCGGCTGCTTGCCGCGAGTCGACCTTGATTCCTATAATTCTCAAGTTCTCCGCTACCACGGCTCACTAACCCCCCTTGTCGCCTGGTTCCCGGACGCGGCAGCCCTCCTCACCCCCGGCCGCGCGCAGAACACTTCATGCCCCGTTACCACTGCACACACCCGCGGGAAATTCACGCTCTACGCTGCGGCGCAGGCAGCACACCATTCACCGGATCCGCCGAAT
>Ga0187890_10000443_pt1 | contig 29085 bp, 20 predicted proteins | sample June2016WEW_21_1_FD_133005 | JGI IMG/M metagenome (GOLD analysis project Ga0187890, IMG submission 133005) | Peatland microbial communities from SPRUCE experiment site at the Marcell Experimental Forest, Minnesota, USA - June2016WEW_21_10 | ecosystem: Environmental > Terrestrial > Soil >... | reverse complement strand
TTTCTCGGTGAAGATTCCCATGCATCCTTTCTTCGGCTGCATCGGAGTCGCGCCCGCCAATGGCGAGGCGCGCAGTTCCGTGGTTCCCGCGGAATTCGGCGGCAACATGGACTCGCCCGAAGCCAGCATGGGCAACACCGTCTATTTTCCCGTGAATGTCAAAGGCGGACTGTTCTACATCGGCGACGGCCACGCCGCCATGGGCGATGGAGAAATAGCCGGCACCGCCATCGAGGTTCCGCTGAAGGCACGCGTGCAGTTGAGCGTGATCAAAGGCCGCACCATCGCCTGGCCCCAGTTCGAGAACGACGACGCCATCATGACGGTGGGCGCTTATCGTCCCTTGGATGATGCCCTGCGCATCGCCTTCACCGAACTCGTGCACTGGATCCACAAGGACTACGGTTTGTCGGAACTTGACGCTTATGAGCTGCTGTCGAAAGTCGCCAGGATTCATCTCAACGAAATGGTGGATCCAAACTACGTGGTGGTTGCCTCGATCGAGAAGAAATATTTGCCCGCGAAAAAGAAGTAAATAATGACTGATCGTCAGGCGCCTGGCCAATGAAGAAACCTCGGCGAAAGCCTCGCAGCCGTTCCGCAAAACCGGATCGGGCTTCGGCCCACCAGATGCCGGCCCAGGAAGACCGGCGCCGGCCTCGTTTCTCCCGCGAGCTTTCCGTGCTTTACGAAGACGATGCCGTGGTCGTTCTCGACAAACCGGCCGGACTTCTGGCGGTGCCGGTTAGGGGCTCCGATACTCCGTCCGCCTTGTCTCTGCTGGCCGCAAAACTCAAGCCGAAGAGACAACGGGCCTTGGTCGTACATCGCATCGATCGTTTTGCCTCCGGGGCTCTGCTGTTTGCGAAGACCGGTCCGGACCGAGATGCGTTGGTGCGGCAGTTTCTCGAGCATACTCCCGTAAGGCGGTATCTCGCGGTACTGCGCGGCCGTCTCGGCGTGGGGGCAGGGAAGCTCGTGCACTATTTTCGACGGGAAGGAATGTTTCAACAGTTGCGCACGGCGAATGACCCGCAAGCGGCTCGTGCCGAACTTCGATATTCCGTCGAACGCCTTTTTGCGGAGGCTTCGCTCGTCCGGGTTGAGCTGGTAACAGGATTGCAGAATCAGATCCGAGCGCAATTTTCGGCGATGGGCCACCCGATTATCGGCGATAGAAAATACCACCGGGCGGAATCGTCGGAGCCGCTGATTGCTCGCGTTGCTCTTCATGCCGCGCATCTTCAGTTTGTCCATCCGCGCTCGGGAGAGAGCGTCTCGATTGACTGCAAACTCCCCCCCGATTTTCAGCATTTGGTTCGAGAATTGTCGCGATCAATCCGTGCGCGCCGGTGAGTCCGGGATCTTGATTCTCCCGCAGGGATCCGCGGATGCTCACGGTTGGTTCGCTGTCGAAGAGGGAAGCCCGCTCGGAGCCGCCTCCAGGGCCCCACCGCAGTATGGGCAGAACTTGTCGCCGGAATTTACGCTGCGCTGGCAGTGCGGGCAGACCGGCTGCAGGCGGTTGCGGCACCGCGGACAGAAACTGAAGCCCGGCTCGACCTCGGCATGGCATTGCGGACAGCGGGCGGTGCGCGGCTTGCGCAAGACGAAATAAAGGACGATCCCAAGCCCGTTGGGGACAAAAATCGCAATGAGCGTCCACAGCAGGCGGCTCATCCCGCGCCGCCCCGCGTCCCGGTTTATGTAGCCGATCAGCACAACATAGCAGCCGCCCAGCGCTCCCGCGACGATTCCCAGCAGCCACCGAACCGCAACCGGAGGTGCATTGTGATCCCTGCCGGCGACGACCACGACCAGCACAACCATCCCCAGGAAGGTCACGACCGCAAGAAAGAAGGCCCAAGGCGCAACGATTCGGATCTCGTCCTTGAAGCGCGTGGAAGTTTGATTTCCCGTTGTCATCACAAATCTCCTAACTCCGTACTCGGTTCCACAAAAAAACTGGTTCCCGGTTCAATCAGCCCTCGTAAGAACCGGTGTGATCCGCCAGGTGCGTACCCCGGAGTAGCAGAAGCACTCCCGCTGCCAGGGCTGGCGTCACACAGAAGACGAGGAACCCTACTTGCCAGATCGATGGAGCCAGCTGTGCCTGCGCGCCTGCCCAGGCAAAACCACGCCACAGTGCGACCGTGCTAAGCAGCGCGCATAGAGTCACGGCCGTACAGCTGACCGAAACCAGCCACAAGCGTTCTCGCTGGCGCTGCAATTCCAGGGCGCGGCGGCGCACCCTCATCTGCGTCGTCGAGACCAGACTCCGCTCGGCGGCGATTGGGATTGCGCGCAACGCATGAATCGTCGCTATTGCGTTCTCCGCGAATGCGCGGCATGAGGCGCACGTTTCCACGTGCGCTGCCAACCACGCTCGATCGGCGCCGGAAAGCGCCTCGGGGCCAGCTAATGCAATCAGGTTTCGCGCCCGTTCATGCGCATCGATGTTCACAGCGGCGCTCCTTTCAACCACGGTTCGAGTCCGCTCAGTCCGCGGTAAATCCTGGATTTCACTGTACCCAGAGGTACCCGCGTCACGCCGGCGATTTCTTCGAGAGACATGCCTTCCTGAAAACGAAGCACGAGCGCTTCGCGGTATTCCGCGGGCAGATGTTGCATACCGGCCGCGATGTGCTCGTTTTGCTCGCGCCGCAGAGTCATGTCAAAAGCCGAGGCCTGTCCGGTCGCAGGCACATCGATGGGGGCTTCATCGTCATTCAGCAAGCCGTCGAGGCTGGCTGGCTGCTTGCGGCGCATGTGATCGATCGCCAGATTGCGCGCCACCGCGAACAGCCATGTGCTGAATACGTACCTGTCGTTATACTGGTGCCCACGTTCGAGCACACGAATCCAGGTTTCCTGGAAGAGGTCTTCCGCTAATTCGCGGCGCCCGGTCAAGTACATAAGATAGCGGAGAAGCCGATGCTGGTATTGCTCGATCAGCCGGTCGAGCAGGTCGGGATCTCGACGTCGAAGTCCACGAGCGATCTCGGTGCTCTCTTGCGCCATCGAATTCTCGAAATAGAAGGCAGCCGCGTTCATACTAATGATAGATACGGGGATAGGGGGAAAAAAGACGCAAGCCATCACGGAAAAGGCTGCGCCCCTCCCTAAATTATTGCAGCGAAGCTGACTAGCTCGGCAGCTGGCGTTGCGCTCTTTGTGCTCTTCAGGAAACTCGTCTCCACTAAATCGGCATCTTGGTATAACATTCCAGTCGATCTTTGTAGCCTCTTCAAAGTGCCAACCAGGCTCATGACCGCCTGGCGAGGAGAACCCCCATGGAAGCACGCGTCCTCGACCAGTTCCGCGCGATCGTGGGCAAGGGTTTGATCACCGAAGCCTCCCAACTGCACACCTATGAATGCGATGGGCTGACGAACTTTCGCGTCATGCCTCTGGCCGTTCTGCTGCCTGCTTCAACCGAAGAAGTTCAGGCGATTGTGCGCGTCTGTCAGCGCGAAAAGATTCCGTTTGTGGCTAGAGGTTCGGGCACGGGGCTCAGCGGCGGCGCCCTGCCCGTAGAAAATGGCGTGCTCATCAGCCTGGCTCGCATGAACCGCATCCTGGAAGTGGATCTGCCGAACGCGCGTGTGGTGGTAGAGCCCGGCGTCATCAACTCGGATGTCACGCAACGCGTTGCTGCGCATGGTTACTTCTACGCCCCCGATCCTTCGTCGCAGTCGGTGTGCAGTATCGGCGGGAATGTCGCGGAGAACTCGGGCGGCGCGCATTGCCTGAAATACGGATTCACGACGACCCACGTGCTGGCCCTCGAGGTAGTCCTTCCCGATGGATCGATCGTGCATCTCGGCAGCCGGGCGCTAGACCGTCCGGGATACGATCTGCCGGGAATTTTTGTGGGATCGGAAGGAACGCTGGGAATCGCGACCAAAGTCGTACTGCGCATCGTGAAGAAACCTGCGGTTATTCAGACCCTGCTGGCCGCGTTCAATACCACCGAGGAAGCCGGCGCGGCGGTGAGCGGGATTATTGGGGCGGGAATGCTGCCGGCGGCCATCGAGATGATGGACAACCTCGCCATTCAGGCAGCCGAGGCGTCGGTTCACGCCGGGTACCCAAACTGCGGCGGACTGCTGCTGGTGGAACTCGACGGCCCGGCCGCAGAGGTCGAGCACCTGATGGACCAGGTGGGCGAGATCTGTACGCAATGCGGGGCCTGGGAGATTCGCGTCGCCCAGTCCGAAGCGGAGCGCGCCGTCGTCTGGAGAGGCCGCAAGGCTGCCTTTGCCGCCATGGGGCGCATCTCGCCCAACTACATTGTGCAGGACGGCGTCATTCCTCGCACCGCGCTGCCCAAGGTCCTCGCCGAAATCGAACGCATGAGCGCCGCCGAAGGACTGCGCGTGGCCAACGTCTTTCATGCGGGCGATGGCAATCTGCATCCCCTGGTGCTCTACGACGGACGCATCCCGGGCCAGGAGCAGCGCGCGATGGAACTTTCGATCAATATCCTGCGGCTGTGCGTGAAGTGCGGCGGCTCGATTACCGGCGAACACGGCGTGGGCGAAGAGAAAAAGATGATGATGTCGGAGATGTTTGCGGAGCCCGATCTGGAAACGATGCAACTCGTGCGCTGCGCCTTCGATCCCGAACAGCTTTCGAATCCAGGCAAGGTGTTTCCTCGCACGCGCCTGTGCGCGGAACGAACCGGCCCGTACCAACCGCATCCTCTGGAAGTCGCCGGGATAGCGCAGTTTTTCTGAGGGGTTATGCGAACTCATTCATCGCCCTACGCGTCGATCACCCGGCCATCGCTCGCTGCCGTGGAAACCGCATGGAGTGATTTGCGGGCCCTGGTCGGCGCCGAGCACATGCGCGCCTCCATGTTGGCGGACGCGGTCGACGACGTCCTTCCGCAGATGGTCATCGAGCCGGGTAGTCCTGAGGAAGTTGCTCGGGCGCTGAAGATCGCAACCAGCGCGGGTTTGTCGGTGATCCCTCGCGGCGGAGCATCCAAGATGGATTGGGGCAATCCTCCCCGTGGCGGCGAAATCCAGAACGGCGCACTGATTCTTTCGACTCGCCGTCTGAACCGCGTCATGGAACATGCCTGGGGCGACATGACGGCGACGGCGGAAGCCGGGTGCACGTTCCAGCAACTGCAGCAAACTCTTGCCGAGCATGGTCAGCGGCTGGCCCTCGACCCGCTTTGGCCGGACCAAGCGACGATCGGAGGGATTCTGGCGACCAACGACAGCGGGCCTCTCCGCATTCGCTACGGGAGCTTGCGCGACTTGATTATTGGCATCACGCTGGCTCTGCCGGATGGCACTCTCGCCAAGAGCGGCGGCAAAGTTGTAAAGAACGTCGCTGGCTATGACCTGCCCAAGCTGGCTACCGGGTCATTCGGTACTCTCGGAATCATCACGCAAGCGATTTTCCGGCTTCACCCCGTCCCGCGCGAAACGCACACCTTGAGCTTCTGCAATTCTGACAGCGCAACTTCAGACGGCGGAAGCATGAATGCCCTGGTGCTCGCGATTCAGGACTGCAACATGGTTCCCACCGGCGTGCAAATTCGCGCGGGGAGTTCCTCGCCGCCAGAGGTCGGTCTTCATGAGATTGACCTCCATGAAATTGACCTCCGTTTTGAAGGAACCACCGCAGGCTGTGAAGCGCAGATTGAGCAGACCCTGCGCATGGCCTCCGGGGCGCGCCGTATCGAGTCTCCGGCAGACGTCTGGAATGCGCACTCAAAGCTGTGGAGCGGGGCCGAACCTTCCGTCGTGTGCAAGTTCAGCCTGTTGCCCGCGGATCTCGGAGCCTTCTTGACTTTGATAAGGAAAGCATCGGAACCGCAGTCCTTGCCGTGGCGGCTCGTCGCTCAGGCAGTCGGAGTCGGGTACCTCCGGATTGAGGGTGAAGGGACCGATACCGGAGCGCTTCTCAGCGTGCTCCAGGACTTGCGAAAGAAACTGGAAACTCGCGGGGGCTCGCTCGTCATCCTGCGCTGCCCTCTCGAAATCAAATCGCAAGCGGATGTCTGGGGAAGCGCGGGCGATGCGCTGGCGCTGATGAGAAGCATCAAAGCACAATTCGACCCCACGGGAGTGTTGAACCCCGGCCGGTTCGTTGGGGGACTCTAATGACGAGGGGAATCTGATGGCGGAACCCGCGAGCATACCTCCGGACGCCCGTTCTGGCGCCTTCGACGCGCACCACCCGCCCTCGACCGACTTGGTCAACCAGTGCGTGCATTGCGGGTTTTGCCTCACCACCTGTCCCACCTATGCGCTTTGGGGCGAGGAGATGGATTCGCCTCGTGGTCGAATCTATTTGATGAAACTCGGTCTGGAGGGGCAGATTCGCCTCGATCCCACTTTCGTCAACCACATGGACAACTGCCTCGGCTGCATGGCCTGCGTGACCTCGTGTCCTTCAGGCGTGAAGTATGACAAGCTGATCGAGGCGACGCGCGCCCAGATCGAACGCAACCACCAGCGGCCGGTGCCCGACGGTCTTCTGCGCCGGATGATTTTTGATGTCTTTCCGCGGCCCGAGCGCCTGCGCCTGCTGCTGGGGCCGCTCGCAATATACCAGCGCTCGGGATTGCAGTCGTTAATGCGCCGAAGCGGTGTTCTCAAACTGCTCCCGGCAAGCCTGCGCGCATTGGAGAACCTCACGCCGTCAGCTCCGCGAGGAATAAAGACAAAGACAAAGACAAAAGGCGCTGCCCTCCCCGAGCGGGTGGAAGCCCAAGGCGAACGCCGCCTGCGTGCAGGCTTGCTGCTGGGATGCGTGCAGAGTGTCTTCTTCCCAGAGGTAAACGCCGCCACCATCCGCGTACTGGCCGCGGAAGGTTGCGAGGTTATCATTCCCCGTGATCAGTGCTGTTGCGGCGCGCTCCTGATCCACGCTGGTGAAGAGCAGGCAGCGCTCGATTACGCACGGCGCACCATTGACGCATTCGAACGCGTGCAGGTGGATATTGTGGTGATCAACGCCGCCGGCTGCGGATCGAGCATGAAAGAGTACGGTTACCTGCTTCGCGACGATCCGCAGTATAGCGAGCGGGCGAAGGCATTCTCCGCCAAGTGCCGCGACATTTCTGAAGTCCTGGCTGGCCTCGAGCCGCGGGCTCCGCGCCATCCTATTCCCTTGAAGGTGGCGTACCACGACCCGTGCCACTTGCAACATGCCCAGGGCGTGAGGACGCAGCCCCGCGCTGTCCTTGGAAAAATCCCCGAACTGCAGATCCTCGAAACCGCCGAAGCGGCACTCTGCTGCGGGTCGGCCGGAATCTATAATCTGGTGCGGCCCGAACCGGCCAGGGAACTGGGCGATCGCAAGGTCCGTCATGTGCTCGCAACCGCACCGGACATTGTGGCCTCGGGAAATCCCGGCTGCCTGCTGCAGTTGCGCAGCGGTATCCGGAACGCCGGCAGCCAGATACCGGTACTTCACATGGTGGAAGTGGTGGACGCCTCGATTCGAGGAGCGCCGGCAGAATCCTTGCTTAAGCATTAGCAGCACCATTCCCGGGTTGCGGGCATCAGCAATCGAAGTGCAGGAACCTTCCAGCACCATCGGGTCCTAAGCAAAACCCCTCCTTTTGCCGATAGGACAATCGGATGGAAGGTCTGCCTCCAAAACGTGCCCGAAGACGTGGCCTCACCTACGTCCTTCTCACCCTGGTCGTGCTTCTCGGCACCATCCCTGCCCACCGCTCCGCCTGGCAGGGCACCGCCGAGCTGCACACCTTGTTTGAGACGATTGCCACCCTGGTGGGATTTGTCACGGGTGCAATGGCCCTGGTGCGCTATTACACAAAAAAGAGCGGCATGTTCTTGTTACTGGGCACCGGCTTTCTGGGAGGGGCTCTCCTCGATGGCTACCATGCGATGGTCACGTCATCGTTCTTCGCCGGGCATATCCCCTCAGCGTTTTCCTCCCTCACCCCGTGGAGCGGGATCATGTCGCGCGTGTTCATGTCCCTGCTCATGGGCGCGAGTGTTGTGGCCTGGAAAAGAGAGATGCTAAGGTCGACCGACTGCAGAATCAATGAGACCCTTGTCTACTTGGGCGTCGGAACCTGGGTGGTCGTCACCTTTCTTTTTTTTGCGCTGGTGCCAGTGCCTCCTCCCTTCCATCCCAATCACATGGTTCATCGCCCCGCGGACTTCGTGCCAGCGCTTTTCTTCCTTTTGGCGGCCGTCGGATATCTGCGGAAGGGTTCGTGGAGAACTGACGGTTTTGAATACTGGCTGGTGTTTTCCCTGATTCTCTATGGGATGAGCGACTTGGGCTACATGTCTTTTTACACCAGGCAATTTGACGCTCAATTTTTCGACGCTCATGCGCTGAACATTTTGGGACACATCGCGGTGCTTACGGGCCTTCTCATTAGCATGTTCTCCATCTTCAAATCAGAGGCGAGAAGCGCGACCGACTTGTTGCACGCCAACCGGTCGCTGGCGACGCAGCTCGATCTGGAACGCCGCTTGGTGTGCGACCTGGAGAAGGCCGAATATCGGGCGACCCATGATTTTCTGAGCGGCATCCATAACCGCGCAGCGATCATGGAATTGCTGGACCGGGAAGCTTCGCGTTGTGCGCGCACGCGGCAGGAGATGGGCCTGCTGATCGCGGATATCGATCGTTTTAAGGCCGTCAACGATACTTATGGCCACCTGGTGGGCGACCAGGTGATTCAACAACTCGCTCGGAAAATGGCCTCGGCGTTGCGGCCCTACGATTCGGTCGGACGGTTTGGAGGGGAAGAGTTTCTGATTCTGCTCCCGAACTGCGCACTCAGTGGGGCCGTGGCAGTCGCGGAGCGGTTACGTCGCAGTGTGGCGAGAGACAAGTTGGTGATCGGCCAGTTTGCCATCCCGGTTACTGTCAGCATCGGTGTCAGCACCCTCAATGCAGCGGCCCCCGACGTGAACCTGGCCTTGCAGAGAGCCGATTCCGCCCTCTACGAAGCGAAGAATAAGGGACGAAACCGAATTGAGTGCTCCGTTCCCTCGGCGCAGGCAACCGCGCGCTTGCTCTAACGCTTCCCCTCGCTGAGAACTCGACTCCCGCCCCGCTGCGCAATTCATCTTAATCGCGACTCCGCTACTCGGAGAGACGCTATTTGCGCTCCTCCGCCATTCCCGAACTGGGCAGCACTCCCACCCCAATCCCCGACGGCTCCTCTTTCGTGTGATACACGCGCTCGGTAGCCTTCACAAAGTCCGAAGGCTTGGCGTCGGGAATGTTGACGAAGGTTTGCGGATTGCGGTCGGTGAGCGGGAACCAGGAACTCTGAATCTGCACCATGATGCGGTGTCCGCGGCGGAAGGTGTGGTTCACGTCCTGGAGAGTAGCGTCGATCTCTTCCACCTTGCCGGGAGTGAACGGTTCGGGCTTTTCAAAGCTGTGGCGGAACTTGCCCCGGAAGGGTTCGCCGCGCACCAGTTGCTGATATCCGGCCATCGTGAACGTCGGCGGAGGCACGTCGGTCCTGGGTTTGCCGCCGTCTTCGGCGCGGGGCGTGTCCGGTTTACTATCCGGATAGTCGGGCGGATATACGTCGATCAGCTTTACATCAAAATCAGAATCGGTTCCGCTTGTCGACACGAAGAGCCGCGGCGCGATCGGACCGGCGATGGTCACATCTTCCTGCAGAACCGGCGTTTGATAGACGAGCACGTCGGTCCGGCTAAAGGCAAAGCGCTGATCGGAAACCATATATTCCTGCGGAACACTCAGCGCGACGTAGTTCACGAAGGGCACGGGCTTGGCCGGATCGCTAACGTACTCATCGAATGCAGATGACTCGGCGGCTGGCGGATCGAACGAAAGTCCGCCATTTGCGTGGAAATACAGCGTCTTCGGCTCCGCGTTCTTCGGAGGCCACGCCGAGTACTTCCTCCATACATTTGTGCCCGTCTCAAAGACATAGGCTTTGGGCAGCTTCGCATCGCCATTGCCTTTGAGATACTGCTCGAAAAACGGGAAGAGAATATTGCTGCGGTAATAGTCGCCAGTATTGGCACTAAACTCCACCCGTCCCAGATGATCGCCGTCGTACCGGCCCCATCCACCGTGCACCCAGGGGCCGATCACCAGGCCGTTGAAAATCGACGGATTGTTCTTATCGATGGAGTGAAAGGTCGTGAAGGGGCCCTGCAGATCCTCAGCGTCGAACCATCCCCCGACCGTGAGCACGGCGCAATGGATGTTCTTCATGTGCGGCGCGAGGTTGCGCGTCTTCCAATAATCGTCGTAAGTGTCGTGGCGGAGTTGGTCGTCCCAGAGAGCGCTCCTGCCCTCCAGATACTTTGTAAGATTCGCGATCGGGCCTGCGTTCAGATAGAACTCGTAGCCATCCTTGGTGCCGTAATCGAAAGGCGCGGAAGTTTTCGGCGGGAGCTGAGGATTCTCCTGCGGTTTGAATGAGCTGTAGAAGCCAAAACTTGCCGCCAGCATGAATGCCCCGCCGTGGTAGGCGTCATCTCCCATGAAGAGATCAGTCATGGGAGCCTGGGGCGAAGCCGCTTTCAGCGCCGGGTGTGAGTCGATGATGCTGGCCGAAGTGTAGAACCCGGGATACGAGATGCCCCAGATGCCCGCGTTCCCGTTATTGTTGGGCACGTTCTTGAGCAGCCAGTCGATCGTGTCGTAGAGATCGCTGGCGTCGTCGACGTCCTGGTTCGATTTTTTATTGTCGATGTGCGGACGCATCTCGATGAACTTGCCTTCCGACATGTAGCGCCCGCGCACATCCTGAAAAACAAAAATGTATCCCGCTTTGTCGAACTCGGGCGCCGGGCCCAGATTCTTCCGATACTGATCGACGCCATAAGGCCCCACGCTGTAAGGAGTGCGGTTGATCAGGAACGGATATGCTCGCGAGCTGTCTTTGGGCAGGTAAACCGACGTGAACAGGTGCACGCCATCGCGCATGGGGATTCGGTACTCATACTTCGTGTAGTGCTCCTTGATGCCGGACCCCGGCGTCTCGGTCTTGTTCTGGGCGGCAGCATTAGCGCCGGAGACCAGGTTGACCAGAAGCAGGAGAAGGACGAAAGGAAGCAGACCCGGCGCACCGCGACGCTGCATACGCGCTCCTTGAAGCAGGCTGGAAGCCGAACAAGGCAAGCTACCTTCGCGCCCGCAACCAGTCAACCGGAATTTCCTTTTTGACTTCAAAAGGGATAGGCGGTCGGGCCGGCCCTAGCCGGCCAAAACGCGAGCCCCATAGTGCCCGCTACAGCGCCTGCTACAGCGCCCTCCAAGTCCTGCCAATGAGCGCAGCCTGGGGAGCTATGCCGCCTTGCGGTGTTTGGTGGCCGTCTTTCGCGCGGCGCGTGACTTTTTCCGAGCTGCTGCGGCGGGTTTTCCCGTTTTGCCTGCGGCTTCAACTGGAGATGGCAATTCCAGTTGGGGCTCTTTCGCAGTGCGATGGCGGCCATGGTGCAACGGAAGGATGCGCGCAGCTTCTTCTTCCATCCGCAGTTGATCGTCCCCATGTTTTCTGCGTTCGTCCTCAAGGTATGCCGGAATCGTTTTAGTTGTCATGGCCGCAGTGTGGCAGAACTATCCCATTCAAGCTGTTCAATTTTGGCCATGCAGCAGAGTTTTAAGGTCTCAAAGTTTCAAGCTTTCAGAGTTTCAAGGTTCAAAGCACGCCTCATGGTGTTCAGACCTTGAAACCTTGAAACCCAGCTCCACTGGCCCGCTGAGCCCTATAAAACAATCTGAGGAAGTGAGCAATTTTGAACAGTCACACGATGCTGGGGAGACTAATGTTCAGCCACCGAACCTTGGGCGTAGTTTTCCAAGTGCGCGTGGGTGATTTCACGATCGGAAATTCGACATGGTAACGTTCCAGTGCCGTCACTGTCGCCGCAACAGAGCTCATCTCTCGCGAAAGCGTGGTGTGTTTGAGCGCGTGCTTTTGCCGTTATTGTTGCTCCGGCCGGTGCGCTGCGATGATTGCTTCCTGCGTCAGTATGTAAGCGTTTTGCGCCGGGTGCCAGGGCGTCCGCAGCGTGCAGATCGTTCTCAGTCACCGCGGCGGATGGAAGCCTAGGTTTGCGGAAAGAAGCGGATCAAAATGGACATCCTCAGATATCGGCACATTCCCACAATTTTGCTGCTGGCTGCGCTCGCGGCCTGCACTCAACCGCAAAACACGCAGGAACTGAAGGAGAAAACCGCGCAGGCAACGGCGGAGGTGAAGCACGATGCCCAGGCTGTGGCGGCAGGGATACGCGAGGGCTGGAGCCGCGACCAGCCACTCGATTTGAACACTGCCACAAAAGAGCAGTTGCTGAGCCTGCCGGGCGTGACCGCGGCCGAAGCCGACCGGGTGATTGCGGGGCGTCCCTTTAACGAACCCGGCGAAGTGGTGACGCGGCACATCATGCCGAAGGCCGAGTACGACAAAATTGCAGACCGGGTTACCGCCAGGAAGTGAGCGCCAGGCAATGGCTTTCGAGCAATAGCGTTTCTCCCTTGAGTCGAACCGACAGCGAACTCCTGCCTCAGTTGTTGAATCCGGGCAGATCTACGCGTTTCGCAATGTGATCCTTAATCCAGTGGCTGTCCCACCATTCCTTCGGGTCAATCTGGACGCCATCGAGTTGCATGGCGAAGTGAATATGGTCGCCTCCGGCCAGCCCGGTCTGGCCGCTCGTGCCCATGACTTGGCCTCGCTTCACCATGTCGCCTTCGTGCACATTAATCTGGCTGAGGTGGCCGTAGATCGTCTGCAGCCCATAACCATGGTCGACCACGATGCAATTGCCGTAGATGCCCAGCGGCGCCGCATATACGATCCGGCCATCATTGGATGCCTCTACGCCCACATGCTGCGTAACCGCGAGATCATAGCCAAGGTGCACCTGCTGGTCGATCTTGTTCCCTTTGTATATATAGTTCCGCGTGTCCGCAAAGCTCGATTCCGCCTGGGAATGAGACTGCCGTGTGAAAGGCTGCGACCATAAGAACCGGTCCGCGGTCTTGGAGCGCAGATCCGAAAGCACCTTGTTGTCGGCACGCCGCATTTCGCTATTGATCTTCACAAAACGCGCCACGGGATCGCCCGAGCCATTCGGGTCAAGCTCGTTAATTACCTTCTGCATGAACTGGTCGCTCACCTGCAAGTTGTGTACGGTGTATTTCGGCTGCTCCTTCTTGGGGAACTGGAACACGATCGGGCTGGTCACGTCGTTCCCCGCACCGTTGGAGGCGTAGACCAGCGGAACCGTGTTTGGCGGCATATTCCAGGCAAAGGCAAAGAGCGAAAAGAAGCCAGGCTTGCCGCCGGGCATAGGCCATGCTCGAAAGGTCTGATCGCCGACGCGCACGCCCGCTTCCGTCCAACTACCGGAGACATTGAACGTCGCCAGATCAGCCATACCCAGGTACAGATAATGCTGGTCTGAATCGACGCTGACGGTTGGCGGCCGCGTCACCACCGTCACCTCGCGCTCCCAGTGTGCTGTCTTCCGAAGCAGATCGTTCGAGGTCGCCTCAACGATCAATTTTGCCTGGCCATCTTTGAGTTGCGGCGTGGTCTTGACGCCGGCCGTGAAGTTCCAGGTGCCGTCCGTCACCCGCGAAGGTTGTGCGGCCTCCCAGACGAGATAGCGGGCACCGTTCTGTTCGACAAACGCCGCGAGGCTACGAACCCCACGCGCATCGCGTACGTGGACGGTAATGGGAGTGGCTTGGCCGAGGGTGGTGACTGGAGATGGCAAGTCCACGACGGGCGTCGCCGATCGTGCCAATAGAAGCGCAATCGCCAAGAGGACTACGACAGCAATAACGGAAACAACGATTTTTCGCACAACTCATTGTAGCTCCTGGAGCGGAAACACAATTGCTGTGTCCTGCTCGTGGAGGGACGGGCGTCCTCGCCCGTCCAAGCCGAGCACAGCTCGGCTTATGCCCGTGGCCACAGCAGCTCTGGTTCCGTCCTAATAAACGTAGCTCCCAATAAACGATTCGAAGATCGAGGAACCCGGACCGACCCGCCGGCCGCCGCGAGACTAGCCTTGGCGCGCGTTCAGCGGTGCGCGTTCAGCTTGTCCAGTGCGCGCTTCAACTCTTCAAGCTTCTGCCCAGCCTCGCCGAGCTTGCCTTCCGCCGTCAGGCGCTGGTAGTCGGCAAGGTCTCTGCCGGCTTCCGCAATGAGCGCATTGAATTCAGCGGCCGATTGGGGCGACGCGCCTCGCGCCCCCTCGGCGGGGGCTGCCGCGGCATTCGTTGACGGTGTATTCGTTGCGCCGGAATTTGTTGACAGGGCGCTCAGCGACGAGGCCGCTCCGCCAAAAAGGGCCGCCATCGCCGACTCGAAGTTAGGTCCGTACGCCAGCTTATCCTGGAGCGCGAGCACGACCAGACGTAACTCTGGCATCGGACTCCGTTCAGCCTGAAGGTAAATCGGCTCCGCATACAACAGCGCCCGCCCGGTCGGAATCACCAGCAGCGCCCCGCGCCGCACGTGCGAGCCTTGCTGATTCCACAGCGTCAATTGTCCGGAGAGCTGCGCGTTCTGATCGATTCGCGCCTCGATTTGCAGGGGTCCGTCGACCAGCTTCGTTTTGGGAAAGTTGTAGACCACCGACGTGCCGTAATGCGCGCCGTCGCTGCGCCCGGCAATCCAGCCAATCAGATTATTCCGGTTGGACGGCGTGAAGGGCAGAATCTCCACGAACTCCTCGCCGGTTTCGCCCGGCAGTTTCATAAGCACGAAGTTCGGCTGCATCGCCTGCGTTACCTGTTGGCCTCCCTCGCTCATGCCAACTTCGGTGGCGACCGTCCACAAATCTTCACGGTTATAGAACGCTTCCGGATCGGTCATGTGATACAGGCCGTAAACCTCCGCCTGCAGCTTGAGCAACAACTCGGGGTAGCGCACGTGTTTGCGCAGCCCGGCCGGCATCAGAGCCGCATCCTTGAACAGTCCGGGAAAGATGCGGCGGTAGGCTGCGATGATCGGATCCTCCGTATCGAAAACGTAAAACGTGGTCGTGCCATCGTAGGCGTCGATCACCACCTTGACGCTGTTCCGCATGTAGTTAATGGAATTGTTGTCGAGCTGGTAATGGCTCGAATACGGATAGCTGTCGGAAAGCGTGAACGCATCCATGATCCACGAAAGCCGGCCATCGTCGCCGAGCACAATGTAAGGATCAGGATCGTAAGTAAGGAACGGCGCCAATGTCGTTACGCGATCGCGCAAGCTGCGGCGCATCAGCAGCCGGCTTTCCTTGGTCACGTCATCGCTGAACGGCAGTTTGGCGAGGTCGTCGCGGTCGAGCGCGATAATAATGCGGCGCAGAAAACTGCCGAGCACGACGCCGCCGTTGCCTTCATATGACGTGAGGCTGTTGCTCGCGCCTTGCGGGTAGTTGAATTCCTTTTGCCGCGTCTTCACGTAGACGTCGGTGTTGGTCATCTCGCCGAAATAAATCTCCGGGCGCGTCACGTTCAGCCCACGCACCGTGCTCTGGACCGGCATGTTGCTCAGCATGAGCGTGGGCAGCCCTTCCGGCGTAAATCCATTGACCGGGTTCATGGTGATGCCGTAGCCGTGCGTATAGATCAGCTTGTCGTTGATCCAGTTGCGGCTGCTCTCCGGGAGTTTGTCGACGTTCAGTTCGCGCGCGGCCAGCATCACCTCGCGAGTCGTGCCGTCAATGTCATATCGATCGATATCGATGTCGGGAAAGTCGTAGTAAGTGCGAATTTCCTGGATCTGGCGCAGCGTGTCCTGGAGAGCGCGCCAGTCCCACAGCCGGATATTCTGCAGCGTAGCCTGATTGTTCGCGGGTTCGGCCGCGTCGACGGTCGTCTCCGCCGGAAACTCGCGCAGCGAGATTCGGTTCAATCCGTAGGCCTGCCGCGTCAGCTCGGTGTTGTAGACAATGTAGGGCTTCTCGCGAACCAGTTCGTTAGGTTTGACGATAAAGCTGCTGACGTACCAGCCGACTGCTTGAACCGCGATATAAAAGACCGCAGCCGGAAGGATCGCCGCGATCAGCCAGCGTCCGCGTGGCACCCGCACGGCGTTGACCACTGCGATCACCGCGCCCAGAATGAGTGCCGCGCAGACGATGAGCATCCCGGTGAGCGTGATGTGCGCGTCCGTGTAGGTCACGCCCCCGAAAATCGTGTGATCGTCAAGCAATAATTCGAACCGGCCGATATACACGCGCATCGCGATGATCAGCAACAGGAACGCAAACGTGATGGAGAGCCCGCGCCAGGGTAATGCGACAGAGCGGCTGAGACGCCCGGTGATTGCGCGGCTTCCGCCCGTGATGAGGATGAAGACAACGGCGAGTATGCAGGTAATCACGGCTAGCGTAAGCAGCCATCCGGCGATGAGTTGCCACGCGGGCAGGGTGAAAAGAAAAAAATTCAGCGGCTTGCCAAAAATCGGATCAAAGACGCTGCCGCCGCTCGTGGTGCGGGGTGCATACCAAAAGAGCGCGAGCGTCGGCCACTCCACCATCATGCCGCCGCCGGTGGCAGCCGCAATGACCAGCGACACGCCGAGCGCAATGAGGCGCAGGACCGGCCCAACCGGCAGCTTCAACGGCTGTCCGCCGATAAAAATCGTGTGACCGTCCGGCAAGTCTGGAAGATGCGCCCGCTTCAGAGCCAGGAACGATCCATACAGAATGAGAAATGTGACCGCTGTAAAGGCCGCGAAAATTCCCCATTGCAGGCTCAGTGTTTTCCAGAACACGTCCCCGTAGCCGAGCGACCCGAACCAGAGCGCGTCCACGTAATACGACAACGCGGTCCGCCCGCCGAAGAAGATGCCGGCAAGGACGGCGAGAATGAGAAGGAAACTGCGGCGGCGGCGACGCCGCGGCGGATGCGGCGGCGGCCAGTCAATGGACTCGGGCATTGCTCTCCTCTATTTCGGCTTTTCGGAAGGCGCTATCTGAACCTGAATGGCGTGAAGGTTGTCGGACTTTGCGGTGTCCACGGAGATTACTCCAAAACTGCCGTTCGCGTCGCGCGCTTGAATGGTTCGCGTGGCCTGCGCTCCGGAAGGCCCTGAGTTCACCGTGTCGCTGGTCAGTATGGTCACTCGCAGCCCGGAGCCCGGATCGCCGGGGTTAGGCTGCTCCACCCGCTGTTCGGTGGTTTGCTGACCAGTTGAACTCGTGTGCTGAACGGTGGTTGCGCGTTCAACCAGGTGCAGGCCGCCGTCCGGGGCCGATCCTGGCGAATCGACGGAATAGGTTTCCACTGTCCTGCGCCCTTCTCCGGAAGCGCTCTCGGATTCCTTGCTAACGGTACGAGAGATTTCGCCTAGCTTGCCTTCAGAGTCGGCGCGGGAGACGCGCTCCTCGGTGCTGCGGTTATCACCCTCTTGCCGGGTAGTAGCGTGCCGGATTTCGCCCACTTGCCAGTTTCCGGCGCCATCGGGAAGCAGCGTGATTTTCTGAGATTCAACCGTGTCGTTCGCGCCCCGTTCGCGGCGCTCTTGCACCTTCACGGAAGGAACCAAACCACCGTTGAGGCTGGGGAGCATTACCGTGGCTTTCGTCTCCTCCACATCCTGACTGATCTTTTTCGTCTCCTCGATTCGGCGCCGAACCAGTTGAAGATTGCCGTTGGCATCGGTATCCGAAGTGGATCGTACTACGTTCGAGTCGCCGCCGGGCAGAGTGTGATTTTCTTCTTCGACTACCTCCACCAGTGTTTTCACTCCGTCGGCATCTCGACCGAACGTGCGCGTGGTGGTTCGCACGGTGGTAGCGTCCACTTGCACCGTCTCCTTTTCGATGTCCTGGTAAGGTTCGAAATGTCCGTCAGACCCGAGACGCTGGACCGATTGCTTGTCCAGCGTGCGATTGCCGCTCTGGGTGTGGCTTTCGGTGGTGCGTGTGGGATTTACGTTGTCGCGATGCGACTCGGTTGTGGCCGTCCAGGACTGGTTCCCGTCGCCGGTTTGGGAATCGGATGTTTGCGCCCAAAGCGCGAGATTAGAACCGGGATTAGAACCGAGGTTAGAACAAAGACATGCCCCGATCGCGAGCAACATGAGCTGGCTCAAACGCGCCGCACGTGACGGGCGAGGACGGACGTCGCTGCCTCGATCGCCAACGTCTGCAGATCGCCCTTGTCCATCCCGATCGGAAATATTTGTGCTCGGCACGCCTATCATTCTCTCCCTGCGGACATTCGGTGTCCAGTCAAACAGGGTAAGCATGCCCGAGGACTGTGCTCATGGCGGCGGTTCTGTCCACACGAAGTCTTCGCCTGACCCACCGCCTGACCCAATATTTCCGCCAACCATGTCTCTGTGCGCCGGGTCACAGCCCAGGGGCGGTCCCAGATTGCAAAATGACGAGGACGGAGGGCAATACTATGCACGGTAACGAAAAGGTGATCGAGCAATTGAACCTCGCTCTAAGTTCGGAATTGACAGCGAGTGTGCAGTACATGACGCATTCGGAGATGTGCCAGAACTGGGGCTACAAGCGGCTTGGCGAGCTCACCAAGGTCCGCGCCATCGAGGAGATGCGGCACGCCGAAGGACTCATTGAGCGCATCATCTTCCTGGACAGCCTACCCACGGTCGATGTCGGATTGAAGCCTCAGCTGGGCAGCAAGGTACAGCAGCAAATGGAGATTAATCTTAAAGACGAACTGGATGCGGTGCGCCAGTACAACGGCGCCGTGAAGATTTGCGTCGCGGCCAGCGACGACGGCTCCAAGGCTTTATTCGAGCGCATGATTAAGGACGAAGAACGGCACGCGGACTTCCTGGAGGCTCAGCTTCATTCCATCAAGGAAATGGGCATTGCCAACTACCTCGCACAGCAGCTACATGGTGCGAAATAAACGGTGCGAAATAAGGCGTCGAGAAGTTCCGCAGTAAGTACGGGGCTGACGACGCAAAGCACTATTACTCGAAATTCGCTGCCGCGGCTCGAGTTCAAATAACCTGACTGGAATGTCCGTATAGCCCGGTGGTGCCCGCCACCTGGCACGCAGGAGCTATTCACGAAGTTTGGGGCAGAGCCTAAGTTGGAATTGAGCAGTTTTCGGGGGAGGGCTGTTCTGAGAACGCCCCGTGACTCTAACCGGAGTCGTGGGGCGTTTTCATTTTTCCCCAAAAGTGCAACCCGGGATGGCCGAATGAGACCGGCGCAACGTGGTTCCCAACCCGCTATTCGTAGCGCAGGCTTTCGACGGGATCGAGTTGGGCGGCGCGGATGGCGGGAAGCGTGCCAAAGATAATGCCGACCAGCGAGCAGACGACGATGGCGATGATGGCCGAGAGACCGGAAACGGGAATGCGATAGGCGGTGAGGAAGCGCACGGAAAAGGGGATAGCGAGGCCGATGACGATGCCGAGGACGCCGCCGCTGAGGGAGATAAGGATGGCCTCGGAAAGGAACTGCAGGAGAATCTCGCGTTTGGTCGCGCCCACCGCTTTGCGGATTCCAATCTCCCGAATGCGGGCGCTGACCGTGGCCAGCATGATGTTCATGATGCCAATGCCGCTGACCAGTAATACCACCGCCGCAATCAGCGCCAGCACCGTCGTCAGAATGTTCGCCGTCTTTTCCGCCAGGTTCACCAGCGGCGTCAGGTTCTCCACGTTGTAGACCGATTCCGGACGGTGTCGCGATTGCAGGACCCGCTTGATTTGAGCCGTCGCGGTCGTTACTTCATCCGGGCTCGCCACCGTGAAATAAATCTGCCGCACAGCATTGGAGGGCAGAAAAAACCGGCTCACCGAATATGGGATCGCCAGCGTGTTATCCTCCACCTCGGACTGCCCAAACGTCTCCACCCGCTCCTTGAACACTCCGATCACCGTAAAGGGCAAGCCGTTAAGTTTGATCACCTGGCCCACCGCGCCGTCTGGCGTCCCGAACAGCTTCACCGCCAGCTTCTCCGTGACCACCCCGACCTTGTTGCGCCCCTGCGAGTCCTCCGTGTCAAAGAACCGGCCCGCCAGCAGCACCAGGTTTCGCACCTGGCTGTATTCCGGGAACACCCCAAGAACCAGAATGTCCTGCTCTTTGCCATTGCCCACGCTGATGCGGTCGTTGAGCGACACAAACGGCGATGCGGCCACCACCGACGGCACCTGCTCCCGCACCGCCGTAAGGTCATCCACGGTCAATTCATCGAGCGCCACCGCCGTGATGCGCTGCCCTCCGCCGGAGTAACTGGCATAAATCAGGTTGGCGCCAATACCCTGAATCTGGCCCAGAATGTACTGTTTCCCCGTGAGCCCGATCGTGACCACCAGAACCAGCGAGGCTGTCCCAATCGTCATGCCCAGCGCGGTCAGCATGAACCGCACCTTGTTGGTGAGGAAGGTGTCATATGCGACGCGCAGACTCTCGCTTATCACCAGCTTGGGCTTGGGCGGCCCGTCGTCCAGGCGATCATTGCCCAGACGACCATCGTTCAAGCGATCATTGTTCAGACGATCACTATTCAGGCGATCACTGTTCCGACGATCATTCTCCAGCGCCGAGTTGGTCACATCCACATGCTTGGTGTCCAGAAGGTTCACCCTCCAGAATTGTCCTCTACGATGCTATCAGTCCGTGCCCGATGCCATCCGCCCCAGGGTCGCGCTCGATCCGCCTCCGAATCGCTCGGTCACGAAGTACGCCGCCAGTACCACGATCAGCGGATCCACCGGCCTGAAGTAGTACGTCTCCGGGTGCGAAAAATAATAAGCCAGCGGAAAAAACACAAACACGATGGCGAATCGCGCCCCTAGCCCCGCGTCCGCCCGATACACCCGGCGCAGCCCCCCAAGCGCCAGCACCGTCATCGTCGTGCCTAGAAAAATATTCGGCACATCCAGCGGCTCTTCCGCCAGGTAGGCGCGATTAAAACTCCAGAACCCCGTCCAGATGTAAACCACTCGCCGCACCACCCGATAAACGTACTGCGCCGGATGACTGCGAATGTACTGCCTGGCCTGCTGCGCCTTGTGCGCCATATACGCGAGCTCGCCCCGCTGCGCGTATTCCGCCAGTTCCGCGTCGCTGTGGTTTGGATGCAGGCTGCGGTCCACCCAGTGCAGCGAGTCGGCGCTATTGCCAATGTACAGCTCCAACCCGAATCCGCTGCGTATCGGAATGAACTGGTGGAAGATCTCGTAGTTGCGCACCAGCCACGGCGCCATCACCGTCAAAGCCCCGAGCGCTGCCACCGTCATCGGCAGCGCCCAGCTCTGCCGCTTCCGCAACCGCCGCCAGCATGTCCACAAACCCAACAGCGGAACAACAGAAAGCACCACCGGCTCCGTCAACGCCGCCGCGCCGCCCAGCGCGCCAAAGCCGAGCCACTCCCACACCGACCCCGACTCCTCCAGCCGCAGCGTCCACAGGAAAAGTACGGCCAGCAGCAGCGTCACCAGGCACGTCGACCAAGCCCAGTCCGCGCCGTAGTAGATCCCATAAGGCGAAAACGCCCAACCCCACCCTGCCCATTTCGCCGCACGCTGGTTAAAGCACCGGCGCGCCAGAAGAAACACAGGAATGCAGGTGAGCGCCGAAAACAAGCTGTTCAGCGCCAGCGCCGTCACAATCGACGCCGGCGTGTACGTTCCCACCAGCCGAAATACTCCCGCCAGCAAGTATGCGTACACCGGAGATACCACCGCCGTCGGCCCGGTGTCCGCAAACACATTTCCGAACCCGTGCCCCGCCACCAGCGAACGAGCTACCCGCCCGAACGCCCAGTGCTCCAGCACGAACGGATCCAGCCAATCGCGATAGAGAAACGGAATGACCGCCAGCCGCACCGCCAGCGCCGCGATCACCATCGGGCCGATTGTCATCAACCCGGACGCGCGCCCTCCGCCTTCTTCCGTTTCCCGTATTTCGCTCATTCCCCTCCAGAGTTCCGCCCCACCCGTTACTCCACCCGGCAAACCATCACCTGCGCGTTCCGGTAGGGACACGGCAATCCGTCCACCCCCGGCACAGTTAGTACCACCCAGTCCACTCCGAACTCCGCCTTCAACCGCAAGAAGTCCGGCCGCTTAAAATCGCGCCATCCACGTTGCGCGTCCACTTCTCGCAGCCAGCGAGGCGCGAGCCTCGGCACACGCGCTACCATGCCCGCGTCCTTCACCTCGTCCGCCAAAACGCTCCGCTCCGCCAAGGCGCGAAAACCATGGTAGTCCTCGCCCGGCAATTCCATGTAGCGCGGATCCAGCGCAAACTGGCTATCCACAGGCGTGTTTCGGCTGATCCAGCGGAATGCCTGCACCCATTCATTTTCACTGTGCGCTGCCGCGCCGGGCAGTTCCAGATGCGCGGTTGCCGGATACATCTGCCGCTGCGCATAAAACATCCCGGCGCTCAGCGGCACAAACAGCAGCAGCCAGCGCACTGCATGCCGCTTGAGTACGTACCGTCCCAGCAATCCTCCCGCCAGCAGCACAAACAAAAGATACACAAGATGCAGAAAGCGCATCGGCTCCAGCGGCCGAAGACGCTCCAACCGGGCCGGCAGCAACATAACCAGCGCCACCGCCAGCTGGAACACGCCAAAGTACACCAGCCGCTCCGCCAGCCTCGCCATGGTCGCCGAGCGCCGACGCCGCGCCAGCGCCCGAAACCACCACACGAGCGCCAGCGGCGCCACCACTCCCAGCCACTCGTACCAATGCCAGCGCAACACAAAATAAAACGGACGCGTCGCCGCCGCCTGCCGCCACGCATCCGAGGCCGGCTCGAAGATCCATCCCAGTGGCAACAGCAGCGCCGTCATTGCCGTCGTGCGCCGCTGCCCTGTCTCCATCCGTTCCGCAGGCTTCCACAGCAGGAACAAGCAATATGACGCGCCGAACGCCGCCATGATGGCGTGCACGAAAAATGCCGCCGCCACGAGCGCGCCCCCGAGCACCCGCCGCGTGTCGAGCACAGCCACGATCGCCGCCAAAATCAGCGCCGTGGCCAGCGCCCGCGGGTGCAGATACTGGTCCGTCAAACTCAGCCCTGTGCCCGAGACCGGCAGCGTCAGCAGCACCGCTACCATTGTCACCGCCGCCCACTGCGCATGCACTTCCGCGAAACACCGCCGGCTGATTCGCCAGCACCCCCATAAAATCAGAAAAGTCACGCCCCACTGCCAAAACAAAATTCCCCATTCCAGGGGCACGTGGCTCCAGCGCAGGGAAAACGCGATCAGCTTATCGAATACAGTCGCCTGAAACTGCACTCGGAAAAAATCTGCGTCATGGGGAAACAAGGCCGGATTCAGGTTGTGCTTGATCGCCGCCAGGTAGTACGCGTCATCTTCCAGCCCTGGATGGTATCCCTGCACCAGCATCGCAAACGTTGCCAGCAGCAAAAGAAGTAGTAAGGAGGAACGCCACGCTCCTGGGTCCAATTCCTCGGAGTTTTGTCCCACGGGCGCCATCCCTTCGATGCGGCTTTGCCTGCCGTTGTGCACGCTCATCGTTGCCATAGGATTCGAGCGTCTTCCAGTGGGACCGCAACGCCGTTGCAGTGCGGCATCAGTCGCGCCGTGTAGTCTCTCGCTGGGCGCGTAGCCGGTACGGTTGCTTGATAGACGCAGCGGCGCGATGCGTCGGGAAGCGGTCGCGCGTATTTCATTTCCTCCCGTACCGGATCGCCGGGGTTGATTCCGTCCGCATAAAGCTCAACTCGCACCGCATTCGGGTCGAGATCGTTCAGAAAGATTTCGACTTCAAACTCGTGGTGGTCGCCCTTGGTTTCGACGCGCAAGTCTCCGAAGCGCAATGAGTCCCACTTTTGATCCACCGCATGCTGCCAATCCACCACTTGCTTGCCCACTGCGCCTTTGTTCGCCGCGCGCTCACGGTAGGTGGCCGCAGCCGGAAGGTAGTGTTGCTCGGTGTATTCCTGCACCGCGCGGCTGGCGGAGAAGCGCGGTGTCAACCGCGCCATGCTTTCCCGCATCCGCGCAACCCATGCGGTGGGGATGCCGTTCTGATCTCGCGTATAAAACTCCGGGATCACCTCCCGCTCCAGCCGTTCGTAAAGCGTTACGGCCTCGGCCGCGTCCCAGCCCGGATCGTCGCCATGTTCCTGGCCGTCTCCCAATGCCCACCCCACTTCTGGCGTGTAGGCTTCCGCCCACCAGCCGTCCAATTCCGAGAGATTGATGCCTCCATTGACCAGCACTTTCATCCCGCTCGTCCCGCAAGCCTCCCAGGGCCGGCGTGGCGTGTTGATCCAGACGTCCACGCCCTGCACCAGGCGCTCGGTCAGAAGCATGTCGTAATCACTGAGGAAGACCGCATGGGGGCGCGTCTCGGGCCGGCGGATGAACTGCAGCCATTGCTGAATCAGGGCCTTTCCCGCCTCGTCCTCCGGGTGGGCCTTGCCCGCGATGATGAGTTGCACCGGGCGCTGCGGATTGCTCAACAGGCGAAGCAGCCGCTCGGGGTCGTGCAGCAGCAGGTTCGGCCTCTTGTAGGTCGCGAAGCGCCGCGCAAAGCCCAGCGTCAATGCGTTGGGATCAAATAGATGTTTCGCCCCCTCAATTGCCTGGGGCGATGAGCCGGACACAGCCAGTTGCCGGGACAGTCGTCCGCGAGCGTATTCCACCAGAGACTTGCTGGTGGCAGTGCGCAATTTCCAGAGCGTGGCGTCGGAGACGCGACGAATGTCCTGCTCCAGGTTTTCCGTTGTCCCCAGCCAACGCCCCTTGCCACAGGCTTCCATCCACAAATCGTCGGACGCCGCCGAGTCCCAGGTTGGCACATGGACTCCGTTGGTCACGTGTCCGATCGGAACTTCGTCCTCAGGCCAGCGCGGAAACAGAGGCAGAAAGAGGTGCCGGCTCACCTTTCCATGCAAACGACTCACGCCATTCACCGCCCCGCTTCCCCGGATTGCCAGATAGGCCATGTTGAAACTCTCCGCCGGGTCGTTTGGATTCTGGCGGCCCAAGGCCAGCAGATCGCGGAGGGTTACGCCGAGCCTCTGCCCGGCATAATGACCGAGGTATTGTTCGATGAGGGCCGGGGCGAACCGGTCAAAACCCGCCGCCACCGCCGTGTGCGTGGTGAACAGGTTCCCCGCTCGCGTGACCGCCAGTGCGACGTCGAATGGCTGCCCGGTCTCTTTCATGAAACAGCGGGCGCGCTCCAGCACCGCGAAGGCCGCATGCCCTTCGTTCAAATGACAGACTTCTGGCTTGATGCCCAGCGCGTTCAGCAACCGCCAGCCGCCGATCCCGAGCAGCAGTTCTTGCAGGAGGCGCAACTCCGGGCCGCCGCCATACAGCTCGCTCGTAATCCCTCGATGAACCGGGAAGTTCGCCGCGTCATTGCTGTCCAGCAGGTAAAGCGTTACTCGACCGACCTGGACCTGCCAGGCACGCAGCCAGAGCGAGTAACCAGGCAGCGCGATCTGCAACCGCAACCACTCGCCGTTCGCCTGTCGCACCGGCGTGATCGGCAACTGTCCCGGATCGTTATACGGGTAAAGAGCCTGTTGCACCCCGTTCTTGTCGATCACCTGGCGGAAATAGCCTTGCTGGTAGAGCAGTCCCACTCCGGCCACCGGCACGCCCAAATCGCTGGCCGCTTTAAGCTGATCGCCGGCCACATTGCCCAGTCCTCCCGAATAGATCGGGAGCGCTTCGCTCAACATGAATTCCATGCTGAAATACGCGACGCAGGTCAAGGGAGCTTGCGCATGTTTTTCCTGAAACCATGCGGGCGTTTCCGCCGCCTGCCGCTTGGCTCGCAGCAGGTCGTCAATATTCTTACGGAAGGCTGGATCGGCCAGTACGCGCTCGATCTGATCGCGCGAGACCGTCTGCAGGACAACCCAGGGATTTTGCGTGAGTTCCCATAGTGTGGGATCAAGCGTGCGCCACACCCCGTCGGTGGCATGGTTCCACGACCAGCGCATGTCCAGCGCAAGCTCTGCCAGAGAATCGACCCCTTCGATTCCTGCCGGTAGAAGGTTGTAGATCGGGTGGCTGACGCGGGTTTGGTCGCTCATGATCTCTCCCTCGAATTTGTTCTGGACGTTCGACGCGATCCCTCAGCGCCACCAAGTCCCAGTAATTATTTCCGAGTACCAGCAAATGGGCAAGGAAGAGAAGCAACAGAAGAACAGATCGAGCACATCGCGTCAGAAAACTGGACCGCGTTCCCACTGCGCCTTGGCGTAACTTTGCCCGTGCCGCGGTGAGAGTCGCTCCGAGCATCTTCCGGCGTTTAAAATCATCCAAGAAAACATAAGCAGAAAAAACATATGCAGACTCGACGTTTAGGCAACTCCGATTTGGAAATCACTCCCATCGGTATTGGCGCATGGGCCATGGGCGGCGGCGACTGGGCTTTTTCCTGGGGACGGCAGGAGGACGATAAATCGATGGCAGCGATTCACACCGCGCTCGATGCCGGCGTCAACTGGATCGATACTGCGCCCGTGTACGGACTCGGGCACTCGGAAGAGGTCGTCGGCCAGGCGCTCGCGGGCCGCGCCCACCGTCCCTACATCTTTACCAAGTGCAGCCTGGTGTGGAATGACCAGCGCGAGATCGGGCACAGCCTGAAAGCTGCCTCTGTGCGCCGCGAACTGGAAGCCAGCCTGCGGCGCCTGCGCGTGGATGCGATCGATCTCTACCAGATCCACTGGCCCGATCCCGATCCCGAGATTGAAGAAGGTTGGCAGACGCTGGCCCAACTCCAAAAGGAAGGCAAGGTCCGTTACATTGGCGTATCGAACTTCAACGTGGCCCAGATGAAGCGAGTCGAGCGGATCGCGCCCATCACCTCGCTGCAGCCGAACTACAACATCGTGACCCGCGACATCGAAAAAGACCTTCTGCCGTTTTGCCGCGAGCGGCGCATCGGCGTCATCGTGTACTCCCCAATGAAGTCGGGACTGCTGACCGGCAAAATGACGCGCGAGCGTATCGCGTCCCTGCCGCCAGACGACTTTCGCCCGAGGACCGCCAGCTTTCAGGAACCGCTGCTGAGTCGCAACCTTGGCGTGGTGGAACTGCTGCGCGTGATCGGCGAGCGTCACGGCCGCACGCCCGGCGAGATTGCGATTGCCTGGACGCTGCGTGATCCAGTCGTTACGGCAGCCATCGTGGGTATGCGTTCTGCTGAGCAGGCAAAAGAGATCGTGCGCTCGGCGGAATTCCGTCTGACTCCCGATGAGGTTCTCGAGATCGAAAATTATCTCAAGTCGAACCCGGTCGCTGCATGAGAATTGCGGCTCGTCCTGTTGGCACGAGTCAGTGGCTGTTGGCTCCTGACAAAGAGTTTATTTATCTTTATCGCCGCTTGCCTTTGGTGGCGCGAACTCGATCCGATCCACCGGAACGAAAGTACCCGGAGTCAGACCGACGATCGTGCTGCCTCCTGATAAGTCACTGGTCTGATCTTTCTCTTTGAGCGTTTTAGGTTGACCGGACGCAACATACTTCCAGACTTTCCCGGTCTGCGTATCCAGCAAAAAAACTGTGTGCTGAACTTTTTCTCCGCTCAGCGAATCCACCTGCGCCGGAACCAACTGATAGCGCGATGAAGCCCCTGGCTCAGGCTTTGGCGAAGACTTTTGTCCAGCGGCAACAAGTATCAAGCAGAACACGCACAGAGCCAGCAACCACAGTCTTACGTTCATTGCATGATTCCTCCCCGAATCGGGGACAGCCTATCACTCTGCTCCAGGACTTTGCACCCGCTGCCGTTCAGAAACGGGGCCGATCAATTACAATCTTTTGCCGAGGGGGAATTCATGGCAAATCTTACGGGACTGGCGTCCTTTGTGTCGGAATTGAGAGTAGCGAGAACAAATCTGGTAGATCAGCTTAGACATGTCGATGCGGCTCTTTCCGTTCTTGGTAAGTTGAGCGGGGGGAGTTCCTACACGAAACCAAGGCACACTTTGTCAGCCTCGGCTCGTAAGCGGATCAGCCTCGCGCAGAAAGCGCGATGGGCAAAGAGCGCCAATATCCGAGCGGGCAAGATGAAACCCAGGCGCACAATATCAGCAGCCGGCAGAAAGAGAATCGCAGCCGCTCAGCGCGCGCGGTGGGCGAAGGTGAAGGCGCAGCAGAAGAAGACTGCTTAGCAGCGGACATCCGGATGTGCCTCGACTCCGTTATCTCATGATCTCGCCCGCCGCTTTGCGGGGAGGACCTTGTCTGACGCGCGAACCGTCCAGCGCACGACGCAGATCGGCAATCAGATCCTCTGTATCTTCAATCCCCACCGAGTAACGGATGAGAGCCTCCGGAATGCCGCTCGCCGCGCGTTCCTGCTTGGTGGACTCGACATGGCTCGTGGTGGAGGGCGGACCAGCGACCGTCTCGACGGCGCCCAGGTTCGCAGCTAAATGTGCGTAGCGCAGACCTGGCAGAAAAGATTTCACGGCATCGAACCCGCCTCTGATGGCAAAGCTGAGTACGCCTCCAAAACCGCGCATCTGCCGGCGGGCAATTTCGTGCTGTTCATGCGACTCCAACCCGGGATAAAAGACCTTAACGACGCGAGGGTGTGATTCCAGGAATCGCGCAATCTTAAGCGCGCTTTCGTTCTGCCGTGCGATCCGAAGATGAAGCGTTTTCATTCCTCGAAGCAGCAAGTAAGCGGCCATGGGATCGAGGCAGGCGCCCGTGATCTCACGAAAGTGATAAATCCGCCCTACGAGATCGGCGCCGCCGCACACCACACCGCCGAGCGCATCCGCGTGCCCGCCGAGGAACTTCGTGGCGCTGTGAATGACGAGATCGGCGCCGAGTTTCACAGGTTGTTGATTGATGGGCGTGGCCAGTGTGTTGTCCACAATCACCACGGCGCCGTGGCGATGGGCCACGGCAGCCAGGCGAGCGAGATCGACAACTTTGACGGTTGGATTCGTCGGACTTTCCAGGTACACCGCCTTGCACCCCTGTCCGATTGCCGTTTCGATTGCTTGGTGATCGCTCGTATCGCAGAGCGATACCTTGATGCCGAATCGAGGCAGGAATTCGATGAACAGCTTGTTCGTCCCCCCGTAGGTGTCCTTAATGGAAACGACGCCATCGCCGGGAGACAGGAGTGCAAAAAGCGTGTTGCTGATCGCGCCCATGCCGCTCGAA
>Ga0187890_10000442_pt1 | contig 29088 bp, 27 predicted proteins | sample June2016WEW_21_1_FD_133005 | JGI IMG/M metagenome (GOLD analysis project Ga0187890, IMG submission 133005) | Peatland microbial communities from SPRUCE experiment site at the Marcell Experimental Forest, Minnesota, USA - June2016WEW_21_10 | ecosystem: Environmental > Terrestrial > Soil >... | reverse complement strand
TCGACGACAACGGCTGGTGGGGCCTTGCGTTCGTGAACGCCTACCGCGCCACCGGAACCAGGCGATGGCTCACCGACGCCGAGCGCGCGCTCGCATACATCGAAGCGGCCGGCTGGGATCGGCAGGGCGGCGGGATCTGGTGGAACACCGAGCACCCCTACAAGTCCGGTCCGGCGCTCGCCGCGGACACGCTGCTGGCCACGCTCATCTACCAGCAGGACCACTCCGCCTTTGCGCTGGCACAGGCGCGCAGGTTCATCGCCTGGGCGAACGCCGGCGGCTTCAGCAGCGCCGAAGGGCTCTACGCCGACAGCAGCGTGAGCGCCACCCCGGTCGACTACATCGAGGCGCCGCTGATCTACGCTCAGGCGCTGCTCTGCCAGCTCACAGGCACGGCGGCCGACTGCCAGCGCGCCGAACAACTGCAGGCCACCGCGCTGCACCGCTTCGGCTACCTGCTCGACTTCTCGCCCCAATACGACGCCATCTACCTGCAGTGGATGCTCGCGCTGTACGCGCTCGACGGCGATCGCACGCTGTACCTGCTCGCCGCCGACAACGCGCGCGACGCGCAGATGCGCGCTGCCAACGGCCAAGGCCTGTACCTGCTCTCCTGGAACGGCGAAACGCTGCCCGCGCTCGACGCCGAACCGGGCATGCTGCAGACGCAGTCCGCCACCACCAGCCTGTTCGCGTGGCTGGCGGTGTATGCGCCGCCGGCGTCCTGAGCGGCGTCTACATCTACACGCCGAGCGCGCGGCGCGCGACCCTGTCGAACACGAGGTCCGGCAGCAGGCGCCTGACGGTCAGCATCACCCTGGCGTCCCTGCCGACCACGTAGCGGGCCTTCATGCGCGAGGCGGTGAGCGCCTGCTCGATCGTCTGCGCCACCTGCTCCGGCGGCACGCCGCGTCGCGCGGTGTCCTCGAGCGCCTTGCCCATCGCCGCCGGAATGCGCCCGTAGGCGTCCTGCAGCTCGGGGGGGATCACCAGGCGATCCGCCTCCGCGCGACTCTTGTCCCAGATCGGAGTCGCCACCGACCCCGGCTCGACGAGCGCCACCCGCACGCCCGAGCTGCGCAGCTCCACGCGCAGCGCGTCGCCGAACGCCTCGATCGCGTGCTTGGAGGCGGCGTACGGGGCCGTGAACGGCATCGCCACGCGCCCGCCGATCGAGGACACGAACACGATCCGCCCGCCGGCGCGGCGCAGCGCCGGCAGCAGCGCCTGCGTGACCGCCACCTGTGCGAACACGTTCACCTCGAACTGCCTGCGCAGATCCTCGGCCGAGATCAGCTCCAGCGGGCCGCCTATGCCGATGCCGGCGTTGTTGACGAGCGCGTCCAGCCCGCCCCGCGCCGAGGAGCCGGCGTGCGTGGCCTGCTCGTCGACCAGCTCCTGCGCCGTGGCGAGGTGCGCAGCATCGGTGACGTCCAGGCTCAGCGGGATCAAGCGCCCGGGCGAGCCGGGGCCCGCGGGCGACCCCGACACTGCCGTTGCGTCGGCCTCCGCGACGAGTCGCTCGCCGGCCACGGGGTCGCGCACGCCTGCGAGCACCGTCCAGCCGCGCGCGGCCAGGCGCAGAGCGGTGGCGCGCCCGATGCCGGTGGACGCGCCGGTGATCAGTGCGAGGGGCACGCGCTCGACGTTACCCGACGCCGTCGGTGTGAGATGCCTCATCGCGCGATTACCCCGCCCTTAGTATTCGCGGCGATGGTTGCGCGCGTGAAAATAGGCCTGCTTGCAGGACGATCTTCGCTCAGCCGCCTGCCGGTCGCTCGCGCGAGGATCGCCATCGGGCTGCTCGCCGCCCTCGCGCTCGCCGCCGCGCTCGCCGGCTGCGGCTCGACCGGCCAGGCGGCGCGCGTCATCGCCACCGTCGACCCGCAGCCCGCGAGCACGCCGAGCAGCTGCTCCGCGGCGGTGCTCGACACTCTCTCCAGCGTGCTGCAGCGCGTCTATCGCGAGGGCGTTCACGGCGAAAGGGTCGGCAGCGCCGAGTACCTGATCGGCCACTCGCAGGCGCTGCGCACGGCGGTGGAAAGCGGAGACAAGACCGCCGCGCGCGCGGCAGCGCGCGCGCTGCTGGCGAGCGGGCACATGACCAACCTCAGCGTCAGCCGCGGCGGGCAGCCGTTCCTCGAAGTGGGAGGCCCGGCGCTGGCTCCCCTGCAGGGTACGCTCACTGGCGCCGGCGGAGCCCCGATCGCCAGCTACCTCACGAGCGTTTGGGCCGACAACGGCTTCCTGATCGAGGGCGCAGGGATCACCCAGGGCCTGGTGACGCTGCGCACGGGCGACCGCAGTATCGGCGGCTCCCGCGCGCTCGGCACACGGACGCTCCCGAGCGAAGGCGCGCTGACGTTCGAACACGTCGGCTACCAGTACACGTCGTTCCCCGCGGAGTCGTATCCGTCCGGGGCCCTGCGTGTCTACCTGCTGATCCCGACCAGCACGACGCTCGCGCTCTGCGGACGCACGGGGCAGGACACGATCGTCAACACGCTGCGCGGCGTCGCCGGCCTGATCTACACCGGCGAGACCGGTCAGAGCGCGCAGAAGCAGGTGCGGCGCGTGCAGCACGACACGGCGCTGCTGGAGGCCGTCGCCCACCGCGAACCGGCCGCCACCGAAGCGGCGATCAAGAGCCTGCTCAACCAGCACATCGTGCGCCTGCGGGTGAGCGCCGGCGGGCAGCTGCTGTCCGACGTCGGCGGACCCTACGTGCTGGCGCCCGTCAGCGCCCCGCTACGACTGAACGGGCGCACGATCGGCAGCTTCGTGCTCTCGATCCAGGACGACGAAGGCTACCTGCGACTCACCAGGCGCCTGGCGGGGCTCGACGTGCTGATGTACATGAGCCTCGGCTCCGGCCCGCCGCAGCTCGTCAAGGACAGCCTCGGCCCGGCCCCCGGACCGGCTCTGGCAGCGGTGCCGGCCAGCGGCGCCTTCAGCTACGGAGGGCACTCCTTCCGCGTCTTCACGGTGCATGCCGACGCGTTCCCGTCCGGAGCGCTGACGATCCGCGTGCTGGTGCCGATCCCCTACAGCTGAGCTCGCCCGCCCGCAGCGCCGGCTGCCCCGGACAGCCCAGGCCGCTGCCAGCCCGCCCGAATCAGGCCGGCGCGAGCGATGCCTGCTTGGCGCGAAGCGACTGCATCAGCTGCTCGAAGGAGTCCGAGAATTTCTCCACGCCCTCGCGCTCGAGCGTGTCGGTGACGTCGTCGTAGTCGACGCCCACGCGCTCCAGCTCGCCGAGCAGCGCGTGCGCCTCCTGCAGATCGCTCTGCAGACGCGCCTGCGGAGTGCCGTGATCCTGGTATGCCTTGATCGTCTCCTCGGGCATCGTGTTGACGGTGTCCGGCCCGATCAGCTCCTCCACGTACAGCGTGTCCGGGTAGGCCGGGTTCTTGGTCGAGGTCGACGCCCACAGCACCCGCTGCGGCGAGGCGCCCTTGCCCGCCAGGAACTCCCAGCGCGGACCGCTGAACGCCTCCAGGTAGTGCTCGTAGGCGAGCCTTGCGTTGGCGATCGCCAGCTTGCCCTTCAGCTCCTCGGGGGCCTTGACCTCGTCGAGGCGCCTGTCGGCCTCGGTGTCGATGCGCGAGACGAAGAAGCTCGCCACCGACGCCACCGCGCCCGGATCGCCGCCCTCGGCGACGAGCCGCTCGATGCCCCGGATGTAGGACTCAGCGACCTCCGCGTAGCGGGCGAGCGAGAAGATCAGCGTGACGTTGATCGAGCGGCCCTTGGAGATCACGTCCTCGATCGCCGCCAGCCCCGGCTTGGTCGCAGGGATCTTCACCATCAGGTTGGGGCGATCGACGCTCTCGTGGATGCGCATCGCCGCGCGGAACGTCTGCAGCGTGTCGTAGGCGAGCCGCGGGTCGACCTCCAGCGAGACATATCCGTCGCGGGCTGGGCGGGCATCCCGTTCTCCGTCCCACACCGGACGGAACAGATCGCACGCGTCCTTGATGTCCCGTTCGGCCAGCGCCCAGAAGGTCTGCTCGACGTCCGCGCTCTGCGCCGCAAGCTCGTGCAGCTGCTCGTCGTAGGCGTTGCCCGCGCTCATCGCCTTCTCGAAGATCGTCGGGTTCGACGTGGCGCCGACGACGGAGTCCTCGTCGATCAGCTCCTGCAGATGACCGCCGCGGATGGAGTCGCGCGAAAGGAAGTCCACCCACACGCTCTGGCCGAGATCCGAGAGGCGCTCGAGGGGCGAAGGTGAGTCGGAGGGCATCGTGTCTCCTGTGGGTAGCGCGTCAGTGTTTCGACTCGAGCAGGGCGCTCGCGCGTGCGAGGATGTTCTCGGCGGTGAAGCCCAGCTCCTTTAGCACCGTAGTACCCGGCGCGGACGCGCCAAACCGATCGAGGCCGAGGACGTCGCCGTCGAGCCCGACCCACTTCCACCAGCTCATGCTGGCCCCCGGCTCGACCGCCAGGCGGGCTCTCACGCCTGGCGGAAGCACGTCGTCGCGGTACTCCTGCGACTGCTCCTCGAACAGATCCATGCAGGGCATCGACACGACGCGCACACGCGCGCCCCGCCCGGCCAGCGCCCGGCCGGCCTCGAGCGTCGGCGGCACCTCGGCGCCGGTGGCGATCAGGACGATCTCAGGCACGCCCCGGCCCTGGCCGCCATCCGTCTCGCCGGTGGCCACAGAGTCCCACAGCACGTAGCCGCCGCGCCGCACTCCGGCGGCGGCGGCAACCTCGTCGCGGTCGAGCACGAGCACGTTCTGGCGGGAGAGCAGCAGCGCCACAGGTCCATCCTCGCGCTCGAGCGCCACCCGCCACGCCTCGGCCGTCTCGTTGGCATCGCCGGGACGGATCACCCACAGGCGCGGGATCGCGCGCAGCGACGCGTAGTGCTCGACCGGCTGGTGGGTGGGGCCGTCCTCGCCGAGACCGACGGAGTCGTGCGTCCACACCCACACCACCGGCAGTCCCATCAGCGCGGACAGCCGCACGGCGCCGCGCATGTAGTCGGAGAACACCAGGAACGTCGACCCGTACGGCTTGACGATCCCGCCGTGCGCGGCCATGCCGTTGACGATCGCGCCCATCGCGTGCTCGCGGATGCCGAACGGGACATTGCGCCCGGCGTGCACCTTGGAGAACTCTCCCCCGCCATCGAACACCGTCTTGGTCGACTCGACCAGGTCGGCGGCGCCGCCGACCATCGTCGGCGCAAACTCGCCGAATGCCGCCATCACCTTCTGCCCAGCGGAGCGCGTGGCGATCTGATCGCCCGCCTTGAACACGGGCAGCGACTCGCGCCAGCCCTCGCGCAGCCGCCCGGCCCACGCGAGGTCCCAGTCCCCGGCCATCTCCGGAAAGGACTCGCGCCAGGCGTCGAAGCGCTCCTGCCAGGCGGCTTGGGAAGCAGCGCCGCGCTCACGCAGCGACATGTGCTCGTATACGCGCTCGTCCACCCAGAAGCGCCGGTCGGGATCGAAGCCCATCACCTGCTTGGTCGCCTTCACCTCGTCTTCGCCCAGCGCCGCGCCGTGGGACTTGGCGGTGTCGATCGCGTGCGGGGCCGGGTAGGCGATGTGCGAGCGGATCGAGATGAACGACGGGCGCCTGGCTTCATCGCGCGCCGCCGCGATCGCCGCCTCCAGCGCCTCGACGTCCTCGGAGTCCTCCACGCGCTGCACGTGCCAGCCGTCGGCGGCCATGCGCTCGGTGTGGTTCTCGCCGTCGAAGGAGATCGAGGTGCTGCCGTCGATCGTGATGTGGTTGTCGTCGTAGCAGACGATCAGCTTGCCCAGCGCGAAATGTCCGGCGATCGACGCCGCCTCCTGGCTGACGCCCTCCATCAGGTCGCCGTCCGAGCAGATCGCGTAGACGTGGTGGTCCACCAGCTCCCGTCCCGGGCGATCGAAGCGATCGGACAGGAAGCGCTCGGCCATCGCCATCCCCACCGCGTTGGCGAAACCCTGCCCGAGCGGCCCCGTCGTGACCTCGATGCCCGCCGTGTGGCCGCGCTCGGGGTGCCCCGGCGTGCGCGAGCCCCACTGGCGGAACTGCTGGAGATCCTCGAGGCTGAGGTCGTAGCCACACAGGTGCAGCAGCGAGTACTGCAGCATGCACGCGTGGCCCGAGCTCAGCACGAAGCGGTCGCGATCCGGCCACGCCGTGTCGCGGGGGTTTACCCGCAGGAACCGCTGGAACAGCGTGTAGGCGAGCGGCGCCAGCGCCATCGCGGTGCCCGGATGGCCGGCGTTGGCCTTCTGCACCGCGTCCATCGCCAGGCCGCGGATCGTGTCGATCGAGAGCCTGCGGAGCTCGGTCTCGTCGAGCTCCGCCATGCCCGCCTGGGCGCCGCCTCCGGCGGCGGTGCCCCCAGTTGCCTCTACTGACGCTGACATTGCAGTCGATCCTACCCCGATCCGGCGCGCTACAGTCGCTGGATCGTGTCCGAGCAGTTCTGCGACGTCGGCAGGGGGATAACCCTGTGCTACGAGACCTTCGGCGAGCCGTCGGACCCGACCGCCCTGCTGATCATGGGGCTCGGCACGCAGATGGTCGCCTGGCAGGAGGACTTCTGCAACGCGCTCGCCGAACGCGGCCTGCACGTGATCCGCTTCGACAACCGCGACATCGGACGCTCCACGCACGTCAGCGGACGCCCGCCGAGCACCGCCCAGCTGTTGACGCGCTCGGGCCGTGCGGCGCGCTACACGCTCGGCGACATGGCCGACGACGTGGCCGGGCTGCTGGCCGAGCTGGACCTCGCTCCGGCGCACGTGATCGGCGCCTCGATGGGTGGCATGATCGCCCAGACGCTGGCCGCGCGCCATCCGCAGGCGGTGCGCTCGCTGGTCTCGATCATGTCCAATACCGGCAGCCGCCGCACCGGCCAGCCCGCGCTGCGCGTCTACCCGATCTTCCTGCGCCGTCCACCGTCGGGGCGCGATGCCCGGATCGCGCACACCGAACGCCTGTTCACCGTGATCGGCTCACCCGGACTGCCACGCGACCCGGAGGATCTGCACGCGATCGCCACCGTCAGCTACGAGCGCGACCACGACCCCGAGGGACCGGGGCGCCAGCTCGCGGCGATCATCGCCGCGGGCAATCGCACCGCGGAGCTCGCGCGCATCACCGCGCCGACGCTCGTCATCCATGGCAGCGCCGACCCGCTGATCGCGCCCTCTGGGGGGCGCGCGACGGCGCGCGCCATACCTGGAGCCGAGCTGGTGATGATCGAGGGCATGGGACACGACCTGCCGCGCGCCGCCTGGCCGCGGCTGATCGAGCTGATCGCCGCGCACGCGCTGCATGCCGACGCCGGTGGCGACGGATACCTGCCCCTACCGGCCCGCTCCCCGTCGCGGGCCGGTAGGTAGGGCAGGAGCCCTCTTCGTCTCCCTGCGGTCTCCCCTCCGCCTCCCTGCGGTCTCTCTCCCTCAGCGCCCCTGCGGGCGGCGGCTGCAGGCGCGCAGGCCAAGTACCGAGTGTGTGCGCGCGCTCGCGCACCAGCAGCCCTGAGACTGCACGCGCACCAGCCAATGCAGGTCGTGTCGACAGTGCGAGCGCCGGTACGGCCAGCGGCCGTGCAGCGAACGAAGCATCCTGTGCTCGTGACAGGCGAACAGCCTCATCTCCATCGGAACCCTCCGTCCTGCGTCTGGTCTCGCCTCATGCTTGACCCCATACCTACCGTCCAATCTGTTCCGTCACTCGCCGGGATCTCGTCTCCCACTCGCGTGGTCCCGGTTCCCGATCAACACATATAAATCAGGTTTTACGCAGGATGTCAACCTTAGTCTTTCGATTGACACCTGGACGGATGGTCGAGCGGCCTGCGCAGGCGGGTGCGCACGCGGGCGATCGAGGGCTGCGAGGGGTGCTGCGGCGCCGCGGAGACCTGCGGGACGAACAGCGGCGCTGCGGAGACGGAGAGTGGGACAGTTTTCTAATACCACCCAGCGCGGAGATCGCGGCCATCCGCGAGCCGTTCGTACACGCGACTCACCTCTGTGGGTACACGAGCCTTTCGCAGAGTTCGAGATTCCGGTCGCGTTCGAGATCCCGTTGTACATGCTTCCTCGACCACGAGCGCACTGAACACGCCAACCGCCCCCGACTCCACGCCGAGCCCCGCCCTGCTCGCCCACAACGCCCTGACGAGCGCGGGCGATGCCGTCGAGAGCGCGCCGTCCCGCCGGTCAGCCGCCGCCAGCGGCGCGCATCCGCTCCTGCGCCAGGCCCCGCACCAGCTCGAAGCCGCCGTGGCGCCCGATGGTGGCCGCCCCCGGCGCCCCCGGCTGGTGCCTGGCCCAGTCCCGGTAGGAGCGCTGCGTCGATCGCGCCGTCGTCGGCAGTCCTTCCAGATAGGACTGCATCGCGTCGATGCAGTCCTCCAGGCTCCGTCGCGCCGGCAGGCGCCACTCGCCGGGGCGCGCAGCGCCCACATCGCGCCTGTAGTCCGGGCGCTCGGCCACCGCCGGCGGCCCAGGGGCAGGCGGGAGGCCTTGGGCCGCGCGCCCCTCCTCCCACTCGGCCAAGGCCGCGCCCAGCGTCTGCCTCCTCTTGAGCGGGAGCGGGATGCCGTTGCCGGCAGCGAAGGCTTCCAGCGCGAGGAACGTGGGCCGCGTCCCGTAGTGCGCATGGAAGCGGTCGATGACCTCCACGAGCGGGGGCACGACTGGCTGGTCGACCTTCCCTGCCGGCGCCGGCCCCAGCCCGGCCAGCCGCAGGGCCGCCGCCCACGACCCCACGTGCGTGATGACCTGTTCGTCGCCCGGCAGGCGCAGCTGCCCGCCGTGCAGCCAGCGGGCGCGGTCGGCAGCGAGCATCCGCTCGCGCTCTGTCCGGTACTGGCTGATGGAGAGCGTGCGCGTCTCCAGGCGCAGCGCCACCGCCCGCAGCGCGAAGGCCACGTAGTCGTCATGGAGCCAGCCCAGCGGGGCCTCCTTCTGTTTGAGGGACAGACGGTGGGCGCGGACGCCCTCGGGCTCATGCGCGACGCTCACGACCTCTGCCCACGTCACGCCGAGGGAGCGCGCGATGTTGCGCGCCGCTGGCAGGCCGGGGAAGGCGCTCCCCGCGCGGGCTGCGTCGAAGGCCCGTTGCGAGACTCGCGTCGGAGCGCTCGGGTCTGCGCGCAGGCTGACCTCGTGCACGCGCCGCAAGAGCACAAGTGGTTCCATCGCCGACGACGGTAGGGGCGGCATCTCGGCCTCACGCCAAGAGCGTCAGGCGCCCCACAGCCAGCGTCACCTCGCCCTCCGCCGTGCTCGCCTCAAGGCGGGCTGTGAGGCGCAGGCGGTGCCGGAGGTCGAGCAGCCGTGCGCCTGTCCCGCGCAGCGCGAGGGCGACGCGGGCGCGCTGTCCCGGTGCCACGGCGAAGGACCGCTGCGCGAGCGTCGCGTGCGCGCCCTCTGTGCCGATGAGCAGCGAGAGCCGCAGGTGGCATGCGCTCGCCGTCTGCTCGCAGACCACGATGGCCTGCACCCCGTGACTGCGGGCGCGCAGGCTCAGGAGGCGTGCCGGGCGGCGCAGGCTCATCGCTGGAGGCGGGACGACGGTCGCGGTCGCGGCTGCCGGTGCGCCCATTCCCTCGCTCCCGGATGACGGCTCGCTGGCGCCCGTCGTGGTGAAGGTTGCGGTGACCGCCTCGTCGGCGCCGAGCGTCACAGCGCACGTGGGCGCCGCGCCCGAGCACGCGCCGCCCCAGCCGGCGAAGGCAGCGCCCGCCGCCGGCGTGGCCGTGAGCGTGACCGTCGTGCCGGACGCATAGGCGCTACCGACGCCACAGGAGCTGGGGCAGGCGAGATCGGCATCAGAGGCACCGAGCGGGGCTTCCTCGCCCGTCACGGAGCCGGGGCCGCTGACGGCCTCGCTGAGCGCGTAGAGGCCGCCGCTGCCGCCCTGGGCCGAGCCGATGAGGTCTGTCACTTCCGAGGCGGCGTCTTCGAGCGCGCCTTCGGCGTCAGTGGCGGTGACCACCACGTCCATCTGCTCGTCGAGGTCGTACTGGGTGAGCGTGTAGGCGGAGGAGGTGGCGCCGTCGATGTCCGTGCAGGTGTACTGCAGGCAGCGCTGCCACTGGTAGGCGTAGGAGGCGATGGTGGAGGAGGCGTCCGTCCAGGAGCCGGTGCTCGCTGTGAGCGTCTGCCCGACTTCGAGGGCGCCGCTGATGGCCGGCGGCGCGGTGCTCACAGGTTCGGCCCAGGCTGGCTGCGGCGCCAGCAAGGCGAGCGCGGCGCAGACGAGGACGGCGGCCACGGTGCCCACGCTCCTGACGAGAGACCTGCGAGGCATGGACGGCATCGGTGCTCCTTCGTGTCGCTTGCGGGGCCTGCGACGTCATCGCCCGCGCGCCGGCCTGTTAGAGCTTTTATGATCTAACCTGGACGGACGTCCTCGTGGAGGCTTGGGGCGTGCCTCCCAAGCGCAAGAGCACGCCCCGCTCGCCCGAGCACGGCGCCCTGGGCGACGCCATCCGCCTCTCGCGCGAACGGCTGGGCCTCTCGCAGGAGGAGCTGTCCGCCACCTCCGACATCCACCTCACGCACATCGGCGGCCTGGAGCGCGGAGTGCGCAACCCCTCCTATGCCACGCTCGTGCGCCTCGCACGGGCGCTCAGCATTGAGCCAGGCGCGCTTGTCTCGCTCGCGGACGAGCTGCGCGAGCAGGCCAAGCGGGCGCCCGCGTAGCTTCGTCCAGCGAAAAGGCCGGGTCCAAGGGTCTGTACTCTCCCGGCTCGTGAGCACTTGGCTGTCGTACTGGAACAAGAAGACCCGAGAAGGGAACAAAGCCAGCCTGGCCGGGAAAGTGGTCGCACAGATCTATGTGCCCTGGAGCAAAGGCCTGATCAAGAAGGGCGACACGATCTACTGCTTCTTCATCGAAGGAGGCGCCGTCCACCTCGTCACCCGTGTGGAGGCCGCCTCGGTCAAGGACGACCCTGACCCGGCGCACAAGGAATCCGTGATCATCACGCCCAAGCCGAGCAAGGTAAAGGCAGGGTACAAGCGCAAGGTGAAGAAAGCCGTCCTGGGGTCTATCGAGTATTGGCACAAGGACCAGGCGCCGGGGCGCTCCCTGAAGAACCCTGACTACAGGCGCTTCCAGGGCCCGAACAGCGTCCGCGAGCTGGAGGCTGGAGCACAGCACCTCGACGCCGCTCTGTGAGCGAGCGAGAGTGGAGATCCGCGATACGTTCACGTCATGGGACACCAGATGCACAGGCCGCGAGTGTGCCCGGTGGACGAAAGCCCCCTGACAGCGAATGGCCGCTGCATCGAATGCAACAGGCGATTTCCGTCGCCACCGCCGCCAGAGCCCGCAAGAGAGACCACGAGCGCCGGATGGCAGCCGCCGCGCGTCCAGGTCGAGAAGGTGACGTTCTAGACCGACGCGCGAGCGCAGTCCTGACAGCCAGGCAGACACCGCCAGGCGCCCAATCCGAAGGCATGGCGACCGGCCCTCCCCTCTGTCGCGCCCACGCGCTACGGTGAGGCGATGGCCGCGAACGCCATGCTCGACACCGCCTCCCAGCGCCCCGCGACGGGCATGGATCCGAGCGCCCGCCAGCTCATCCTCGGCACCCTCCAGGGCTGCTCCAACGAAGCGGTGATGCACGAGTTCTTCCAGGACAGGTACGCGGACTTCGAGGACTACACATCGGCGGTGCGCGAGGTGTGGGGAGACGCGAGCGCTGATCGCATGTACGAGGCCGTGCGACGCGCTGACAGCGAGCGCTCGATCGTGGTGAGCATGTCGCGCATCAGGCAGCACGACGAGGAGGTCGTCGGAGCCATGCTCCAGCACATGCCCGAGCCAGACTTCCGGCTTGCGGTCTCGGACGCCGTGCGCGCCCACCGGCTGGCAGCCGACCCCTCGGAGCGCATCACCGGCGTCTGCAAGAGGCGCGGCATCCCCTGGGACTTCACGACGAGCGGGGGCTTCCGCTGGGTCGGCGACGCCCAGGTGGAGGCCGAGGCGATGCGCCCGGCGCTGAGCGCCATCGAAGACCCACGTCTCGCCTCCGCCAAGAGCCACTTCGACTCCGCGCGCTCCGAGCTGGCCCTTGGCACGCCTACCGCCCTGCCGCAGTCCGTGCACCAGTCCGGCTGCGCGGTGGAGAGCGCGATGAAGGCGGTGCTCAAGCACCGTGACGTGGCCTATGACGAGAAGGACGCCGCCTTCAAGCTCTTCGAACGGCTCGTCGCCGCCAGCCTCGTCCCGGAGTTCATGCGGTTCTGCGTGCTCGCTACCGCGTCGCCGCGCAACAAGGCCGGCGGTCACGGCGCAGACGAGGAGCCGCACGACGTGCCACAGGCGATGGCGGAGGCGGTGCTGGCCTCGGCGGCGGTCGCCATCGCCTACCTGCACAAGCTCCTGCCGTAGCCGAGGCGTCAGCCGGCTGCCTCGCCGACATCCCGTATGGGACCATCCGCCGATGCCGTTCGACTCCGCCTTCCAGGAGTGCGTGGATGCGCTCAACGAGCTGGCCGGCGTCCATGCCTTCGCCCTCCAGGGCGTCCGCGAGGCGCGCAAGTACTGGGAAGGCAAGCTCGCGGCAGCCGAGCCGCCATCCACTGCCGACTCGACGGTCTACATCAGCGACAGCCATCCCGCGTCGCCGGAGTCGGTTGCCTACTCGAAGTGGCGCCTTGGCGACCTGCCCGAGCTGCTTGGCGAAGGCGGCTCGGTGGCGACGCGCATCAGCCAGCAGTGGGCCATATCGGTCTATGCGGAGTGGGAGGAGCACTACCGCGGGCGCATCAGCGAGGCGATGGGCCTCTCCGAGCCACTGAAGCTCCCTCCGTTCGGGGACTTGCGGCTCTTCCGGCACGACATCGTGCATCACAGGGGCATCGCCACGGCTGACAACTCCGGCAGGTGCGAGGTCTTCACGGGCTGGTTCCAGCCAGGCGACGTTATGTACTTCGACACGAACAAGGTCGCCGAGTTCATGCGAGCCGTGCAGGTGACTGAGGATCTGCCCTCGGAGGGCTGGGGCTGACCTGCCGCGACCGATGACTCAGACGTCGGCGCAGTCGCTCGCTCTCTCTCTGGATGGGCGGGCGCGCTAGAGCCTCTGAAGCGCCAGCTCGAATGCCTGGCGGCCCTCGGGGCCAAAGACCCCATCGCAAGAGCGGAGTGTGATGGTTGCGGTACCCGGCTTGAACGATGCCGTCGGCTCAGGCGTGCCGGCCTTCCAATAGATGGCGAGCCAGCGGTAGTGGAGGCCACCCTGGGGTTCGGACCACTGTTCAGTCTCCGGGTGGACGACTGCGAATATCCTCGACATAGCGAGGAACCCCGCCTCGGCAGCGGCAGGATCCTCGGGACATGGCGCCGAACGGGTCAGGCGCAGCATGTCGCGCACCCCGATATCGAGGCAGAAGTCGAGACTCAGCCCGTGAGGGTAGGCGCCGCCATCAAGGAAGGCGATGAGCGCCGGGTCGATGCGAGCTGGAGGCGGCAGCTCCTGCGCGATGCGGCACACCATGTGCTTGACCACATAGCGTGCGAGGTTGCGTGCCTCCTCCTTCCAAGGCTCGCCATAGACAGCCTCCAGGTCGAGTTCCCTAGAGGCGAGGATGGCCTCCTCTTTCTCGGCTAGATGCGCGCCCAAAGCGTCCCAGGCTCGGTCGAACGGCTGGCTGCGTGCACCGTTGCAGCTTGCGCACAGCGAGGGTGCGAACTTCACGAGTGGGCTCTTCGGCCCGCTGAAGTCCTGCTTGGCCGAGTTCGAGAAGTAGGTGAGCGTGCGCTGCCCCGTGTATGGCGGGTCGCCGTACTCGCGCACGATGTCGCTGCGCTTGAGCTTGTGCTCGCGCGAGTCCGCAGGCGCGCAACACCACCAGCAAGCGCCCTCTTCGACCTCTTGGAAGCCAGCGTCCATTGAGAGCAGCCTAGAAGCGGATGTGCCATCTCCCGACTTCGGGCCGACATGGCATGAAGAGAGGTCAGCGACCGCCGCTACCCTCCCGCCATGTCGCCTGCCCGCCGCTACCCAGGGACCATCCCCGAGACCCGCCTCGCCCATGCCCGCATGAGTCGGGGCGTGACGCAGGAGGAGCTGGCCCGCGCCGTCGGGATCTCGGTGCCGACCTATCGGCGGCTGGAGCGCGGGGAGGTGCGCAACCCCAAGCTCGGTCAGCTCGCCAACTGCGCCATCGCGCTCGGCGTCGAGCTGGACGCGCTCATCGAGGATGAGTGGCGCGAATGGCTGGCCTTCGATACCCGCGCAGCGAGGCCGCCAGCGCCGGAGACGTTCTGGCGTCGCCCTTTATCGACGGGTTAGGCGCGCGTAGATCCGCGCGCCGCCACGCGTGCACAGCCCATCGTCAGCCCATGAGGGGCCCGGCCCGTGACCTCCGCAACGCTGGAGCCCACGCCTTCACGTGGCTCAGCGTGTTCATGGCCTGCCGCTACACCGTCTGGCCCAGCCCGAGGCCAGCCGTGGGCGCCATCGCGGGCGCCGTCTTCGTCGGAGTGGCATTGGGCACCTTGCTGGTGAGGCTCTTCCCGCCGGAGCAGGCCCCGTGGCGACGGCGCTTGCAGGCTTCAAGTGCCGGCTGTGCGAACCGATTCGACAATCGTGACTCGACGCTTGCTCGGCCTGTTTGTCATCGGCGCAGTTGATGTCGTCTCGATCGTCATCGCCTTGGCGGCCTCCTCCACGTTCAAGTCCATCTGGATCATCTTGCTGTTGATGGCCGTCAGCAGGTTCGCATACGACTTCACCAAGCCCGACCCCTGATGCCTCAATCAGGCAGGCCGAGAACTCGCGCAGGGTCCAGGTCCACCTCCGCGTCGCGCTCCTCTCGCTCAGAGCCCTGCCCGACGGAGCACTGTGCTCGGACGCACCCCGAGGCCCGCAGCGACCTTGACGAGCGTGTCCATGGTGAAGTTGAACTCGCCACGCTCGATGGCGCCCATGTAGGAGCGGTCGAGCCCTGCGCGCGTCGCGAATGCCTCCTGCGCGACCCCGCGCTCGCGTCGAAGCGAGCGGATGGCCTCGCCGGTGGCTTGCGCTGCTGCTGATTTCCTGGCAGGCATGACCCGACCTCAGAGCGTGCTCTGGCTGTCGTGCCACAGGCGGTGGTTGCGCCTGCCTGACCGGAGCGACTTGCGCCGCCTCTGCTCATCGGGCGTGAGCCCTGCATCTGACGGCGAGCTGTGCTCGTCATCGTCTGCCTTGTCGTCGGACGGCTCCGCCCACTCGTGGAGGATGTGCGTCGCCGAGCCGAGGCGCCGGCAGGCCCGGCGCAAGCGCTCCCCGGCCTCGAACCAGGCATCTGACGGCGGCCCAGGCGGCATCGGCTCGGAGAGCAGGTCAGCCGCCGCGTCAACGGCATCGCGCAGGCCCAAGAAGAAGGCTTCTACCTCGTGCTCCGCAGCGTCGCGGGCGTCGCGCCACCTGCGATGCTGCGGGGACTCGGGCAGGGAGGCCATCGCCTCCGCCGCTCCTGCGAGGCGCTTGCGGGCCTTCGCCGTGAGCAGCCAGTGGTCGAAGCCTCGCCGGCGCTCCTGCTTGAGGAGGCCGGCTCGCTCAAGCTCCACGAGCCTGGCTTTTATCTGGCGGGCCTGCCGAGAGCCCCGGCGGGCGGCAAGGTGCTCCTCGATGCCCCAGTCGGGGACGCCCTGGTGGCCGCGATGGCACTCAGCGCGGTAGAGGGCGGCGAGGATGAGGTCGTCGGGGATGGCGTCAAGCGAGGGGCGAGCCATGGCGTGAGTCCTTTCCTTGACGGCGCGTGGAGAGGACGCGGCGGCACGCCGGCGACCAGCACCCGGTGGGTATCGTGGCCCGCGTGCCGAAGGGCCTCCCTTCGGCGCCAGGCGGGAGGTGGTAGCCGCCACGCTCCCGCCACTATTGACTTGGGGTGAAGCGGCGCGATCGTAGCGTAGACTTGTCGCGGACGACAAGGACGTTGCAGCGGGCAGGAGAAGCGGCGCGGGGCGCGCACTCCACAGGCATGGATGCCATCTCCCTGGGCCGGGGCCTGCGCCTGCTGCGCGAGCGCGCCGGCCTCTCCCAGGAACGCCTCGCCGAGGCCATCGGCTCGAACGCGGCCTCGCTCTCGCGCATCGAGGCCGGCAGCCGTGACGTGCTGTGGTCGTCGGTGACGCGCGTGCTCGACGCGCTGGGCGCCGACCTGCACTACCTCGCCGACGCCATCGACGAGGCCGCCGAGCAGCCTGAGCAGTAGGGCGCAGCGGCCAGTCGCGCAGGCCAGCACTCGGCCGGTAGACGAGTCTCGGCCCCCTGACGTCGAGTCAGGCGGGCTCGCAGGCGATGCGTGGATGCAAAGGAATTGAAGGGCTGTGGACCAGGTTTCCTCCGGTCGCACGGCCCAGAGCTCCTGTCTTTCACCCAATGCCCCGTCTCCGCTACCAGACACCCGACCGCCTCCCAGGGGCGACGGCTTTCAGCAAGCACGACGAGCTGCGCGGCGCGCTCAACACCGTGCGGCTCCTCAAGAGCCAGCGCTGGGCCTGGGACGAGCTGCGCGCCACCTGCGCCGGCCTGGAGTCCGACTACGCCCGACGGCGCGAGCCGGGCCACTGGGAGCTGGCCGCCGTCGCCTTCGTGGCCTCGGGCCATGTGGACATCCAGCGGTGGTTGGACGAGACGACCGACGAGCTGTGGCAGGAGTGCGGCTTCACGGCCAAGCCTCCCTACATGCGGGTGTGGCGCCGCCTGCGCGAGCTTGAGTCCGTCTGCGAGGCGTTCCTGGAGGCGGCAGCGAAGGTCATCCAGCGCTGCCGCGAGCACGACGAGCGCGTCATGGCGCATGTGCACTTCGACAGCACCGAGGACGAGACCCACGCGGCCCTCATCCACGACTGCCAGGAGGATGACGAGGAGGGCTGCGCCTTCCGCGCCGCGACGGGGCGCACGGGCCGCCGGCGTGGCGTGCCCGGAGCCGCCGAGCGCCCCGAGCGCATCAAGACGGCTGTCGCCCGCCGCCAGCGGCAGGAGTGGAACAGCGAGCCGCCCGAGGAGGCCGTCGAGCGCCAGCGGCGCACTGAGCCTGCGCGCACGGAGACCGTGCAGCGCGGCAACAGGGACATCAAGCGCATCCGCCAGGGAGGCTGCTGGTACCGCACACGCGACCTGGACGCCGGCATCCGCGCCTACGAAGGCGAGCGCGGCGCCAAGCGCTTCTGGCACGGCTACTACGGGGGCAAGGCCATCTGCCACTTCACAGGCGGGGTCATCCCGAGCGTGGACAACGCCAGCAGGCAGGAGTACGACCTGTTCCCTCTCCTCTACGACCGCGTGTGCAAGATGGTCGGCAAGCCGCCCGAGAGCGCCATCGGCGACAGGGGCCTCTCCGTCTCCCGCTGTTTCGAGCACGTCACCTGCAACGGGACGGCTCCAGTGTTCCCTCACAGGCCGGTGTTCGGCGACACGGAGCGGCATGACAAGGAGACCCACGACCGCCACGGGGTGATGCGCTGCAAGCACTGCGGCGGGCCGATGGAGCAGGTCCGCTCCTCGGCCAACGGAGGCAAGCCCAGGCTTTGGTCCATCTGCATGCTCGGCTTCACGCCAGGCTGTGCGAAGGAGCAGACGATCTCCTGCTCTGTGGACTGGCGGAGGCTCATCCCCCTCCCGCGCACGAGCGCGCTCTACCACGAGCTGAAGGCCTCGCACGGCACCTACGAGGGCGTCCACGACTATTGGCGCGACCGCTACAAGGTCTGCGCTGACGAGCTGGGCGTCCGGCCCAAGGTCGTGAGCATCGACTGGCACCGGCTGCGCGCCAACGTGGCGTGCCTGATCGAGTGGCTGCGCATCGGCGCCAAGCATGGCTGGCTCGGCTCGGCTCGGGACGCGCGGCGCAAGGGTGCGCGGCGCATGGAAGGAGAGCGCCGCTTCAAGGAGATCGGCGAGCGCATCGCGGCGAAGCTGGCTGAGCAGCGGCTGGACAAAGGCCTCGGCCAGCCCTACGGGCCGGCGGCAGCAGCGCTCAGCATTGGCGAGGAGACGCCGCCGTCACGGCGTCCGCGCGGCGCTCCACCCGGCAGGCTGTAGGCCGCACGGATCGCAAGAGACGAGCCGCCTGGGGATGACCCCTGGGCGGCTTCTGCTCATGGAGCACATGAGCGCGCGCACAAGGGCAGCTCTCGATGCGGCTCGCGTCGCAAAGGCTGGTCGGGACGCAGAAAAGGGACAGTTGCCGCCTGGCTTCACCAAATCGAAAACCAAAGCGACAACTGTCGGAGTGCGCCCGGCGGGAATCGAACCCGCGGCCTGCGGCTTGAAAGACCGCTGCTCTTTGGCTCCCCGAAGAGAACCGTTGACCACTGAGCTACGGGCGCGCGCTGTGGATGTCTATCCGACTCGACGTTCCGACGAGCACCTTATTCTAAGCACGCCCGCGCCGTATCCGCGTCCCCGGGCGGGAGTGTCTCCGACGGCGCCCAGACGGCGTGACGCGCGCCATGCAAGCGCTACAGGGCGCGTTCCACGGTCGCGTCGCGGGGGAGCTGGGCACGCCGCACGCCGATCCCCCGGCACAGCTTGATGCAGGGCACATATGTGGGGCGAAAGCCGAGCAGCTGCGGGATCGTGACGATCCGGTAGCCGCGCGCCCGCAGCGCGGCGATGATCGACGGGTAGGCGGCCAGCGTCTGTCCGCGCGGACCGCCGCCGTCGTGGGAGATGATGATCGAGCCGGGCTGCACCTGCGCGAGCACGCGCTGCTCGATCGCGCCGGTCCCCGGCAGCGTGTAGTCGGAGGGGTCGACGTTCCACAGCACGGTCGCCAGGCCGAGCGAGCTGGCGGTCTGGATGACCGACTGGTCGTAGTCGCCGTACGGGGGGCGGAAGACGCACGGCGTGTAGCCGGACAGCGAGCGGATCGCCGCGATCGTCTCCTGCAGCTGCGCGCGCACGCCGCCGCTCACGAGCAGATCGGGGTGCGTGAAGGTGTGGTCGCCGAGCACGTCGCCGTTACGCAGCTCGCGCAGTAGCGTCGTGCGGTAGGTCGCGCTCACCTGCTCGCCGATCATGAAGAACGTCGCCTGCGCGTGGCTGTGTTCGAGCATCGTCACGAACGCGGGCGTGTCGGGCGCGGGACCGTCGTCGAACCCGATCGCCACCTCCCGCCGGTCCGGACCGTGCGTGTAGGCGAGCGTGCCGTTGCTGCGGCAGCCGGTGATGCGATACAGGGTGGTGTGCGGCCGCGTGCGCGGCGGCGAGGGCCTGACGGGCGGTTCGCCCGGTCCGGCGCCACCGGGGGCGGTCCCCGTGCCCCCGGTCGGCCCTGCAAGGGCGAGCAGTGCCGACAGCGCCGGGATCAGGAGCGCGGAGCGCACGGCGGGCACGTTAGCGTCCCGTACGTCTCGCGCTCGTCACCGACCGCGTTTCGTTAGCATACCGATCAATCGACTTAACGATTCGCCCCGGGAGACGCCTGTGAGCGCAGGACGGCCTGCATCGCGAACGCACGCACAGGAGGGGCAAGCGCGTCACCTGCTCTCGTTGATCTCGGCGTTGATGTTCCTCGAGCTGTTCTTCTTCGCGGTGCTCGCGCCGCTGCTGCCTGGGCTCAAGCGCGAACTCGATCTGTCGACCTCCCAGGCGGGGGTGCTGGTGGCGATGTACGCGTTCGGCGCGCTCGTCGCGGCAGTCCCGGCGACGTTGATCGCGGTGCGCGCCGGCGTCAAGCCGACGGCAGTGGTCAGCCTGGTGCTGTTCGCAGCGATGAGCATCGCGTTCGGCCTGGCTCACAGCTACCCGGCGCTGCTCGCCGCCCGCTTCGCGCAGGGTGTCGCGGGCGCCGCGTTGTGGACGGCGGCGATGGTGTGGCTGCTGGAGACCGCGCCGGCCCAGCGACGCGGCGAGATGCTCGGCTTCGCGTTCGGCATCAGCGAGGCCGGAGCGATCGCCGGGCCGCTGATGGGCGGGCTCGCGGCCGGCGTCGGACGCGGGCCGGCGTTCATCGCGATCGGCGCCGCCTGCCTGCTGGTCGCGCTGCTCACGACGCGCTTTGCGCCGCCGCCGCCGATCGAGGAACGCCGGCTGGCGCTGCGCTCGATGCTCTCCTCGGCGAGCGTGCGCACCGCCATGTGGATCGCGATCCTGCCGGCGATCCTGCTCGCGGCGATCAGCGTCCTGGCGCCGCTGCAGCAGCACCGGCTGGGAGCCGGGCCCGGCGAGATCGCAGCGACGTTCGGTGTCGCCGCCGCCGTCGGGATCCTGATCCGGCCGCTGTTCGGGCGCTGGTCTGACAGACGCGGCCCCCTGCGCCCGATCCGCCTCGGGCTGCTGGCGAGCAGTCCCGTCGTGTTCGCCGTGCCGTGGGTCGAAAGCCGCTGGGCGCTGCCTCTGTTCGTGATCGGCGCGCTCGTGCTGACCGGCGTCCTGTGGGCACCGCTGATGGTGCTGCTCTCCGACGCGTGCACCGCCGCGGGCGTGGGCCAGGTGATGGCGGTCGCGATCATGGATCTGACATGGCCCCCCGGCAACGCGCTCGGCGCCAGCGGCGGTGCGACGATCGCGCAGCTCGCCGGGCAGCGCTGGGCGTATGCGGCGATCGCCGCCGCGCTGCTGACCGGCTACGTCACGCTCACGCGCGGCCGCACTGGCGTCTCCGAGGCGATGTACGCGCCGCGCGCCTGATCATGCCCGAGGCCGATCCAGCCCACCTGGTCGCGGGCCCGTACTTCGAGGACCTGCGCGAGCTCAGGGAGTGAGCACGATCTTCAAGGCTTCGCGCCGGTCATAGATGGCGTAGGCCTCGGGAGCTTCCTCCAGCTTCATGTGGCGCGTGACCAGCGCCGTGGGATCGAGCACGCCGGCCGAGAGCATCGCGAGCACGCGGTCGACGTGGCCGAGCACGTTGGCCTGCCCGCCGCGCAGCGTAAGCGACTTCAGCCACAGCAGCCCGAGGTGGACGTCGGCGCGCTCGGCGTACACGCCGACGCACTGGATCGCGCCGCACGCGCGCGTCAGGCGGATCGCGCTCTCGAGCACCTTGGGATCGCCGACGGCATCGATCGCCACGTCGACCCCGCGGTCTTCGGTCGCGCCGCGCACGGCCGCGCGGACGTCCTGCTCCTGCAGGTGCAGCGGCTCGGCGCCAAAGGACTCGGCCACCGCCAGCCGCTCGGGCACCGAGTCGATCGCGAACACGTGCGCCGCGCCGGCCGCGCGCGCGGCCTGCACCGCGCACAGCCCCACCGGCCCCAGGCCGAGCACGGCCGCGACGTCGCCCGGGCGCAGTCCGCTTGCGTCCACCGCGTGGAAGCCCGTCCCCATCACGTCGCCCGCGAACAGCGCGACGTCGCTGCTCATCCCATCGGGCACGCGCCGCAGCACGAGATTGGCGCGCGGCACGAGCGCCATGTCCGCCTGCGTGCCCTGCAGCGAGCCGAGCGCAGCGCCGTGCCCGAACGTGCGCGATTCCAAGCAGCGGTGATAGAGGCCACGGCGACAGAAGTAACAGGTCCCACACGCAGTCTGAAAGCAGCCGAGCACGCGATCGCCCACGGTCACGCGCGTGACCGCGTCGCCGGCCGCGACCACGGTGCCCACGTACTCGTGCCCGATCGTGAACCCCGGCTCGATCTGCACGCGCCCGTGGTAGATGTGCAGGTCCGAGCCGCACACGCCCGTGGCCTCGATCCGCACGACCGCGTCTTCGGGATCGACCGGCTCGGGCTCCGGGCGCTCCTCGACGCTGACCACGCCAGGGGCTTGGAAGGTGACCGCTCTCATCGTCGGCGCCAGCCTACTACGCGTCCCACGACCGGGCGCACGGCGGCCGCGATGCCCGAACCCGGGTGGGTCCGAGCGCCGCGGCCGCGCACAGCGCCGGGTAAGGGAGCGCTAGTTCTTCGCCCAGAAGCGCATGTCCGGCAGGTCGCTCGAGTAGTAGCTCGTCACGCCCTTGCCGAGCACCGCCACCAGTTCGCTGTCGTACGCCCAGATCCGGGGAGTGGCTTCGATGTACATTTCGTCGGCCTTGTTGAGGATTTCCTGACGTTCCGGTTCCTTCGCTGCGGACTGGATCTTCTTCATCAGTACGTCAGCCGCGGGGATACAGACGTTGTTGTCGTTGAACTGGTTGTTGGGCGGACATTGCAGGTCGTACGCCCAGTGATAGTCGGGCGCCACGACCTGCGGCCCGTCGAGGAACACCGTCATGCCGTCGTGGTTGGTGTAGACAACTTCCAGGAACGCCGAGGAGGAGACGACCTGTACGTTCGCGTTGACGCCGAGCGCCTGCCAGGCGCCGGAGGCCGCGGTCGCGATTTCCTTGCCCACGTTGTCGCCCTGGCCGACGTAGATCGTGAAGCTGACCGGCGTCTTTATCCCTGACTTGGCCAGCAGTTCTTTGGCCTTGGTGAGGTTCGTTTCGCGCGGCGCCCCGACTTTCGGGTCATACCACGAGTACGACGGCATCCACTCGCCGAAGTACAGCTTGCCGTAGCCGTAGGCGACCTTCTGCAGGATCCCTTCATAGGGGAACGCGTAGCTCAGCGCCTGGCGGAAGTCCTGGTTGTTGAAGAACGCGTTCTTGCCGGTGTTCCACGGCTTTTCCTTGCTCTGCGGCATCTGCAGCGTCTCCGCCTGGCGGGACTTGAACGAGGCCACGGTGCAGCAGGAGTTGCCGACGAGGCTCTTTGCGGCCTGGTTGGTCAGCCCCAGCGTGATGTCCGCGGCGCCCGATTTGGCATCGAGCAGCAGCGTTTCGTTGTCTGGGATGAAGTTGAGGATGATCTTCTTCGTCATCGGCGGTTCGAAGAAGCTGGGGTTCGCTTCGAGCACCATCTGATGGTTGGGGCTGTAGCTCTTGAGCAGGTACGGGCCGTAGCCGGCGTCATGGCTGGCGAGCCATTCGTTCGGCTTCAGCTTCTGCTGGCCGCCGTGTTCTTCGACCAGTTTCGGGTCGTAGATCGCGCCCGCCGTGGGCGTCGAGAGCACCTGCAGCTGGTTCGGAGCCGGTCGCTTGTAGTGGAACACGACCGTCAGCGAGCTCGGCGCCGTCACCGACTTGATCAGCGGCGGCGTGTAGTCCGTTTCCTCGAGCACCGAGTAGCCGCCCTCTTCAGCCTTGATCACGCGGTCGATCGACCACACCACCGCCTGCGCGTCGACCGGATCCCCGCTCGGGAACTTCAGGCCTGGCCGCAGGTGGAAGGTCAGCGTGCGGTCGCCGTCGCTGTATTCGTAGGACTGCGCGAGGTACGGCTTGACCGCCGTCACGGCGAGGTTCTGCTCGGTGGTGCCCGCCACCGAGCCGGGGACGTGTTCGACCTGGGTGAGCGTCGAGTACATCGCGCCGTCGAAGCCGGGGTCCTGGTCGTTGGTGGTCAGGTTGGGGTCGAGCGTGGCGACCGGAACGGAGTTGTTGACGATCAGCGGGGCGTTGGGGTTGCTGGCGGCTTTGCTCAAGCCGCCCGAGCTCCCGCTCGGCGAGCTCGAGCTGGAGCTGCTGCTGCCGCAAGCGGCCAGGACGAGTACGGCTGCGGCGACTCCCATGAGAGCGCAGATGCTCCTCAGCGGTCCGCGCGCGCCTTGTCTTTCAATGCGGTTCATCGGATCTCCATCGGTTGTGCGGTTCATCCGGCCTCTCTCGAGTCGGACCACCATGGCGCTGATTCTGAGCGTCTGGTCTTATGACAAACAGTCGATATGCAAAAACTATCCGCCGCTTGCCGCTTGCGTCAAGGGCTGCTGTCACAAGCGCTCGCGGGTTGCTTGGACACCTGTCGAAGGCGGTCGCGCGACGGTCGCAGAGAGGCCCGCCCGACACACCGTGCGGGGCCGCGCCCTGTAGGCGAGACCGCACGATGCACGGTCTCATGTGGCCACGCCGAGGATCTCGCGCGCCTGCGCGGGCGTGGCGACCGGCCGCCCGAGCGCGTCGCAGACGGCCTTCGCGCGGGTCACCAGCTGGGCGTTGGACTGCGCGTACTCACGCGGCGCCACGTACACCACGTCCTCGAGGCCGGTCCGGATGTGACCGCCGAGCGCGAGCGTGACCGCCATCATCGGGAAGTTGTGGCGACCGATCGCCGTCACCATCCACGGGACGCCCGTGGGCACGAGGCCGGCGAACAGCGAGATCGTCTCGACCGTCGGAGGCGCCCCGCCGATCACCCCGAGCACCATGTGCATCATCCCGCTGCACCCGCGCGACTCGCTCGCCGCGCGTGCAAGCCTGGCCGCGGTCACAGCCATGCCCACGTCGAAGCACTCGTACTCCGGCACGATCTCGCGCGTGGCCATCTCCTGCACGAGCTCGGCGATCAGCGAGTTGGGGTTGCTGAAGACGACGTCGTCGGGACCGAAGTTGATGCTGCCGCAGTTCAGCGAGGCGAGTTCGGGCTGCGCCTCCAGGGAGCGGCGGCGCTCATCCGCGGGCGAGCCCAGCTTCCCGCCCGTCGTGAAGTTCAGCACGACGTCGTCGACCTGCTCGCGTATCGCCTGCTTGATCGCCAGATAGTCCTCGGGCGCCTGTGTCATCTCACCGTCGGCGGTGCGCGCGTGGACGTGCACGATGCTCGCCCCCGCGCGCGCCGCTCCCACCGCCTCCCGGATCACGTCGTCGCGATCGACGGGCTGGTTGGGGTTGCCGGTGATCACGCCGCCGGCGACCGCGCAGGTGAGCATCGCGAGATCGCTCATGATCGGCCGTAATATAGCGAACGATGTAAGTACAGATCGAACGACTGGTGGGGCGCTGCCCGGCGTCAAGAAGCGGCGCGATGCCGGCTGGACATCTGTCCAAAGCGCTTCTACGACAGTCGCTTGACAATGCATAGACATGAGGCTAGGTTCCGAACCGACCGATCGATATGCAAACTCGGCGGCGACGGCCGCGTGCCGTCGACCGTGACATCAAGCCAATCTGATCGATGTCTGCGTGGCGTGCGGGCAAACCGCGCACCGACGGACAGGCATCCGTAAGGTATCGAACGCCATGCTTGTAGATCAAACGGAAGGGTCGGGGTAGAGCATGGGGCCGGGATCGTTGACGGTCAGCGGCGAAGATGTCGGGGTGGCACCGCCTCCGGACCATGTCGGCCCCAGCAGAGCCGGCGTCTACGCGCAGGTCAAGCGGATGCTGCGGCTGGTGTACGCCGACCGCAAGCTGGCCGTCCCGGTCACCGTGCTGGCGCTGCTGGTCCTGTTCGCGATCTTCGGCCCGATCGCGTGGAACCACAACCCCGACGCGCAGAGCCTGTTGAACTCGCTGGAAGCGCCCTCGCTAACGCACCCGATGGGCACCGACCAGCTCGGCCGCGACCTGCTCGCGCGCGTCGCCTACGGGGCGCGCATCTCGCTGCTCGTCGCCTCGCTGGTGGCGCTCGGGGGGGCGCTCGTCGGCGGCCTGATCGGGGTGCTGGCGGGCACGATCGGCGGCGTCAGCGACGGCGTGCTGATGCGCGTGATGGACTCGATCCTCTCCTTCCCGCCGCTGATCCTCGCGATGGCCGTGACGGTCGGCCTCGGCGTCGGCCTGGACACCGCCGCGGTCGGCGTGACGCTCGTGTCGGTCCCGTGGTACGCGCGCCTGATCCGCAGCGAGGCGCTGCGCATCCGCTCGCTGCCGTTCATCGAGGCCGCGCACGCGATCGGCGCGACCCGCACGCGGATCATCGCCCGCCACGTGGTGCCGCACCTGATGCCCGTGCTGCTGATCCAGATGGCAGCCGCCTTCGGGTACGCGGTCCTGACGCTTGCCGGCCTGAGCTTCGTCGGCCTCGGCGCGCAGATACCGACGCCCGAGTGGGGCGCGATGATCACCGACGGCCTGTCCTACGCGCTCACCGGGCAGTGGTGGATCGCGATCTTCCCGGGCGTCGCGCTGCTGATCACCGTGACGGCCGCGAGCATGCTGTCCGACCGCATGCGCGACCTGCTGGACCCGCGCGGCCACTATGCGAGGCTCTAGCGGGGTGCATCGATGACCGGCGCGGTGACACGCAGGCTGCTCGGCTCGCTCGGCGCGATCTTCGGCGCCTCGATCCTCGCGTTCGTGATCATGCGCGTGCTCCCCGGCAACCCCGCGCGGTTGATCGTCGGGCCGCTCGGCTCCCCCCACGCGGTCGCCTCGGTCAGGAGCCAGCTCGGTCTCGACAAACCGATCTACGTCCAGTACTGGCTCTACATCACGCACTTCTTCCAGGGCAACTGGGGCTACTCCTACACCGAGGGCCAGTCGGTCAGCAAGCTGATCGGCGAACAGCTGCCGGCCACGGTCGAGCTGGCCGTGTTCGCGTTCATCGTGACGATGATCGCCGCGGTCGGCCTGGCGCTGCTGGTCACCTACCGCCACCGGCCGGTGGCGGATCGAGTCGTGCGCGCGATCTCCTACCTGGGCTTCGGCTCGCCGCCGTTCTTCGCCGCGCTCGTCCTGCTGATCGTGTTCTCCTCCGTGCTCGGCATCCTGCCCGGACCCGAGGGACGCCTGAGCCCGCAGGCGGTACCGCCGCCGACGGTCACGCACATGTACACGATCGACGCGCTGCTCGCCGGCCAGCTCGGGACGTTCTGGGACGCGCTCAAGCACCTGGTGCTCCCCGGCGTGGCCCTCGGCCTCGCCTCCTTCTCCTTCCTCGTGCGGCTCCTGCGGGCGAACCTGCTCGAGGTCTCGCGCGAGCCGTTCATCACCGTGGCGCGCGGCAAGGGCCTCTCCCGCTGGACCGCCTTCCGCCGCCACGCCCTGCCCAACGCGTTCCTGCCGACGCTCACCTCGAGCGGGCTGGTGCTCGGCGAATTCGTGGCCGGGAGCGTGCTGGTCGAACAGGTCTTCAACTGGCCGGGCGTCGGCTCGCTGGTGCTCGACGCGATCCTCAAGCAGGACTTCGCGGTCGTGCAGACCTTCATCCTGTTGAGCGCGGTGATGTTCGTCCTGGTCAATCTCGCGGTCGACCTGCTCTACGCGGTGATCGACCCGCGCGTTCGGATCCCCGCGGCGGCGACCGCCTAGCCATGGACCCGTTCGCGCTGTCGGTGCGCAACCTCAGCACCGTCTATGAGACCCCGGGAGGCGTCGTGCACGCCGTGCGCGACGTCAGCTTCGACCTGCGCCAGACCGAACGGCTCGGCGTCGTCGGCGAGTCCGGGTCGGGCAAGTCGGCGCTCGCGCTGTCGATCCTCGGTCTGATCGACCCTCCCGGGCGGGTGACCGGCGGCGAGATCGAGCTCGCGGGTCGCGACATCGCAAAGCTCTCAGACCGCCAGCTCGGCGCGGTCAGGGGCAAGGAGATCGCGCTCGTCCTGCAGGACCCGATGAGCGCCCTGGACCCGGTCAAGACGATCGGCTCCCAGATCATCGAGGCGATCGCCGTCCACGAGCCCGAGCTCCGTCGCTCGGCTGCGCGCAAGCGCGCGGCCGAGCTGTTGCGCGAGGTGGACATCGCCCAGGCGGATCGCCGGCTCGACGACTATCCCCACCAGTACTCGGGCGGCATGCGCCAGCGCGTGGCGATCGCGATCGCGATCGCCAACAACCCGCGCGTGCTGATCGCCGACGAGCCGACGACGGCTCTGGACGTGACCACGCAGGCCCAGGTGCTCTCGCTGCTCGACAGGCTCGTCGAGGAGTACAGGGCGGCCGTCATCCTGATCACGCACAACCTCGGGATCGTCTCCGAGTTCTGCGACTCGGTTGCGGTGATGTACGCCGGGCGCTTCGTGGAGAGCTCGGGAGTCGACCACATCTTCATGGCGCCGACACACCCCTACAGCGAGGCGCTCTTGAAGTGCGTGCCCAACCCGGAACGGCTGGCCGACGGGCCGCTGCCCGCGATCACCGGCTTCCCGCCCGATCTCTCGCGGCTGCCCACCGGCTGCTCGTTCGCGCCGCGCTGTCCGCTCGGACGCGAGGTCGCCCGCTGCCACGAAGAGGCCCCGCGGCGCTACGAGGTCACCGGTCCCGCGGGGCCCGCGACGGTCGAGTGCCATTTCGCCGAGCGGCGGATCCCAGCGGTGAGCGCATGAGCGCCCAGGGGATCGCGGGCGCTCCCGCCGGCGCGGCACGCGAGCCTGAGCAGCCGATCCTCCAGGCCGAGGCGCTCTCCAAGAGCTTCCAGGTGCGCAGCGAGGCTCGCTTCGGACGCAAGCACCCCGTCACCGTGCTGGACGAGATCTCGCTGAGCGTGCGGCGCGGCGAGTCGTTCGGCCTGGTGGGCGAGTCGGGCTGCGGCAAGTCGACGCTGGCGCGCTGCCTCTTGCGCCTGCTGGATCTGAGCGGTGGCAGGGTGCTGTTCGAGGGCGTCGATCTGGCGAGCCTCGACCGCGACCAGCTGCGCGCGCTGCGCCGCAGGATGCAGTTCGTCTTCCAGGATCCGTTCGCGTCGCTCGACCCGCGCATGAGCGCCGGCGCGATCGTCGAAGAGCCGCTGCTCATACACGGGATCGGCGACCACGACGAGCGGCGGCGCGCGACGCTCGAGATGCTGGGCGAGGTTGGGCTGACCGAGGAGCAGGCCGGCCGCCGACCGCACGCGTTCTCGGGCGGGCAGCGCCAGCGCATCGGCATCGCCCGCGCGTTCGTGCTGCGCCCCGAGGTGGTGATCCTCGACGAGCCGATCTCCGCCCTGGACGTGTCGGTCCAGGCCCAGGTGCTCAACCTGCTGCGCCGGCTGCAGGAGCAGTTCGGGCTGACCTATGTGTTCATCAGCCACGACCTCGCGGCCGCCGAGTACTTCTGCGATCGCGTCGCCGTCCTGTATCTCGGTCAGGTGATGGAGCTCGCCGACCGTGCAACGCTGTTCCACAGGCCGCTGCACCCCTATTCGGTCTCGCTGCTGTCAGCCGTGCCCGTGCCGACCGCCGGAGGGCGTCGCCGCCGGGCCAGCCGCCCGCAGCTGATCGGCGAGATCGGCTCCGTCGAGGAGCGGCCGGCCGGCTGCCCGTTCGAGCCGCGCTGCCCGGTCGGCCGCGGCCGCGACATCTGCCGCGCGGAGCGTCCCGCCATCACCCAGCCCGCCGACGGGCACCTGGTCGCCTGCCACTTCCCGGGCGAGCTGGCGGTCGGCGGCGGCGGCGCGAGCGCTTCCTAGCCGCCGCTCGCCCTAGCCGCCGCTCGCCCAGAGGCTCTCGCCGGGGGCGATCAGGCGCAGGACCGGGTCCTCGAGGGGCGC
>Ga0187890_10000441_pt1 | contig 29120 bp, 25 predicted proteins | sample June2016WEW_21_1_FD_133005 | JGI IMG/M metagenome (GOLD analysis project Ga0187890, IMG submission 133005) | Peatland microbial communities from SPRUCE experiment site at the Marcell Experimental Forest, Minnesota, USA - June2016WEW_21_10 | ecosystem: Environmental > Terrestrial > Soil >... | reverse complement strand
TCGAGATGTATCGCGCCAAGAACGAGGACGCGGTCGTCGAGATCGTCGCCTACGGCCCCGGCCTGCACATGCTGCGCGACGACACCTCGCCGGTGAAGGACCGCATCAAGCAGCTCGCCGAATTGAGCTTCCCGTCAACGCTTACGTTCTCCGCCTGCAATAACACCAAGCAGGGCATGGAAAAGCGCGAGGGTCATCCGATCACCATCATTCCGCAGGCGACCATCGTGCCGGCGGGCGTCGTGCGGATCATGGAGCTTGAGGAGCAAGGTTATAGCTACGTCAAACCTTAGCCGCGCGCATTCACGACCCGGCGGCGGCGAGCGCACCGCGCACCAGCGCGGCATAAAACCACTCCGTCATGCGCTTTGGCCGCGCCAGGCCAAGGCGGTCGAGGCAATCGGCATCCTCGGCGCGCGCGCCAAGCCCGCGCATCAGCAAGGCGGCAAGTTGCATGGGCGACGCAGACTTCAGGGCTTGCAAAGCCGGAATCAGCCGCTGCTCGATTTTCGTGAAATCGGTGCCGAAAGGAAATGCCAGCAACAGGCCGGCGTCCGCCGCGGGTTTCAGCGCACGCGCGATCGCGTCCGGCGTGTTGTCGCGCGCCGACTTCGGCAGCACGAATTCACGCTCGATCTTGCCGGCGTCCTTGGCTTGGCGCAGCAGCTCGTTCTGAAAGCGCGAATCGGTGATCGCCAGCATGGCGGCGATCACGTCGCGGTCGCTTTTGCCGCGGATGTCGGCGATGCCGTATTCGGTCATGATCATGTCGCGCAGGTGGCGCGGGATGGTGGTGTGGCCGTAGCGCCAGAGGATATTGGAGCGGTCCCTGCCCGTTGCGCCACGCGTCGCACGCAGCACGATCGCCGAACGCGCGTCTGCCAAGGCAAAGCTCTGGGCAATGAAATTGTACTGCCCGCCGACGCCGCTGACGATGCGGCCGTCGTCGAGGCCGTCGGAGATCACGTCGCCGAGCACGGTCGCCATCATGGCGTCGTTGAGGTAGCGCGCCTTGATGCGTGCGCGACGCTTCTTGTCTTCGTCGTGGTAGAGCTCGTTGACAAAGCCGATCGCGGTCATGCCGAATTTCTTGACGGTGTCGCGCGGCATGTCGCGCAGGGCTTTATAGAAGTCGCGCGAGCCGAGGAAGAACCCGGCGTGCAGCACGATGCCGTCGACTTCGCGCTTGAGGATGCCGGCGCGGTAAAGATCGAGCAGTCCCTCGACGAACATTTCGCTGCAGCCGTAGAGGCCGACGTCGAATTTTTCCGCGTGCACCGCCGCGTCGCGCGCCAGATCGTAGCCAAGCCGCGACAGCAGCGTGCGGAACGAATCGTTGTCGCGCTGGCGCAGCACCAAAGCCTGCGCCACCGCTTCGCCCAGCGAGCCGATGCCGATCTGCAGCGTCCCGCCGTCCGGCACGATGCTCGCCGCATGCAAGCCCGCGGCATAATCGGCAAGCGCCACCGGCTCACGCGGCGCCGCGAACAACGGAAAGTCGGTCGCAGCGCTTTCGAGAATGAGATCGAACTCGCTCTCGCCGATTGCCGCGTCGCCAGGCATGAACGGCAATTCCGAATTGGTCTGCCCGGCAAACAGGAAATCGGCGCCGCCGTCGCGGCGCCGCGCCAACAGATCGAGCGTCAGATCGGGATTACAGCTCAGGCTGAACGCGTTCGGCGCTTCGTCGGCGCGATGCGCCACCAGCTGCGCCACCACATTGACACCGCGGTCGAGCACATAGCGCAGCGCGTGCGTATAGTTCGCCGAGATGTAGTGCTGCTGCGCATAGAGCGAGTCGAGCCACTGGCCCGCTTCAAAGAAGAACTCGTTGACCACGATATTCGGCGGCACCTGGCTTTCGTGGATCGCGGCGGCGTAAGCGAGCGGCGGGTAGCCGGCGAACAGCCGTTGCGCGATCGGACCGAGAAAACGCCGTTCCAGCTCGCTCTTGGGACGCGGCGCTTCCAAAGTCAGCGCCGTGAAGATGGTGAGATTGATCGAGCGGTCGGCAGCCGCCTTGGCGTAGAGCGCATTGGCGATGTGATTGGCCTTGCCGAGGCCGAGCGGCAAAGCGAGCACGATGGTCTTGCCGACTTTCTCGACAATGGCATCGGCCACCTGCACCGGATCGGAAAAGCGCGTCGGCCCCGCGCCGGAGTGGATCATTGCAAAGAGTCCCAGCCCGGATCGGGCTGGAAGCGCGGTCCGTATTTTTGTGCGAGGTTATTGAGCGTGCCGCGCACGTTCGCAATCCCGCGGGTGCGCGCGTAGTGCAAGGGCCCGCCGCGGAACGGCGCAAAGCCGGTGGCGAAAATCATCGCGCCGTCGACGATCTCTTCATCGGCGACGATGCCTTCGCGCAGGCAGGTGACGCAGACGTCGAGCATCGGCAGGATCAGGCGGTCGATCATATCCGGCGGCGGCTCGGCGCCTTCTTGCTTCGATTTCACCACGTGGCCGTTCTGCCAAGTATAGAGGCCCTTGCCGGATTTCTTGCCGAGCTCGCCCTTGGCGACCTTGTCTTTCAGCCATTGCGGCGGCTCGGGCATGTCGCGGTTGATGCTGCCGCGCAGCATTTCGGCAACGTGCAGGCAGATATCGAGCCCGACCTCGTCGGCTAATTCGATCGGGCCCATCGGCATGCCGAAGTCCATCGCCGCCTTGTCGATGGTCTCCTTGGGCGTGCCGGCATCGAGCATCACCAGGGCCTCGAGCAGATACGGCGTCAGCGCGCGATTGACCAGAAAGCCCGGCGCGCTTTTCACCGGCGCCGGCAGCCGATCGATGCGGCCGAGGAAGGCGCGGACCTCGGCGAGCACGTCGGCTGAGACCTGATCGTGGCTCACCACCTCGACCAGCTGCATGCGCGACACCGGATTGAAGAAATGGATGCCGACCAGGCGTTCCGGCCGCGGCAACCCCTCGCGCAACTGCTCGAGCGGTATGCTCGACGTGTTGGTGGCGAGGATGGCGTCGGCCTTCATCTTCGGCTCGATGCCGGCAAAGATTTTTCGCTTGAGCTCGAGCACTTCCGGCACCGCCTCGATGATCAGGTCGGCGGTGGCGACGCCGTCGCCTTTTAGATCCGGGATCAGGCGATCGAGCGAGTCGCGCACCTTGCGGCGGTTGTCGCGGCCGATGATGGCGTAGAGCGCGCTCGCCCGCTTGATGGCGCCGGCGATCGGCTCGGGCTTGGTGTCGCCGAGGCTGACGACGAAACCATGCCAAGCGCACCAGGCGGCGATGTCGCCGCCCATGGCGCCGGCGCCGATGACATGCACGCGCCGGCCGTCCCATTTGCCGTCGGCGAGTTTTTTCAAGTTTTCGCGCAAATAGAACACGCGAACCAGATTTTGCGCGGTCTCGGTGACGAGAAGTTTTGCGAAGGAGGAAACTTCCGCCTTCTGCATCGCGTCCCGGTCGCCGCCGTGGGCGGTCCACAGATCAATCAAGGCGTATGGCGCGGGGTAAAACCGCTTCGGCGCTTTCTTGGCGGTCTCGCCGCGCATGCGCGAGGCCAGCAAGCCGCGCGCGGGCTCCATGTTCATCAGCCGCCCGAGCAGGTTCTGTTTGGCCGCAATCATCTCGCCGCTGACGGTGGATTTTACCGCGGCGCGGACGTGGCGTTCCTGGGTCACCGCGTCGACCAGATGCAGGGCACGAGCCCGCCGCGCGCGCTCGGTCTTGCCGGTCAGCATCATGGTCATGGCCTGCACCGGGCTGATCAGCCGGGTCAGCCGTACCGTGCCGCCGAGGCCGGGATGGAGACCGAGCAAAACCTCGGGAAAGCCGAAGCTCGCGTCGTCGATGGCAATGCGGAAATCGCAGGCCAGCGCCACTTCGAGTCCGCCGCCGAGGCAATAGCCGTGGATCACCGCAACCGTCGGCAGCGGCAGCCGGTCGAGGCGATCGAGCACCGCGTGGCCGCGCGTCAGCGTCGCTTCGATCGGCGCAGGGTCGGTGACGCCACGGAACTGTGCGATGTCGGCACCGGCGATGAAGCCTGAACGCTTGGCGGAGCGGATCACCAGCCCGCGCGGATGGTCGCGCTCGATCTTGTCCAGCACCGCGTTGAGCTCAGTGAGCACGGCTTCCGACAGCGTGTTGGCGCTGGAATCCTTCTTGTCGAACAGCAGCCAGGCGATGCCGTCTTCGTCGGTGCGCAGCCGCCAATTGACCCAGGGGCCCGGCTCCTGCGGCGCCTGGTCGATGGCGAACGGGCCGAGCTCGATGTCGCGCTTGCCGAGAATGGCCAGCGTCGGTTTGGGAGCGGGTGAGGTTTTCATGCGCTGTCCCTCACACCGCTTCGATCAGCATGGCGCCGCCCTGGCCGCCGCCGATGCATTCGGTGGCGATGCCGCGCTTGTAGCCGAGCCGATTCATGGCGTTGACCAGATGCAGCACGATGCGATTGCCGCTGGCACCGACCGGATGGCCGACGCCAATCGCTCCACCATCCACATTGAGCCGGTCGCGCGCGATCTTGCCGGCGGCGCCGGAAAGCCCGAGCGCCTCGCGGCAGAATTCGGCATCGTCCCAGGCGGCGAGGCAGCCGAGCACCTGAGCAGCAAACGCCTCGTTCAATTCCCACAGCTCGATGTCGCCGAGCGTGAGCTGGTGCCGTTTCAAGATCGCGGTCGAACAATAGACCGGGCCCAGCCCCATGACGGAGGGATCGAGCGCCGACCATTCGCTGTCGACGATGACCGCCTTCGGCGTCAGCTTCTGCGCCTTCACCGCGTCCTCCGAAGCAAGAATGACCCAGGACGCGCCGTCGGTGATTTGCGACGAGTTGCCCGGCGTGACCTTGCCCCACGGCCGCTCAAAAGCCGGTTTCAGCTTGGCAAGCGTATCGGCCGAACTGTCGGGTCGCACGCCGTCGTCGTGATCGAACAAGGTGCCGTCGCGGGCGAAAGCCGGTTCGACCTCGCCTGAGAAGTAACCGTTCTTCTGCGCCGCCGCGAGGCGCTGCTGGCTCTCGGCGGCGTATTCGTCGGCCTGCCGCCGCGAAATATGAAACAGATGTCCGACCAGCTCCGCGGTCTGGCCCATATTGAGTTCGGTGATCGGATCGGTGAGCCCGCGCTCAAGACCGATCACCGGCGTGAAGAACGATGGACGCCAACCGAGGAACGCCGCAAGTTTTGCGCCAATGCCGCGCGCGGCGAACAACTTGGCGTACCAGTTGACCGCGCTGCGGCTGAACACCAGCGGCGCGTGGCTCAGCGATTCCGCGCCGCCGGCCAGCACCAGATCGGACACACCTTCGCGGATGTAGCGATACGCGGTGTCAATTGACTGCATGCCGGAGCCGCAATTGATCTGTACGGTGAACGCGGTCATCGCCTCGCCCATGCCGAGGCGAAGCGCGGCGACGCGGGCCGGATTCATCTCGTCGGCGATGACATTGACGCAGCCGAGGATCACCTGGTCGAAGGCATCCGGCTTAAACGGCTGGCGCAGCAACAGCGGCCGGCCGCATTGCACGGCGAGGTCGACCGGCGTGAACGGGCCCGGCTTGCCGCGCGCCTTGATGAACGGCGTGCGGCTGCCGTCGACGATATAGACCGGGCGGTGCCCTACTCCGCTGCCTGCGGCGGCGGCAGGGCCGGGACTTCCTCCGGCGCCGGCAATTCCACCGGCGGCAGGTCCGAGGTCGGCGGCGGAGGCGTCGGCTGAGATGTCGCTTGCGATGGCTGATCTCCTTTATGCAATGCGCCCCGGGACGTCAGTTCTTCCGGGGCAAAATCATCGACCGCGACGGCCGCCGCGACGGCGTCGGCGGCGGCTTTGAGTTTTGCCGCCTCGTCGGCGGTGATGGTGCGCTGCTTCACCGCCTGATCGATGTCGCGCACCCGCGCCGCATGCATGCGGTCGCGGATCGGCTGCACCGCGGCCGTCACGGCGAAAGCGCGCTCAAGAAGCGCAACACCATTTTCGGTTTGGCTCGCGGGTGGATGGTACAAATCGACCGTGAGGCGGTCGCGCGCCGCGCTGGGCGTGGTGATCAGGTCGGCGCATTTATCGGTGACGCGGTCGGACGGGCCGCGGCGGCGCGGGCCGAGCGGCTGGATCAGGAAACGCAAGAGCCAAGCCACCGGCCGCACCGGGAAGTTGGCGATGATCTCGTCGAAGCGCGCCTCGATGACGGCGAAGCTCGCCTCCATGCAATATTGCAGCAACGGCAAATCGTCCGGCTGGCAGCCTTCGTCGTTCCATCGCTTGAGCGCCGCGCTCGACAGATAAAGCTCTGAAAGAATGTCGCCGAACCGCGCCGAGATCATTTCCTTGCGCTTCAAGGCGCCGCCCAGCGTGAGCAGCGACAGATCGACGGCGAGCGCAAAGGCAGCCGCATGGCGGCTGAGCTGGCGGTAGTATTTTGTCGCCGCTCCGGCATCCGCTGCTGGAGCAAACAAGCCGCCGGTCCAGGCGCGGCCCCAGGCGCGCATGATATTGGCCAGGCTGTGGCCGACATGGGCCCATAAAACTTTGTCGAAGGCATCGAGGCCGCGTTCGCGATCGGTGTCTTCGAGCGCCTGCATTTCCTTGAGCAGATAAGGATGGCAGCGGATCGCGCCCTGGCCGAACTGGATCAGCGCGCGAGTGACGATATTGGCGCCTTCCACCGTGATAGCGATCGGCACGCCGCGATAAAGGCTGCCGAGATAATTCAGCGGCCCTTCCATGATGGCTTTGCCGCCATGCACGTCCATGGCGTCGCTCACCGCGACCCGCATGCGTTCGGTGGCTTGCGCCTTCATGATGGCGGTGACCACCGCCGGATGATGGCCTTCGTCGAGCGCGGCGCAGGTCATGCGGCGCGCGGCGTCGAGCAGATAAGCGGTGGCGGCGATGCGACCGAGCCGCTCCTGGATCGCCTCGAATTTTGCGATCGGCACGTGGAACTGCTCGCGGATGCGCGCATAGGTGCCGGCGGCGTTGGCGGAAAACGCAGCTCCCGCGGCCGACAATGACGGCAGCGAAATGCCGCGGCCGGCCGCCAGCGCGCTCATCAGCATTTTCCAGCCCTTGCCGACCTGATCGACGCCGCCGATGACGTTGTCGATCGGGATGAAGACGTCGTGGCCCCAATTCGGCCCGTTCTGGAAAACCTGCATGGCCGGCAAATGCCGCCGGCCGATGCTGACGCCGGGCAAATGGGTCGGCACCAAAGCGAGCGTGATACCGATGTCGTCGCGGCTGCCGATCAGGTGATCGGGATCGTGGAGCTTGAAGGCGAGCCCCAGCACGGTCGCGATCGGCCCGAGCGTAATGTAGCGCTTGTGCCAATTGAGCCGGATGCCGATGGTCTCGAGGCCCTCGAAGGTGCCGCGGCAGACCACGCCGGAATCGATCATCGCGGCGGCATCGGAGCCGGCTTCCGGGCTGGTCAAGCCGAAGCAGGGAATCTCCTCGCCGCGGGCGAGCCGCGGCAGCCAGTAGTCCTGCTGCGCCTTAGTGCCGAATTGCAGGAGCAATTCGCCCGGACCGAGCGAGTTCGGCACCATGGCGGTTACCGCCGCGCAAATCGAGCACGACGACAATTTGCGGATCACTTCCGAATGGGCGTAGGCCGAAAATCCCAGTCCGCCATATTGCTTTGGAATAATCATCGCGAAGAATTTGCGCGATTTCAAAAACTGCCAGACTTCCGGCGGCAGGTCGTGCAGCTCCCAATTGATCTTCCAGTCGTCGAGCATGCCGCAGAGCTCTTCGACGGGGCCCGAGAGGAATTGCTGCTCTTCCTCAGAGAGCTTCGCCGGCGCGAAGGCCAGAAGCTTGCGCCAATCGGGATTGCCGGTGAACAGCTCGGCATCCCACCAAACGTCGCCGGCCTCTATGGCTTCGCGCTCGGTGTCGGACAGGCGCGGCAGCGCCTGCTGCGCCAAGCGAAAGACCGGCTTGGTAAGGTAGTCCCGCCGGAACGATGATTGCGACATCGGCTTGCCCCGGGCTTTTGCCGGCGCCGTTTATAGCGCCGCCGTTTCGATGATTCGCAGCAAGACTATAGGTTCCGTGCCCGTAAATGTTACAATTTCGCGTGGGTGACGGCCCTCGTTTGGGCAATACCGGGCAGGGCTGGCTGCCAAGCCAAATACCCTTGCCCGCAGGTAGGATTGCGGCTCATGTTCGACAAGATCGAGGCCTATCTCACCGCCAGAATCCTCAAATATTTGGCACAACCCACCGGCCGCTACGCGCCGTTTTATGCGCCCGACCCCGAGGTCGTCCGCAACGCGCTGGAGCCCGGCGATATTCTGCTGGTCGAGGGCAACAGCCGGCTTGCCGCCACCATCAAATACCTTACCCAGAGCACCTGGTCGCATGCCGCGCTCTATGTCGGCGAACGGCCGGGCGACGTCTCGCCGAGCGGCGAGCCGAATGTGCTGTTGGAGGCGGAGGCCGCTACCGGCGTCGTCACCGTACCGCTGTCGAAATATGTCCGCTTCCACACCCGGATTTGCCGCGCCGTAGGCCTCGACGACGCCAGCCGGCAAAAGGTCATCGACTACGCGCTCAAGCGGATCGGCACGCAGTACGATTCGCAACGCATCGTCGACCTGGCGCGCTACCTGTTCCCCTACCCTCCGGTGCCGGTGTGGTTTCGCCGCCGCATGTTGTCGATTGGTTGCGGCGATCCGACCCGCGCGATCTGCTCGGCGCTGATCGCGGAAGCCTATGCCTCGATCCACTATCCGATCCTGCCCGAGCGCGCCTCGATCAACGGCAAGACCTACGGCATTGCCCCCTACGTGCAGAGCGAGATGGACCACATCCGCACCTACGGCCTCTACACGCCGCGCGACTTCGACGTATCGCCGTTCTTCGCCATCGTCAAACCGACGCTGGCCGCCGGCTTCGACTATCGCACCGTGCAGTGGGGACCGCCGGAAGTTCCGGCGGCGGATTTGAAGCACGCCGAGATCGTGCCGTCGGTCTGACCCTCCGAACGACAGCAAAATCAATCCGAGCTCCGATCAGAATTGATTGTATTGCTCGATCAACGCGCCAAGATCTGGAAACCGCAGAATTAAATTGAGGGTCAGCAACAATCCGAGGAGACAGAATACGATGATCATGGGCAGATCGGGATTTGTAAATATCGCAAAGAGCTGGGACCATTGAGTCGGCGTTTCGTCGACATGGCGGCCCTTGGATTTTTCCAGCGGTTGAAGCTTACGAATGACGGGCGACTGACTCATCTTCGTACTCCTTTTCGTGCTTTTGCGTTGGCGACTGACACTGTTATCGCTGTTCCGTAGCGAGAATGTGTCGGTCGAGGGCTCACAATGATTCAAGCGTAGACACCGACGCACGCAATATGTGTGCCGTGCGTCACAGCCGTCGTAGCCGAATCAAGGCCGGCGAAATTCCAGTACCGCGCTTGAAATGGCCGATCGCTGCCGGGTTCGCTTCGTTCGGACTGGACTATTGCGCCGCGATCGGCTGCGGGCGGCCGTCGGGACCGACGCGCACGTAGGTGAACAGCCCTTCCGTCACCTTGATCGGCGTCGTTCCGGTACCGCGCCGCGCCCAGCTCTCGATCTTGATGGTGATCGAGGTGGTGCCGATCTTCTCAATGCTGCCGTAGCAGGACACTTCATCGCCGACGCAGACCGGGCGGTGAAACGTCATCGCAGTGATAGCGACAGTCACGACGCGGCCGCCAGCGCGCCGCACTGCGACGGTGGCGCCGGCGAGATCCATCTGGCAGATCAGCCAGCCGCCGAAAATGTCGCCGTGCGGATTGGTGTCGGCCGGCATGGCGATGGTGCGGATCGCCGGATCGGCATCGGGCGGCACTTCGGGCTCGGCAGGCTTTGCGGCGGCGTCGGGCATGGCATTTTCCTTGGCAAATTCCTTGCGTCTGCATTTGTCCCCATCAATCTATAGCAGTCTATATCAGACGCAGTGACGCATGGACTGCGGCCCGGCTCCGTTCCATGCTGGCGGTAACGGCGCGACCGGCGCGGCTTTAAGTCCGCCGCAGAGATGCCGACACCAGAACGACCCGGGAGAAACGCCATGTCAGCAAGCACCAACCGATCATCGTCTCGGCCAATCAACTGGACCGTCACTGCCGTCGTCTTTTTTGCCGGCAGCGTGCTGTTGTGGGCCGATCGCACCAATTTCAGCGTCGCCGCCGCGGCTTGGGCCAAGGAGTTCGGCTGGACGCCCGCGACCATCGGCATGATGCTGAGCGCGTTTTCGCTCGGCTATCTCATCCTGCAGCCGGTGGGCGGGTGGATCGCCGATAAAGCCGGCGCGCGACGCACCCTTGCCGCCTCGATGGCCGGCTGGTCGCTCTGGGTTTTGCTGACGCCGATCGCGCCCGCGGTGCTGTGGCTCACCGCGACGTTCCGCGTGCTGCTCGGCGTCTTCGAGGCGCCGTATATCCCGGCGAGCGTCGCCGCCGTGGCGCGTGCCATTCCTTCGGTCACCCGGCGCGGCCGGTTCTCCGCCTTCGTGCAGTCGGGCGCACAGCTCGGGCCGGCGGCTGGCGTGTTCTTCGCCGGCATCATTCTCAGCACCACCGGTTCGGCGACCTACATCTTCCTGATCTTCGGCCTGGTCGGCCTGCTCGGCGCCGTAGCGTGGTGGAGCTACGCCAGGAATTTCGACGATCCGGTACCGCACGGCGCGCACGCCGAAACCGATGAAGCCAAGGAGCGCGCCGCGCAGGCGCCGGTGCCTAATCGGCTCTTGATCGCCAGTCCGGCGCTGTGGCCGTTCTATATCGGCTATTTTGCGCTGCCGTACTGCCAGTATTTGTTCCTGACCTGGCTGCCGCAATATCTCAGCCACTACCGCCACATCCCGCTGGTGCAGGCGAGCGCGCTCAGCGCGCTGCCGTTCCTGGTCGCCTTCTTGGCGTCGAATTTCACCGGCTGGGCGATGGACTGGCTGGCGGCGGCGGGCTGGACCAAAGGCGGCCTCCATCGCAAATTGTTCATCGGCCTCGGCGCCGCGATTTACGCGGTCACCACGCTGATCGCCGCGACGACGGAATCAAACACGCTCGCAGTGATCATGATCATCATCGCCAATGCCGGCCTATCGTTCTACGTCGTGCCCTTTTGGACGACCTGCACCGACATCGCGCCGAACCAGACCGGCACCTTGGGCGGAGTGATGAATTTCTTCGGTATCGTCGGCGCGACGCTGTCGCCCTATGGCACCGGCCTCATCGCGCAGGCGACCGGAGCATTCGTCGCGCCGCTCGTTCTCGCCGTGGTCATCATGCTGGTGGCGTCAACGACCATGATCCTGCTGTTCCGTTACCGGCCCCTGAGCGAACTCGTCGCTCAGCCGCTGCCGGCGGCGAAACTCGCCGCCAAGACGTGATCGCCGCGGCAATCATTGGGACGCCGTCAACGGGGGGATTCAGTCCGCCTTGATGGCCGCGAACTGGACCACCTTGGCCCATTTGGCGATTTCGTCGCTGACGAACTTGCCGAACTGGGCCGTGGTCATCGGCGTCGACTCGACGCCGAGCGCGGCGGCTCGGCCAAATCAGTCCATTTTCATACCGGTCGCGGCGATCACTTTCGCATATTTGGCGATTTCATCGGCGACATATTTCTTGAACTCGTTGACCGGCATCGCCACCGTCTCGACGCCCTGCCCGAGCAGCTTCGTCTTCAGTGCGGGATCGGTGACGCCGGCGCTGATCGCGGCGTTCAGCTTCTCGACGATCTCGTCCGGCGTGCCGGCCGGCGCGCACATGCCGTACCAGCCGGCCGCCGCATAGCCCGGCACGAATTCGGCGATGGCGGGGATATCCGGCGCGGCGTCCGAACGCGTCGGCGTGGTGACACCGATGGCAATGAGCTTGCCGGCTCTGACGTCCTCGATAATCTGCACGATCGGCGCAAATGCCAGCGGAATTTGTCCGCCCAGCAGATCGGTCATGTAGCTGCCCTTGTACGGCACCTGCACCATGTCGGTTCCGGTCATCATCTTGAACAGTTCGCAGGCCACATGCGGCCCGGTGCCGACGCCGGCGGAAGCGACATTGAGCTTGCCGGGATTGTCCTTGGCATAGGCGATCAGTTCGGCAACCGATTTCACCGGAAATTGCGGATTGACCACGATGACGAACGGAGTGCGGCCGATGGAGCCGATCGGCGTGAGATCGCGGGCGAATTCGAAATTCAGATGCTGATAAAGCGAGGCGTTGATGGCATTGGCCGAGACGATGAGGAGGAGCGTATAGCCGTCCGGCGTCGCATGCGCCACGACTTCTGTGCCGATATTGCTGGCAGCGCCCGATCGATTGTCGACGATGAATTGCTGACCAAGGCGTTCCGACACCGATTGCGCCACCAGGCGCGCGATAATATCGGGCGAAAGACCCGGAGGAAACCCGACGACGATGTGCACCGGCCGCGTCGGATAATCGAGCGCCGACGCGCTACGGGGCGCCAGCGTCAATGCGGCGGCGCCTGCGGCCAGTTGCAGAACTTTTCGGCGTTCCATGTCTTTCTCCCTTTTTAATCCGCCTTGATGCCGGCGAATTTTATCACCTTGGCCCATTTCTCGGTTTCGGCCGCGATGAGGGCGCGATATTCGGCTGGCGACATCGATAACGGAATGCTGCCGAGGTCGGCAAGCTTTGCCTTGATCGCCGGATCAGCGAGCGCGGCATTCACCTCGGTGTTGAGCTTGTCGATGATCTTCGCCGGAGTGTTGGCCGGCGCGCCGATGCCGTCCACCGCTGACGCTTCGTAGCCCGGCAAATATTCGCTCACCGTGGGCGCGTCCGGCAGCGCCGGCGAGCGCGCCGGGCCGGTCACAGCCAGCGCGCGAAGCCTCTCGGCGCGGATATAGCCGAGCGACGAGGCGATCGGGCTGAACGTGACCTGCACTTGCCCGGCCAAAAGATCGTTGAGCACCAAAGCCGCGCCGCGGTACGGCACGTGGACCAGATCGACGCCGGTCATGAATTTGAACAGCTCGCCGGCGACGTGCTGGATGGTGCCGATACCGCCCGAGCCGTAATTGATTTTTCCCGGATTGGCTTTGGCGAAAGCGATGAACTCCGGCACCGTCTTGGCCGGCACGGCCGGGTTGACTTCCATGACCAGTGGAAAGCGGTCGATGGTCCCGACAGGCGCGATGTCGCGGATGAAATTGAAGCTGAGCTTGTCGTAGATCGTCGCATTGGTGGTGTTCGCCGTCGTGGTCCACAATAGCGTATAGCCGTCGGGCGCCGCGCGAACGACCTCCTCGGTCGCGATGTTCGTCGCCGCGCCCGGCCTGTTGTCGACCACGAACGGCTGGCCGAAGCGCTGCGACAGCCACTGGCACAGCACCCGCGCAACGATGTCGACCGCGCCGCCGGCGGCAAAGCCGTCAACCAGCCGCACCGGCCGCGTCGGATAATCGAGCGCACGCGCACGCCGCGGCCATACCGCCGCCGTCGTGACGCCCGCAGCCAGATGCAGAAACTTTCGGCGCGCAAAAGTCATTCGGCTTTGATATTGGCGAACTTATTGACCTTGGCCCACTTCTCGGTCTCGTCGGCAATGAATTTGCCGAACGCGGCCACTGTCATCGGCATCGGCATGCCGCCTAGATCGGCAAGTTTGGCCTTGAACGCGCTATCGGCGAGATCGGCGTTGACCGCCTTGTTGAGGCTTTCGACGATATCCGGAGGCGTGTTTTTCGGCGCGCCGATGCCGTGCCAGCCGCTGGCATCGTAGCCCGGCAGGAATTCGGCCACGGTCGGCACGTCCGGCAGCACCGCGATCCGCGCGGTGGTGCCGACGGCGAGCGGCCGTAGCTGGCCCGACCTGACGTAACCGATCGATGCCGGGATCGGCGAGAACATCACCTGTATCTGGCCGCCGATCAGGTCGGAATAGGGATTGCCGGTATAAGGCACATGAACGAGATCGACGCCGGCCATCATCTTGAACAGCTCGCCGGCGACGTGCGGCCCCGAGCCGATACCGTTCGACGCCATGTTGATCTTGCCCGGATTGGCTTTGGCATAGGCAATGAACTCCGGCAGCGTCTTGGCTGGCAGCGATTGCGTGACTTCGAGCACATAAGGCACCAGATCGATGCAGGCGACCGGCGCGATATCGGTGCTGAAATTAAAACTCAGATGCTGATAGAGCGTGGTGTTGACCGCATTGGCCGAGGTCGCGAGCAGAAGCGTATAGCCGTCGGCCGGCGCGCGCGTGACGGCCTCCGCGGCGATATTGGTGCCGGCGCCTGGGCGGTTCTCGACCACGACCGGCTGGCCGAGCTGTTCGGATAATTTCTGCGCCACCAGGCGGGCGACAATGTCGGAGGCACTGCCGGCGGAAAAGCCGACGAGGAGATGCACCGGGCGCGCCGGATAGGCTTGCGCCGACGCGAGCCGCGATGCGGCGGGGAGCGCGGCTGCGCTCGCAGTCAGCGACAAAATAGTACGGCGCGAGAGTTTCATGATCATTCCGCCTTGATGTGGCCGGCGCGGATCACTTCCGCCCATTTTTCCGTTTCATCGGCGACCAGCTTGGTGAATGCGGCCGGCGACAGCCGAAGCGGCGCGTCGCCGAATTCGGCGATCCGCCGCGTGATCGCAGCATCGTCGAGCGCGCGACTGAGCGTGGCGCCAAGCTTATCGATGATCGCGGCTGGAGTGCCGCGCGGCGCGGCGAGTCCGACATAGATGCTGGCTTCGAAGCCCGGCAAAAATTCGGCCATGGCCGGAACATCGGGCAGCACTGCCGCGCGTGTCGGACTGGTCACCGCCAAGGCGCGCAGTTTCCCGGCCCTGACCTGTTCGATCGTCGACGGGAAAGTGCCGAAATAGGCCTGGACCTGACCGGCGAGCAAATCGACCACGGCTGGCCCGCCACCCCGATACGGCACATGCACCATGTCCACACCGGTCTTGGTGCGGAACAGCTCCCAGAACATGTGCGGTGCGCTGCCGACACCGGCCGAGGCCATGGTGACCTTGCCCGGATTGTTCTTGGCATAAGTGATCAATTCGGGAACGGATTGCACCGGCAGCGACGGGTTGACGACGAGCAGTCCGGAGCCGCGCGACATCGTCGCGATGGGAGAGAAATCGCGAACGATATTGAAACTGAGGTTCTGATAGAGCGTCGCATTCCACGCGTCGGCCGACGTGGTCTGCAACAGCGTGTAACCGTCAGGCGCCGATTTCGCCACCGCTTCCGCCGCCAGGTTACCGCCGGCGCCCGGGCGATTTTCGACGATGAATTGCTGGCCAAGCTGCTGCGACAGCCATTGCGCCATCAGCCGCGCATAGGTGTCGCTGATGCCGCCCGGCGGGTAACCGGAAATAATCCGCGCCGGCCGGTCGGGATAGGCTTGCGCCGCTGCGACGGCGGACAGGGCCGGAACGGCGATGGCGCCCGCGGCCAGTTGCAAAAATTCACGGCGGAGAAGCTTCACGTCGTCCCTCCCATAAAAACGGCAATCATTCGGCCTTGATATTGGCGAACTTATTCACCTTGGCCCACTTTTCAGTCTCGTCGGCGATGAATTTGCCGAAGTCGGCGGGCGAGCCGGCAAACACGCCGCAGCCGAGATCGTCGAGGCGCTTGCGCATCTCGGGATCGGTAAGCGCGGCGTTGACCTCTTTGTTGAGCCTGGCGATGACGTCCGGCGGCGTGCCGGCGGGTGCGGCGACACCGTACCAGCCGCTCGCCTCGTAGCCGGGCAAAAATTCGGCGATCGCGGGAACGCCCGGCAAGAGGTCCTGACGCTTGGCGCTGGTCACGCCGAGCGCGCGCACCCGGCCATCCCTGATATAGCCCAGCGAGGCCGGCATGACGCCGAACATCACCTGCATTTGGCCGCTAAGCAGATCCGGCATCGCCGCCGACTCTCCGCGATAAGGGACGTGGATGAGGTCGATGCCGGCCATCATCTTGAATAATTCGCCGGCGACGTGCAGCGGCGTGCCGACGCCGCCAGACGCCATGTTGATCTTGCCGGGATTGGCCTTGGCATAGGCGATGAATTCCGGAATCGTCTTCGCCGGCACGTTCGGATTCACCTCCATCACCAGAGGAATGAGCGAAATGCTCGCCACCGGCGCGGCGTCGCGCATGAAATTGAAATGCAGGTCGCTGTAGATCGAGGGGTTGATCGCGTTCGACGACATGGCGAGCAGCAGCGTGTAGCCGTCCGGCGCCGCCTTGAGCGCGAATTCGGTGCCGATATTGCCGCTCGCTCCCGCCCGATTGTCGACCACCACCGGCTGGCCGAGCCGGTCTGACAGCCATTGCGCCATCAGCCGGCCGACGATATCGGGCGAGCCGCCGGGCGGAATTTGCACCACCAGATGAATCGGCCGCGACGGATAGTCGTCGGCCTTTGCGACGCGCACAAACGCCGGTGTGGCGGCGGCGGCCGCCAGCATCAGGAAACTTCGGCGTGAATGGGTCATGACGAACGCCTTCAGGAAGATTTCATTTACTCCGCTCTAATCCCTGCAGCGCGGATCACCTTGCCCCATCGTTCGGTCTCGGTGACGATGACTCGGCCGTATTCCGCCGGCGTCAGTGGCGCCGTCATGCTGCCGAGCTCGGCGAATTGCGCCTTGACCTTGGGATCGTTCAAGCCGGCATTGATGGCTGAGTTGAGCTTATCGATGATCTCGGGCGGCGTCGCCCGTGGCGCGCCGATGCCGTTCCACAGATTGGCCTCGTAGCCGGGCACGAATTCGCCGATCGCCGGAATGTCGGCAAATATCTCCGAGCGCTGCGCCGTGGTGACGCCGAGCGCGCGCAGCTTGCCGGTCCTGATGAACTCGGCCGCGCCTGAGAGCGTGTTGAAATCGCAATTCACCTGGCCGGCAATCAGGTCGGTCAGTGCCTGCGGCTCGCCGCGATAGGCCACGTGCACCGTCTCGATGCCGGTCATGATCTTGAACATTTCGCCCGACGCATGGGTAACGGTGCCGCTGCCGGCCGACGCCACCGTGATCCCCGGATGCGCTTTGGCATAGGCGATGAACCCCGGAATCGTCTTCGCCGGGAATGCCGGATTGACCAGCATGACGAAGGCGCCGCGGCTGATGCTCGCGACCGGTGCGATGTCGCGGATAAAATCGAAGTTGAGGTGCTCGTAGAGCGCGCCGTTGGTGAACGACGCCGTCGACACCATCAGAATGGTGTAGCCGTCGGGCGGCGCGTTGACGACCGATTCGGTAGCGATATTGGTGCCGGCGCCGGGGCGGTTGTCGATGACGACGGTTTGGCCAAGGTGCTCCGACATGGCCTGGCCAACCAAGCGCGCGGTGATGTCCAGCCCGCTGCCGGCGGCGAAGCCGACAACGACGTGGATCGGCCGCACCGGATAATCGAGCGCGGCGGCAAAGCGCGGCAGCGCCGGCAGCGCGGCCGCGGTGCCGACGAGGAGCAGGAAGCGGCGGCGTATCGTCTGCATGGTGATGGGCTCGGCGGATTTGCCGGCACGCTACACCGCCGGTCCGAACCTAGGAAGGGCCGAACGGTCGCACCATGTCTGGCGATGTTACATTGTTCCTCCGCACCATGCCCAATTCTTCTGCAGCACGATCATGGCGCGCATTTCCGGCGACGCGAAAATGCTCTAGCATGTGCGTGCGAAATCAAGAGTCGAAAGCATGGCGTCGCATCACGCGCACGAGCATGACCACGGTAAACATCATCATGGTCGCCACCACCATGATCACAACCATGGTCATAGCCATGCGCCGGCCACGTTCGGAACCGCCTTCGCCCTCGCCACGGCTCTCAATATCGCGCTGGTGATCATTCAGGCAGCCTACGGCGTGCTGGCGCATTCCATGGCGCTGCTCGCCGATGCCGGCCACAATGCCGGCGACGTGCTGGCGCTGGTCTTGGCATGGGGCAGCCACGCCATCTCGCAAAAACATCCGACCGAGCGCTACACCTACGGCTTCCGGTCGTCGTCGATCGTCGCGGCGCTGATCAACGCCACGATCCTCCTGGTGGTGACCGGCGCCATCGCCTGGACGGCGCTCGAGCGGCTGTTCGCGCCGCAGCCGGTCGCCGGTGTCACGGTGATGGTGGTGGCGGCGATCGCTATTCTCATCAACGGCGCCGCGGCCGCGGTCCTGTCGCGCGGCAACACCGGCGACCTCAACGTCTATGGCGCGTTCCTACATCTCGTCGCCGACGCCGCCGTTTCCGCGGGCGTGGTCGTCGCCGGCCTGGTCATCCTGCTGACCGGCTGGTTGTGGGTCGATCCGGTCGCGAGCCTGGTGATTTCCGGCGTGATCGTCTGGAGCACGTGGGGGCTGCTGCGCGACGCCGCCAAAATGTCGCTACAAGGCGTGCCGCCACAGATCGATCCCAGCGCCGTGCGCGTCTATCTGCAAACGCTGCCCGCGGTCGCCGAGGTGCACGACCTGCACATCTGGCCGATGAGCACCACCGAGACCGCGCTGACCTGCCACCTGGTGATGCCGGACGGCGACCCGCAGCCGGATTTTCTCGACGTGGTCTATGTCGGCCTGCAGCAGCGCTTCGGCATCGGCCACCCGACAATCCAAATCGAGCGCGGCGACCGGCCGTGTAAATTGTCGCCGGAACATATCGTCTGACTGTCCTGCCGCGACGAAAAAGCCCGCGCCGTTGCCGGCGCGGGCTTGCCTCGTTTGAACCTGACCAAAGTTACGCCGGCAGGATGGCGACGATTTCCAACGTGTTCGGATCGATGATCAAGAGCTGATCGCCGACCACCACATATTCGAAGCCGCGGTATTCCGGCACGATGGTCACAACCTCCGCCGGCAGCACCGCGACATGGACGGTCCTCGGGACCGTCACGCCGACGCTGATGTCGAAGTCCGCATGGTCGACGCGCGCGACGTTGCGATCGCGGACGACGACGTCCTTGATCTTGGTGCGCTGGTCTTGCGTCAACTGGACATTGGCGCCGCCGGCAGCCCGGCCCGTGGCACCGCTTTGCTGGCCCATGCGGTCTTGGTTGCCATTTGCGCCGGCCCGGTCGTTGACCTTGTCACTGTCTTGGCCGCCACGCTGCGGCGTCGCATTGCCGGGGTGTTCCTCCTGCGAGAAGCCCTTGCCTTCCTGCCGCTCGGGCGGCGCCTGCGGAGCCTGGTTTTGCGCGCTGCCACCTGGCTTGATCTGTCCGCCCTGCTGCTCAGGCTTCATCTGTGCGCCCGGCTGCTGATGGCTTATGGCACCTCCCGGTGCCGTCTGATGCTGCTGGCCGCCCGGCGATTGTGTCGTGGCTTTGCCGGTCGGGGCTTCGGTGCCGACGTTCTGCGCTACGGCAAATGACGTACACCCGATCAAGGCCGTCATCGCAACCGTAGCCAATAGCTTATTCCTCATCATGTTCCTCCTGGTGTGTCGTCCCTCTCCGAGCCGGTGAACATAGAAAGTTCGCATGCGGCGCGGGCTCGTTATGTGCTTTGCGACAACCCTCCCCGCGCAGCTCAGTTTCACTAGGATTTCGCGTAGGAAATAAATATCTTTCCGCGGAACCGAAATAGCGCGGCGGCATTGCCGGTCAAGGTGCATTCTTGCGGGGAAGCCAATGTCGCAACTGGGGTTCGATGTGTCCGAGCTGACAGCCGGCATTGCCTCGACCATCGCGCTGAAGGAACCGCTGCCGGATTTCCCCGACGCAACGCGTCCTAGCGAGTTTCTCAATGCGCTGCCGGCCGCCATCTACATGACCGACGCCTCAGGTCGGATTACTTATTTCAACGAAGCTGCGATCGCGCTGTGGGGCCTCCGGCCAAAGCTCAATGTCGATCTGTGGTGCGGCTCGTGGCGGCTGTTCTGGCCCGACGGCACGCCGATGCCGCATGACGCCTGCCCCATGGCGGTCACCTTGAGGGAACGCCGCGCAGTCCGCGGCGGCCAGGCCATCGCCGAACGGCCGGACGGCAGCCGCGTGCCGTTCATGGCGTTTCCGACGCCGCTGTACGACGCCTCCGGCGTCTTCATCGGCGCCGTCAACATGCTCATCGACATGAGCGAGCACCAGCGCGCCGAACGGGTGTCGCATCGCCTTGCCGCGATCGTCGAATCCTCCGCCGACGCCATCGTCAGCAAGGACCTCAACGGCGTGATCGCCACCTGGAACAAGGGCGCGGAGCGGCTGTTCGGCTATCTCGAGCAAGAGGTCATCGGCAAGCCGATCACCATGTTGATTCCAGAACAGCATCGCGACGAAGAGGCCCGGATCTTGGAACGCATCCGCAGCGGCGAGCGCATCGATCATTTCGAGACCGTCCGCCAGCGCAAGGATGGCACCTTGGTGTCGATCTCGCTTACGGTGTCGCCAATCACTGACCACGCCGGCCGCATCGTCGGCGCTTCGAAGATCGCCCGCGATATCACCGAGCAGAAGCGCCGCGAGGAGCAAATCAATCTGCTCGCGCGCGAGGCCGACCACCGCACCAAAAATCTTCTAGCGCTGGCGCAAGCGACGGTGCATCTCACCAACGGCGAGACGGCGGCCGAGCTCAAGAGCGCGATCGAAGGCCGGCTCCGCGCCTTAGCCAATGCCCATACGCTCTTGGCGCAATCGCGCTGGGCCGGCGCCGATCTGCGCCACCTGGTGCTGGAGGAATTGTCGCCCTACTGCGCGGAAGACGGCGCGCGCGCGCGGATCGAGGGCCCGGACCTGATGCTGGAGCAGCAGCCGGCGCAAGCGATCGCGTTGGCACTACATGAGCTGACCACCAACGCCGTCAAATACGGCGCGCTGTCGATCCCGTCGGGGCGGATCGACCTGACCTGGCATCTGCAATCGATCAACCGGTTGGCCTTGCGCTGGGTGGAATCCGGCGGACCTCAGATCGCGTCGCCGACTCGCCAAGGTTTTGGCACTCGCGTCGTGACGCGCATCTGCGAGCAGCTCAACGGCGCGCTCAAATTCGATTGGCGCGCCGACGGCCTGATCTGCGACATTGCCATCGATATCTGAGCGACCCGATTGCCGGGCGGCGACTATTTCCATAATTGCCAACTGGCGCGGCGTGCGCCGTCGACCAGCGCCTTGAACTTTGCCCACACGATCGACGGATGCACTTCGTTCGATCCGGCGAATGAGGCGAATCCGCAATCCGCCCCGGCGATGACGCGCTCGCGGCCCACGACCGAGGCAAATCGCAATAGCCGCTGCGCCACCAGTTCGGGATGCTCCACCAGCACGGTCGATTGCGTGATCACGCCCGGGATCAGAATTTTGTCGTCCGGTATTTTGATCCGCTGCCAGTCTTCCCATTCGTGCTCATGGCGCGGATTTGCCGCTTCGAATGAATAGGCGCCGGCGCGCACTTTCAAAATGATATCGACGATGTCCTTGAGCTGCATATCGTGGATGCGCGGGCCCATATTGATGCTGTAGCAGGTGTGGAATCGAATCCGGTCCGCGGGGATTCCGGACAGCGCCGCATTGAGCGCCTCGACGCGTAATTCGGCCCATTTGCGGCAGGCGGCGATGTCGAGGTCCGGCTGCGTGATGTAATAAGTCACCAGGAACGGATCGTCGATCTGCAACAGAAATCCGGCGTCCACGATCGCGCGGTATTCCTCGCGCATTGCTTCGGCGATGGCGAAGACATAAGACTCCGGCGTCGGATAATATTCATTCGGCGTCGTCGCCTCGACATTGGATGGCGCGATCGCCGGCACGAAAGCTTCGGTCGCGCCGACGCCCGCCAGTGCCGCTTTGAGCGTTTCGAGATCGGCCTTAAGCGCGGCATGGCCCTTGTACGCAATGGACCCGGCGCAAACCATCAGCGCGCGGCGGCGCCGGGCGCTGACCTGCTCGGCGACCGCGGACTGATAATATTCGGGGAAGTCGCGCGTCTCGCGCGTATTGGCGAACGGGCTCGGTCGAAAACCTTCGCGTTTTTCCAGACCGCTCAAGCGCGACGCCGCGTAGGTGATGAAGCTCGGCTTGGCCATCTCGCCGTCGCTGACGATGTCGAGGCCGGCGTCGACCTGTTGGCGCACGCAATCCTTCACCGCGCCGCGCACCCGTTCGGCATAGGCCTGCTCGTCGATCGCCTTGCCGTCCATGCGCGCCAGCATCAGCTCGAACAGATCGTCCGGCCGCGGCAGGCTGCCGACATGGGTGGTCAGAATGCGTTCGGTGCTGCGTTGCATTTTTTTGATTCCGGCTGGGAGCGCTCGCGACTATGGCATTGTCGAACCGGGCACGGCAATCAACGCGGCAGTGCGTCCACCGCATGTGCCCTATTCCGCCACGCAAGCTTGCACGACGATCGTGTGTTCAAGATACTCGCTGCCGATCGGCCGCGCGCTCCAGCGACGCAAAACAAAAGAGAGCCCGATGAGGAAACTGCTGCAAGGCGCTGCGTGGGCAGCGTGGGCGCTTGCCCTCTGCGTTACCGCGGCCAGCGCCCAAGCCGATTATCCGTCGCGGCCGATCAAGATGTATGTGCCGTTTCCGCCGGGCGGCGGCATCGACGTCACCGCGCGGATCGCCGCCGAAAAGCTTTCGGAGATTCTCGGCCAGCAGATCGCCATCATCAACCAGGGCGGCGGCGGCGGCGCCATCGCGACCGACGCCGTGGTGCGGGCCGACCCCGACGGCTATACGCTGCTCTACCACTCCGTCACCGGCATCACCCACGCCGCCGTCACCCAAGACCTGTCCTACGACTGGCTGCGCGATCTGGCGCCGGTCTCGCTGATCGCCCGTTTCGCACCGGTGATGATCGTTGCTCCGACTTTGCCGGTAAAGACCATGGCGGACTTCATCGCGCTGTTGAAAGCCAATCCCGGCAAATACAGCTACGGCTCGTCGGGGACCGGCACCGCTGTGCATCTCGCCACCGAGCTGTTCAAAGAGAAAGCCCAAGTCGACATCGTGCACGTGCCATATCGCGGCACCGTGGCGGTGCTGCCGGACCTGATATCCGGCCGCGTCGTCATGATGATCGACGGCGTGCCGGCGGAAACCAAGAACATCCAGAACGGCGTGGTGCGGGCGCTGGCGGTGACGACCGCCGCCCGCTCGCCGTCGATCCCCGACGTGCCGACCATGCGCGAAGTCGGCCTGGACTACGAGGTGCCGTTCTGGACCGGACTCTACGCGCCGATCCGCACGCCGCAGGCGATCGTCGACAAGCTCGCGGCCGCGGCCAACCAAGCCATGCACGACCCGGCCGTCGCCAAGCGGCTGGGCGATATCGGCACCGAAGGGGTCGGCTCGTCGCCGGCCGAGCTTGATGCGGCCACCCGCGAGCAGTTCGCGCTGTATCGGAATATCGTGCGAGACAATCCGGCGTTGCTCAGCGGACAGTAACGCGCCGCCTCACGCCGTCTTCTGCACCTTCAGCCCGAGCTCGGCGATGGTCTCCTCGCGCATGATGAATTTCTGGATTTTTCCGGTGACGGTCATTGGGAACGCATCGACGAACTTGACGTAGCGCGGCACCTTGTAGTGTGCGATCTGCTCGCGGCAGAACGTTTTGATTTCCTCATCGTTGGCGGTCACACCGGGTCGCAGCTTGACCCAGGCGCAAATCTCTTCACCGTAGCGGTCGTCCGGCACGCCGATCACCTGCACGTCCTGGATTTTCGGATGCCGGTAGAGAAATTCCTCGATCTCACGCGGATAGACGTTCTCACCGCCGCGGATGACCATGTCCTTGATGCGGCCGACGATATTGCAATAGCCTTCGCCGTCGATGGTGGCGAGGTCGCCGGTGTGCATCCAGCGCGCCGCGTCGATCGCCTCGCGGCTGCGCTCCTCGTCGCCCCAATAGCCGAGCATCACCGAATAGCCGCGGGTCAATAGCTCTCCCGGCGTGCCGGGCGGCACGATGCGCCCCTGCAGATCGACGATCTTCACCTCGAGATGCGGCTGGATGCGGCCGACTGTGGAGACGCGGCGCTCCAGCGGATCCTCGGTCGAGCTTTGGAAGCTGACCGGTGAGGTCTCGGTCATGCCGTAGGCGATGGTGATCTCGGAGAGGTGCATTTTGGCGACGCACCGCTTCATCACCTCGATCGGGCACGGCGAGCCGGCCATGATGCCGGTGCGCAGGGATTTCAGATCAAATTTTTCAAAGTCCGGATGATCGAGCTCGGCGATGAACATGGTCGGCACGCCGTGCAGCGCGGAGCAGCGTTCCTCGGCGACCGTTTCGAGCGTCACCAGAGGATCGAAACCTTCGCCGGGAAACACCATGCAGGCGCCGTGGGTCACCGCGGCGAGATTGCCCAAAACCATGCCGAAGCAGTGATAGAGCGGCACCGGGATGCAGAGGCGGTCCTCCGGCGTCAGCCGCATCGCCTCGCCGATGAAATAGCCGTTGTTGAGGATGTTGTGATGCGACAGCGTCGCGCCCTTGGGAAAGCCGGTCGTGCCCGAGGTGAACTGGATATTGATCGGCTCGTCGAATTGCAGGATCGGTGCCAGCTCGGCGATGCGCTTTGCTTCCGCCTCTCCGCCGCGGGAAAGAATCTCGGAGAACTTGAACGTGCCGGGATGCCAACTGTCACCGAGCAGCACCACCGAGCGCAGCGCCGGCAGCCGCGCCGATTCAAGTTTTCCCGGCGTCGCATGGCCGAGCTCGGGCGCGAGCTCGCGCAGCATGCCGACATAGTCCGAAGTCTTGAAGCGCTCGGCGAGGATCAGCGCCTTGCAGCCGACTTTGTTGAGCGCGTATTCCAATTCGGCGATGCGATAGGCCGGATTGATGTTGACCAGGATCAGCCCGGCTTTGGCGGTCGCAAATTGCGTCAGCACCCATTCGGAATTGTTCGGCGACCAAATGCCGATGCGGTCGCCGGGCTGTAAGCCGAGCGTCAGCAATCCGGCGGCGAGCTTGTCGACCTCGTTACGCAATTCGCCATAGGTGAGCCGCACCTTTTGGTGCCGCACGACCAGCGCCGGCCGAGCCGCATGTTTGTCGCAGACCGCATCGAAGAACTGGCCGATGGTCTCGCCGATCAGCGGCACTTCGCTGGCGCCGTGGACGTAACTCTGCTTGAGGGCGGCCATCGCGTTTCCTCCAATTTCTTAGTGCCGATCATAGAGCGTGCACGTTATTCCGTCACCCTGAGGTGGCCGCCAAAGGCGGCCCTCGAAGGGCGACGGCCCCGGGCGCCTCGGCCGTTCATCCTTCGAGGCTCGCGGCGCTCGCACCTCAGGATGACGGAACGCAAGTGCTTAGCCGCGCAGCCCCGCCTGCTTGAGCAGCGGATAGGTCACGTCGCGGAATTCGGTCATGCCCGCGATATAGCGCGGCCATGACAGCAGCACGCCGTCGAAGCCGACCTGTGACAGCCGCGTCAGCCCGTCAACGATCTGCTCCTTGGTGCCGATCAGCGGAAAACCGCCCCAGCCCGAGATCATCATCTCGGCCATGGCCTTGCGGCGCGCTTCCGGGTAGTCGCGCTGATTGATCTCGGCACCCATCGTGTCGATGACGTTGCGGGCGGCGACCCAGTCGCCTTTCTCATGCACGTAATAATCGTAGAAGGCCCGCGCCTCCGCCTCGGTCTCGGCCTGGATCACCGTGGCGTTGGTCCACACTTTCACCTCGCGGCCGTATTCCTCGCGGGCGAGGCGATGATAGGCCTCGACATGGGCGATGTGGGTCGCGACATCGTGGCTGCGCAGATTGGTGAAGACCAGATCGCAGTGCTTGCAGGCGAAATGCCGGCCGCGCTCCGAGGAGCCGGCATTCATGATCGCCGGATAGGGATGCTGGATCGGCTTCGGCTGCAGATAGCCGCCCTTGATCTTGTAGAAGCGACCTTCGTGATCGAAGCGTTCGTCCTCGGTCCACAGCCGCTTGACGATGCCGAGCCATTCTTCGGCGCAGGCGTAGCGGTCCTCGTGGTTGAGCAGCGCAATGCCGAACATTTCCATTTCTGGAAAATTCCAGCCGTTGACCACGTTGAGCGTATAGCGGCCATTGGAAATGTGATCGATGACGGTGGATTGCTTGGCGGCGATGATCGGGTGGTTGAGCGCGACGTGCGAGGTCGAGATCACGCCGGCGGCCTGCGTCGCGCCGGCGATGCCGGCCGCCCAGGTATAGGTCTCGAATCCCGGACCTTGCGGGTCGGTCGCGCCGCCAAAGCCGCGCCAGCGTGCCACCGGCACCAGCGCTTCGAAGTCCATGTCATCGGCGAGCTTGGCCAGCGTCACCGTGTTGGGCCAGGTGATCTCGAGCCGGCCGTCGAGATCGGACATGACGCAGCCGGAATCGAGATTGGTCTGAAAGGTGCCGAGCTTGAGCTTGCGGCCGCCGAATGCCGGATTGGTGTCGCGCCGGTCCTTTTGCTGTGCCCTCATGCCGAGCAAATCCTGAAGGCGTAGCCGCGGTCAAGTCAAGAAGGCGGTCGTCGCCGTCGCCGGAACCCTCCGGTACGTCCAACGTTATCGATCCGACACCAATAAAGTGTGGAGATGACGATGGATTGGAACCGCATTGAAGGAAACTGGAAGCAGACCAAAGGCAAGATCAAGGAGAAGTGGGGTCAGCTCACCGACGACGATCTCACACAAATCAACGGCAAGCGCGACCAGCTCGAAGGCAAGATCGAGCAGCGTTATGGCTTGGCCAAAGATATGGTGCGCAAGGACGTCGACGACTGGCTGAAGTCGCAAGACAAGGCAGCCTAAGTCGCGCGCGGTACACGCTTGCTGCGGGAACGGGCCACGCGCCCGTCCCCGCGCCGTTTTGGGAACTCGCATCGTGCCTATTCGTTGACGACAAGGCGGCAACAAAGCGAGAATGTCCATGAGCTCTTCTCAGGAGCGCCCCGTATCCGAGCAACATCACAGCGAGCCGCGCACCGTGGTGCCGACTCAACAAGCGCGCCAGGGCGTAACCGGGCATAATGTGCGCTACGTGCTTGGCATCGGCATTGCCGCGGCGATCGTTGCTTTTGCGGTGCTCTACGCCATCTATTTTGCCTAAAAATTCGCTTTTAGCCGGATCGACATCGTGTGAAATGCCCCTCCCCGACCAGGTTGGATCGGGATGGTTCGCCGGCCCGACTTGTCGTAAAATACGCAAAACCAAGATTTCGACAGGGAAGGAATTGGAAATGCTCGCAGCCCTTTGCATCGGTTTCATGCTAGCGATCTGGGTGGTGGTGATCTGGGGCGCCTCCTACTTCAATCAGAACGTCAATTGAGCCGCACGCCCCGCGTCTCTCGCAGCACACGGCATGCTCGCCGACCGCCGTTTGAACGCTTGCCGCACCCGCCTCCGCTGCCACGAGCCGCCGGCCTTTGTCGCGGTCGTTAACCTTTGAGCATCCCACCGTGACGATCGCCGTGCCGGTGAAAAGGAAAAAAAAGAAAAAAAGCCGGACCAAGCGGAACCTGTCAGCGGGCCCCGCGTTGCGCGCTGTGGGGGAAACCAGAATGCGTGGTCAGCGCCCGAAGGCGGCCGCGGCACAGTCCGGCATCGACGTCTTTATCGATCTCGATCAGGCAGCGTTGGACGCGATTCCGACGGGGCTTTGTGTGTGCACGGCCGAAGGCGTCCTGGTTCGTTACAACCGCCGCGCCGTCGAGCTGTGGGGCCGGGCGCCCCGGCTCGGCGATCCGAAAGAGCAACATGGCTCCGGTTTTCGGCGCTATCAGGCCGACGGCGCTCCACTCCCCTTTGGCGCAACGCCGGTCGCCACCGTGTTGCGCACCGGTCAGCCGATCGTCGGCGCCGAAGTCATCATCGAGCAACCCGAGGGGACGCGGGTACCGGTGCTGATGAACGTCGCCCCGCTCAAGAGCAGATCGGGCCGGCTGCAAGGCGCAGTGTGCAGCTTTCAAGCCTTGACCGAACGCAAGCGCATCGAAGAAGCGCTGCGCGCCAGCGAGGCCGAATTGCAATCGGTGATCAACCGCACGCCGTTCATGCTGGTGCGCTGCAGCCGCGACCTGCACTATCGTTTCGTCAGCCAGGCCTATGCGCAGCTGGTCGGCGTCCGGCGCGAAGCGATCATCGGCAAGACCATCGCCGAGGCGATCGGCGACAAGGGCTTCAACACACTGCGGCCGCACATCGAAAAGGTGCTGGCGGGCGAAGCGACGGAATTCGATTGCGAGATCGACTTCCCTGAGGTCGGGCCGCGCCGCCTGCACATCGCCTACCGGCCGGAAACCGATGCGGCGGGCAAGGTCGACGGCTGGATCGCGTCGCTGCTCGACATCACCGAGCAGAGCCGCGCGGTGCAGGCGCGCGAGCAGCTCGCCAGCATCGTCGAATCGTCCGGCGACGCGATCGTCAGCAAGGACCTCAACGGCATCATCGTCAGCTGGAACCGCGCCGCCGAGAACCTGTTCGGCTACGCGGCCGAGGAGGTCATCGGCAAGTCGATCACTATTCTCATCCCCGAGGAGCTGCACGACGAGGAGCCGAAAATCCTCGAGCGCATCCGCCGCGGCGACAGCCTCGACCACTACGAGACGATCCGGCAGCGCAAGGACGGCAGCCGCCTTCCGGTTTCGCTCAGCGTCTCGCCGGTCAGGGACGCGCACGGCACCATCGTCGGCGCCTCGAAGATCGCCCGCGACATCACCGCGCGCAAACAGGCCGAACATGAGCGCGACCGCATCGAGGGCGAGTTGCGCGAGCTCAGCGCAAAGCTCGAGCAGGAGGTCGAAAGGCGGACGCTGGAGCGCGATCGCATCTGGAACGTTTCCGAGGATCTGCTCGGGGTGTCGAATTTCGAGGGCTATGTCCTCAGCATGAATCCGGCCTGGAGCCGGCTCCTCGGCTGGACCGAGGACGAGATCAAGGCGATGCATGTCAGCGAATTGCGCCATCCCGACGACGGCGCCCATTCCGAAGCGGGCCGCAAGCAGCTGGCGCAAGGCGTGCCGACCGTGCGGATGGAGAACCGGTTCCGCCACAAGGACGGCACCTGGCGCTGGCTGCACTGGACCATGACCGAGGACAACGGGCTGATCTACGTCGCCGGCCGGCACGTCACTGCGGAAAAAGAATCCGCCGCCGCCCTGCAACACGCCCAGCGTCAGGCCGCCCATTTGCAGAAAATGGAGGCGATCGGCCAACTGACGGGCGGCGTCGCCCACGACTTCAACAATCTTTTGATGATCGTCAGCGGGCACGCGCAAAGCCTGAAAAAGCGCTT
>Ga0187890_10000440_pt1 | contig 29137 bp, 22 predicted proteins | sample June2016WEW_21_1_FD_133005 | JGI IMG/M metagenome (GOLD analysis project Ga0187890, IMG submission 133005) | Peatland microbial communities from SPRUCE experiment site at the Marcell Experimental Forest, Minnesota, USA - June2016WEW_21_10 | ecosystem: Environmental > Terrestrial > Soil >... | reverse complement strand
GCACGATCTCGTCGCCCGGCTTGATGCGCTCGCGGCCGAACGTGTAGGCGACGAGATTGATGGCCTCGGTGGCGTTGCGGGTGAAGATGATCTCTTCCTTGCGCTTGGCGTTGAGGAACGCCGCCACTTTTTCGCGCGCGCCTTCGTAGGCCTCGGTCGCCTCGTTGGCGAGGTAATGCAGGCCGCGATGCACATTGGCGTATTGCGATGTGTAGGCCTGGTTCAGCCGATCGAGCACCGCTTGCGGCTTCTGCGCCGAAGCGGCGTTGTCGAGATAAACGAGCGGCTTGCCGTAGACCTGCATGCCGAGGATCGGGAAATCCGCGCGGATGCGGTTGACGTCATAGGCACCGATGGGTTTTGCGATATTCATGTCAGCGCGCCTCGAGCCAAGCAACGACTGCATCCATCAGCGCCTCGCGCAGCCCGGCATGTTCGATGCCTTCGATGGCCTCGCCGAGAAACGCCCGGATCAGCAGGGCTTCCGCCTCGGCCTGCGGAATGCCGCGCGCCATCAGGTAGAATTTCAGCTCGTCGTCGAGCGCGCCGGCGGTGGCGCCATGGCCGCATTGCACGTCGTCGGCAAAAATCTCGAGCTCGGGCTTGTTGTCCGCCTCGGCGCGCTCGGACAGCAACAGCGCACGCGTCATCATCTTGGCGTCGGTTTTTTGCGCATGCGGCCGCACGATGATGCGGCCCTGAAACACGCCATGGGCCTCGCCGTCGAGCACGGTCTTGAACATTTCCCGGCTCTGGCAGCGCTGCGCGACGTGGTCGACGACCAGCGTGGTGTCGGCATGCTGCCGGCCCTTGATCAGGGTCGCGCCGCGGATGCCGGCGACGGTGTCCGCGCCGTCGAATTTCAGGAACAGCTGGTTGCGCACCACGGCGCCGCCCGTGGTGAAGGTGAAAGCGTTGAAGCGCGCCCGCGCGCCGATCGCGGCCGCCAGCGTCGAGACGTGGAGCGCGTCGGCGCCCTCGCCGATGATCTTGACGTGATCGACATGGGCCTCGTCGCCGACGAAAATCTCCAGCGCGGCATTGACCTGATAATCGCTGCCGGCCGGCCCCTCGTGGCTCTCGATCAGCATGGCGCGGGCGCCCGCTTCCACCACCACCAGCGAGCGCACGAAGGTCGCGGCCGGCTTGGCCGAGGCGACGAACAGCAGATGAATCGGCCGCTCGATGGTCGCGCCGGCGGCGATGCGGATCACCGCGCCGTCGCCCATCAAGGCGGTGTTGAGCGCGACCGCGGCGTCGCTTGCCGGCGCGAGCTTACCGAGATGAGCAGCGAGCGTCGGATCGCCATTGGACAGAGAGTCGGCGAGCGAACCGACCGTAAGCCCCGACTCCAAATTTTCGACATCGGAGAGTTCGGCGACGAAAGCGCCGTCGACAAACACCAGCCGGCGTGCTTCGACGTCGCCGAGCAAGGCGCCTGCCGTCTTTGCCCGCGCCTTGGCGGCGGCATCAGGCGGCGCCGCGAGCGGCTTTGCCTCGCGCATCAGCGCGCGCAGGTCGGTATATTTCCAGTCCTCGATGCGGCGATGCGGCAGGCCGGTCTTGGCGAACACGTCGAACGCCGCGGCACGCTGCGCCGCGATCGCGCCGTCGCCGGGCAGCCGCCCGCGCGCCTGTGAAAAGGCCTGCGCCAGCGCGGTCTCCGCCGCGGTCTTGATGATGGCGACTTCGGCGTTCACGCCGGAACCTCTTCCTGATATTCGGCATAGCCGCGCGCTTCGAGCTCGAGCGCCAATTCCTTGCCGCCGGTTTTGACGATGCGGCCCTTCGACAGCACGTGCACCACGTCGGGGACGATATAGTCGAGCAGCCGCTGGTAGTGGGTGATGACGACGAAAGCGCGCTGTTTCGAGCGCAGCCGGTTGACGCCTTCGGAGACGATCCGCAGCGCGTCGATGTCGAGGCCGGAATCGGTCTCGTCGAGCACGGCGAGCCGCGGCTCGAGCAGAGCCATCTGTAGAATCTCGTTGCGCTTCTTCTCGCCGCCGGAAAACCCGACATTGACCGCGCGGCGCAGCATATCTTGGTTGATGTCGAGCTTGCCGGAAACCTCGCGCACCTTCTTGAGGAACTCCGGCGTGGACAGCTCCGCCTCGCCGCGCTTCTTGCGTTGCGCGTTAAGCGCGGTACGCAAGAACGTCATGGTGGCGACGCCGGGGATTTCCAGCGGGTACTGGAAGGCGAGGAACAGGCCGGCGGCGGCGCGTTCGTCGGGCGTCATGTCGAAGATGTTCTTGCCGTCGAAACGCACCTCGCCCGCGGTCGGCGTGTAGTAGGCCTTGCCGGCAAGCACATAGGCCAGCGTCGATTTGCCGGACCCGTTCGGGCCCATGATGGCGTGCACCTCGCCGGCATTCACGGTGAGATCGAGACCTTTAAGAATTTCCTTGCCGTCGATTTCGACGTGCAGGTTTTCAATTTCCAGAAGCGACATTGTCCTCTTTCCGATTGTCGCGCTCGCAATCGCTTGGCGAATGGAGCTCTTCAATCCTCATCGTCCGCGACGGTGTGGGGCGGCGAGAAGTATTTGTTGGGAAGGATGGCGCCGGTGAAACCGTCGCGCCGGGCGCGCTCCCGGGCCGCCCGCATTTCGGCGGGCGTGCAGCGGTAACCGCAAATGCGCCATGCCAATTGGTCGGTGCGCGCCAGCGCGAATTCGAGCTGCGAGACCGAATGCTCGTAGATGATCCAGTATGCGCTTTGGCGGACGCTGACATTGTAAAAGGCGCCTTTGTGATTGTGGTACGTTACGATTGGCGGCTGGCCCTGCCGGCGCACTTGCCGCTCCAGCGCCGTCATGATGGCCTCGACGCTTTCGTGCAGCACGTTGAGACCCGGCTCGCGCGCGGTCGCCGATTCCACCAGTGCTTCCAGTTCCGGCATTTCAAGCCAACTTGCCATTGCTGCCGCCCGCGTACCGTCACCCGACGCTGCCTTCCAGCGAAACCGAGATCAGCTTCTGCGCCTCGACCGCGAATTCCATCGGCAACTGCTGCAGCACGTCCTTGACGAAGCCGTTGACCACCAGCGCGGTCGCCTCCTCCGCCGACAGCCCGCGCTGCCGGCAATAGAACAGCATCTCCTCGGAAATCTTCGACGTCGTGGCTTCGTGCTCGAACACTGTCGAGGAATTCTTCGCCTCGATATAAGGCACGGTATGGGCGCCGCATTTGTCGCCGATCAGAAGCGAATCGCAATTGGTGAAGTTGCGTGCGCTGGTGGCGCGGCGGTGCGCGGTGACGAGGCCACGATAGGTGTTGTTGGAATGGCCGGCGGCAATACCCTTGGAGATGATGCGGCTCGTGGTGTTCTTGCCGAGGTGCAGCATTTTTGTGCCGGAATCGACCTGCTGATAGCCATTCGAGATCGCGATCGAGTAGAACTCGCCGCGCGAATTGTCGCCGCGCAGGATGCAGCTTGGATATTTCCAGGTGATCGCCGAGCCGGTTTCGAGCTGAGTCCAGGAAATCTTTGCGTTCTTGCCGCGGCAATCGCCGCGCTTGGTCACGAAATTATAGACACCGCCCTTGCCGTTGGCGTCGCCCGGATACCAGTTCTGGATGGTCGAATATTTGATCTCGGCGTCGTCGAGCGCGACCAGCTCAACCACCGCGGCGTGGAGCTGGTTCTCGTCGCGCATCGGCGCGGTGCAGCCTTCGAGATAGCTGACATAGGAGCCGCGGTCGGCAATGATCAACGTGCGCTCGAACTGTCCGGTATTGCGCTCGTTGATGCGGAAATAGGTCGACAGCTCCATCGGGCAGCGCACGCCCGGCGGCACATAGACGAACGAGCCGTCGGAAAACACCGCCGAATTGAGCGTGGCGAAGAAATTGTCGCTGATCGGCACCACGGTGCCGAGATATTTCTTCACCAATTCGGGATGCTTGTGGATCGCTTCCGAGATCGGCATGAACAGCACGCCGGCCTTGGCCAGTTCGGCCTGGAACGTGGTGGCGACCGAAACCGAATCGAACACGGCGTCGACCGCGACTTTGCGATAGCCATTACCGCCCTCGCTCTCCGCGCCGTCTTCGCCGCCGTTGCCGTCCGTCTTCTGGATGCCGAGCAGCGCCTCGCGCTCGCGCAGCGGAATGCCGAGCTTCTCGTAGGTGCGCAGAATCTCGGGGTCGATGTCGTCGAGCGATTTCGGCCCGTCCTTCTGCTTCGGCGCCGAGTAATAATAGAGGTCCTGATAGTCGATCGGGCCGTACTCGACTTTGGCCCATTTCGGCTCTTGCATGGTCAGCCAGCGCTTATAGGCGTCGAGCCGCCACTTGAGCATCCACTCCGGCTCGCTCTTCTTGGCCGAGATGAAACGCACCGTGTCTTCCGAAAGACCTTTTGGGGCCTTGTCGGATTCGATCAGCGTCTCAAAGCCATACTTGTATTGATCAACGTCGATACGCCGGACCTGATCGACGGTCTCTTGTACTGCCGGCATTCGTCCCTCCGCTCACGGTTTCAAGGACCGCGGGTTGGATTTGTCGGATATGGTCAGTGTCCTGTCTTTTCCGGTCACCCCATCTGAGGGCGTTTGAACGGTTCAAATCGCCCCGGAATTCGTTCGGTTATGCAGCCAGTTAGGCTGCCATGCCTGCTTGACCCTTAGATAATGCAGTTGCGAGCTTTCTCCAAGCGCCTAGGAACCTTTCGATATCGGCTTCGGTGGTCGCCCAGCCCAGGCTCAAGCGCACCGCCCCCCGCGTGAGCGCGGGCGAAACCCCCATGGCTGCAAGGACATGGGAGGGCTGGACCTTGCCGGAGGAGCAGGCGGCGCCCGACGACACGGCGATACCCTCAAGATCAAAAGAAATAACCGCGGTCTCAGCCTTCATGGCTTCAGCGGCAAAAAGGGTCGTATTCGGCAGCCGCTCGGCCTCTTCGCCGAAAATCACCGCCCTGGGCGTGACTGCCCGAAGGCCGGCTTCCAGCTTGTCGCGTAGGGCACGCATAAGGTCCGCCTCGGCGGCACCCTGGCGGCGCACAGCGGCCGCGGCGGCGCCGAATGCGGCGATGCCAGCGACATTTTCCGTGCCGGCGCGCAGGCCGCGCTCCTGGCCGCCGCCGCGAATGAGAGGATCGGGAAAATGAATATCCTCGCGCGCCCGAACGAGGGCGCCAACGCCCTGCGGCCCGCCGATCTTGTGGGCCGAAAGCGTCAGCAGATCGGCGCCGAGCGCATTGATATCGCAGGCAATGCGCCCGGCAGCCTGCACCGCATCGACATGCAGCAAGCCGCCGGCGGCGTGCACCATGGTGGCAGCTTGCGCGATCGGCTGCACCACGCCGGTCTCGTTGTTGGCGAGCATGATCGACACCAGGGGCCGCGATGTGCCGGCCAAAGCGTCGGCGAGCGCAGCAAGGTCGACGCGGCCGTCCGCATTGACCGCGATATCCGCCACCGCGCCGTGCGGGAACCGCCCGCCCGCTCGTACCGAGGAATGCTCGATCGCCGAGATCAGGAGCTTTTCCCGTGGCCGCCGCTCGTCCGCGGTCTGAATCGCCGGCGTCAGCGCCAGCATGTTGGCCTCGGTGCCGCTCGACGTGAAGAAGACGTCGCCGGGGCGCGCCCCAACCAGTGCCGCCACCTCCTCGCGAGCCTCTTCGACCAGCCGCCGCGCCGCCCGCCCCTCGGCGTGCACCGAAGACGGATTGCCGGGAACCGCAAGCGCCTCGCGCAAGGCGTCGGCGGCTTGCGGCCGCAGCGGCGCCGTGGCGTTCCAATCGAAATAGCTGCGCTCGGCCATGCTGGTTAAGCTTGCTTTTTGACCCCCGGCCTGTGCTAGAAGTCGCGACCCAATGCTTGCGCCGCCTGATGCACTTTGCCGGTTCCAAAATCTGAAATGGTTTTAGACACTTACGTGCGCACGCCGGCAGCGTCAAGCGCGCCCGAATCCGCCGGTTAATCGGCCACAGCTATCGAGGTTCAAAAATATGCCCGAGGTCATCTTCACGGGACCTGGAGGCCGCATCGAAGGCCGTTACCACCCGGCACGACAGAAAAACGCGCCGATCGGCATCGTGCTGCATCCGCATCCGCAATTCGGCGGCACGATGAATCATGCGATCGTCTATCAGATTTACTACGCCTTCGTGCATCGCGGCTTTTCCGCGCTGCGCTTCAACTTCCGCGGCGTCGGCAGGAGCCAAGGCGGCTTCGATCACGGCATCGGCGAATTGTCGGATGCCGCAGCCGCGCTCGACTGGGCGCAAACCGTTAACACCGAAGCGCGCAGCTGCTGGATCGCCGGCTTCTCGTTCGGCGCCTGGATCGGCATGCAGCTTTTGATGCGCCGGCCGGAGATCGAAGGTTTCATCTCGATCGCGCCGCCGGCCAACCTTTACGACTTCTCGTTCCTGGCGCCCTGCCCGTCCTCGGGCCTGATCATCCACGGCGACAAGGACGCGGTGGTGCCGCCGCGCGACGTCACCAACCTAGTCGAGAAGCTGAAGACGCAAAAAGGCATCGTCATCGAGCAAAAAGTCATTCCCGGCGCCAACCATTTTTTCGACGGCAAAGTCGAGCCGCTGATGACCGCGATCGGGGCTTATCTCGATAAGCGGTTGGGCAAGGGCGGACGGGCGAACAGCGCGGCGTAATCTGTATTTTACGCTCCGCCCTCCATGCGCTTGGCGCGCGTCAGCGCCAACAGCACAAAAACCAGCGCCACGTTGAGTAGAGCGAGGCTGCTGACGAACACGAGCGTCGCCTTGACGCCGCCGAGCTGCAGGCACAGCGCGCCGAGATAGGGCGACAGCGACATGGCGCACAAGATCGGCAGCGCCAGCTTGCCGACCAGCACCGGATAGCGCGCCGCGCCAAACAGCGCCATCGGCAGCGTGCCTTTGGCGATCGAGCCGATGCCGTTGCCGCCGGCATACAGAAGAATGGCGAAAGCGAAGACCGCGGGGCCGGCGAATAACAGCGTCACGCCGCAGCAGACCGTGGTTGCCGAGGCGACCATGGTCCAGATCGGATGGTAGCGCGAGCCGGCGAGCATCTCGATGAAGCGCGCACCGACCTGCCCCGGCCCGATGATCATGCCGAGTGCCACGGCCTGCGATAGCGCAAGCCCGGAACCCTGCAGCAGCGTGACGAGTTGCGAGCCGATCAGGGACAGGATCGCGGCAGCGATGGTGAGCACGGCGGCGAGCACGACGAAGATGCCCCGCTCGCTCGGCAACAGCGCCACCGGCGCGACCGGATCGGATGCATCGGCGCCAGCGTCGCGGCGCAGCGATGGAATGACGGTAAGATAGAGCGGCAGGCCGATGCAAAGATGAAGGCCGGCATAGGTCAGGCAGGTCGCGCGCCAGCCGAAGTGCTCGACAAGGTACGCGCTGAACGGCCAGCACACCGTAGAGGCAAAGCCGCCGAGCAGCGTCACCGCGGTGATGGCACTGCGCGCCGACCGGCCGTAGAGCGAACCCAGCGTTGCGAACGCCGAGTCGTAAAGCCCTGCGCCCATGCCGGCGCCGGCGATCGCCCAGCCCGCGAGGTAAATGGCGAAATTGTGCGCGGCGCCGATCAGCGCCAAGCCGCAGGCCAGCAAGATCACGCCGCAAGGCAGAACCACTCGCCCGCCATAGCGCGCGATGCTGCGGCCGACGCGCGGCGACACGGTGCCGGCGACCAGAAGCCCGAGCGCGAGCCCGCCCATGATGCGGTCGTAGGTCCAGCCGGTTTCCGCCGCGATCGGTTTTGCCAGTACCGCAAGCAGATAGAACGTCGAGCCCCAGGCCGGAATCTGCAGCGCGCCGAGCACCGGCACGACAATGGCGCGGGGCGTCTGCCGCGTGATCGCCGCCTGTTGCGCCATTCTCCTCTGCTTTCAGCGCAGCCTTTGGCCGCAGCCGCGACGTCGGCTTACACCCGCACCGTGCTTGCAATGGCCGGTCCCCGGTCGTTCAATGCAAGCAAAGAGCGAACATCTGGGGGAAAAGCCATGGGTCGCGCAAAAGCCATCCGTTACAAATATTTCGCAATCGCCGCTCTGGCAATCGCGGCCGCCGCCGGCGCGCTCGGCGCAAACCGCGCCGCCGCCGAGGACACCGTTAAAATCGGCCTGGTCATGCCGATGACCGGCACGGTTGGCGCCGCCGGGCAGGAAGTGGTCGCCGCCGTCAAGCTCTACATGGCGCAGCATGGCGACATGGTCGCCGGCAAGAAGATCGAGGTTTTGATCAGGGACGACGGCAGCATCCCGGACAATGCCAAGCGGCTCGCTCAAGAGCTCGTCGTCAATGACAAGGTCGCCATCCTCGCCGCCGGCACCACGCCGAGCGCCATGTCGATGGCGCCGATCGCGACCGAAGCCAAAATCCCGACCGTGGTGATGATCTCGGGCACTTCGGTGGTGACCGAGCGCTCGCCCTATTACGTGCGCACCTGTTTCACGCTCGGCCAGCAATCCGGCATCATCGCCGATTGGGCGATCAAGAACGGCAGCCACAAAGCGGTTTCCGTGCTGTCCGATTGGGCGCCCGGCGCCGAAGCCGGCAAGGCTTTCGAGCAGCATTTCACCCAGGGCGGCGGCCAGGTTCTCGAGACGCTGAAAGTGCCGCTGGCCAATCCCGACTTCGCGCCATTCCTGCAACGCGCCGCTGACCTGCACCCGGATACGCTGTTTGTGTTCGTGCCAGCCGGCCAGGCTGGCGCGTTCGCCCGGCAATTCGCCGAGCGCGGCCTCGACAAGTCGGGCATAAAACTGGTCGGCCCGGGCGACATCGTCGACGACAACGATCTGGCCGCGACCGGCGACACCATGCTCGGCGTCGTCACCGCCGGCTTCTATTCGGCGGCGCATCCGTCGGCGCTCAACAAAGAGTATGTCGCTGCCTACGCCAAAGCCACCGGCGGCAAGCGCGCCAATTTCATCTCGGTCGGCGGCTATGACGGCATGCACCTGATCTACGAGGCGCTGAAAAAGACCAAAGGCAATACCGATCCCGACGCGCTGCTCGCCGCCATGAAAGGCATGAGCTGGGAAAGCCCGCGCGGGCCGATCTCGATCGATCCGGACACCCGCGACATCATCCAGAACGTCTATATCCGCAAAGTGGAAAAGAAAGACGGCGAGCCGTGGGCGATCGAGTTCGCAACCTTCGAGGCCGTCAAGGACCCGCTCCACGAAGCCACCGCGAAATAGCTCACCGCGTCGGAATTACGCGATCGCTGTGCGCCGGTCCGCCGCCTCGCCAGGCGCAAAGACGGATTGTTTGCCGACTCCAACACATCATTGACTACAACTTGTCATCGTATAGGGTATTCAATGCCATTATCATTAGGCGACCCGTTCCGCCCATTTCCACAAATCCGCCATAAGGAGCCTTGCGATGGCAAGACGAACTCCAGGTCAATGCTCAGCCTCATCCTTCGCCCGAGGACGCCGTCCTCCATGCGAAATCGGCTGCCGCAACTGTTTGGGTAGCAGCGACGGCGATAGGTCCGCCCGTCACGCAGGTCAAGCAGAGCACCGCCACCAGCAATAATCTCTATTGGATGTACTACAGCAACTCCAAGCTGATTCACGCGCTGGTCTTCCAGGTGACGTTCAAGGCCGGATCGCCGCTACACAATCAGTCGCACGTCTTCCTTTTCCCGAACGGCTACGCGGGCAACATCACGACGCCGTTCGGCGTCCCCTTTTGGAGCGGGGATCCAATCATCGGGCCTGCGGTGTTGACCGTGGAGGCCGACAACCAACCTGCCGGAACCTATAACTTCACCGTGGTGGCCTAGGCTGGGCCGCTCCGCCGGCAGGAATAGCCTCGAAGCCGAGCGGCGGTCACGCTGACCACGCCGCTCGATCCAGACGCGACGGATAGCTCTTGTGCGCGCCGCCATCATCACGGTGGCGGCACTCGCATTTCTACCAATCATCGAGCGCTGCGACCCGGCCGGTGCTCCGTGTCAAGCTTGCAATCGTCGCGCCAGCCGTCCAAAACCATGGCCATCGAAGTCTATCAACAGGGAAACGCCATGCGTTATCATCATCTCGTCGCCGGCTGGCTGGCCGCTGCTATCACGGCGCTCGGCGCCGGCAGCGCCGTGGCGCAGGATACGGTCAAGATCGGCATCGTCGCGCCGATGACCGGAACCTCGGCCGCGGTCGGGCGGGAAATCTCCGCCGGCGCCAATCTTTATATGGCGCAGCACGGCAACATGGTTGCCGGCAAGAAGATCGAGTTGATCGTCCGCGACGACGCCAGCGTTCCCGACAACGCCAAGCGCCTCGCCCAGGAAATGATCGTCAACGATCATGTGAGCTTCCTTGGCGCTTGTCTCACGCCGAGCGCGATGTCGATGGCGCCGATCGCCACCGAAGGCAAGGTCGCGACTTTGGTCATGGTGTCGGGCACCTCGGTCGTCACCGAGCGCTCGCCCTATTACGTGCGCACCAGTTTCACGCTCGGCCAGCAGTCCGGCATCATCGCCGACTGGGCGATCAAGAACGGCAGCCACAAGGCTGTCTCCGTGCTGTCCGACTGGGCGCCGGGCGCCGAAGCCGGCAAGGTCTTTGAGGCGAATTTCACCAAGGGCGGCGGCCAAGTTTTGGAAACTCTGAAGGTGCCGCTCGCCAACCCGGACTTCGCGCCGTTCCTGCAGCGCGCCGCCGATTTGCATCCCGATACGCTGTTCGTCTTCGTGCCGGCCGGACAGGCGGGGACCTTCGCGCGGCAATTCGCCGAACGCGGTCTCGACAAATCCGGCATAAAACTCATCGGCCCGGGCGACATCACCGACGACGACGATTTGCCGACCACCGGCGACACGCTGCTCGGCGTCGTCACCGCCGGCATCTATTCGGCGGCGCATCCGTCGCAGCTCAACAAGGACTATGTCGCGGCCTACCAGAAGGCCACCGGGCACCGGGCGAATTTCATCTCGGTCGGCGGCTACGACGGCATGCACCTGATCTACGAGGCGCTGAAGAAGACTAAAGGCAACACCGATGCCGACGCGGCGGTCGCGGCGATGAAGGGCATGAGCTGGGAAAGCCCGCGCGGACCGATCTCGATCGATCCGAACACCCGCGACATCATACAGAACGTCTATATCCGCAAGGTCGAGAAGAAAGACGGCCAGCCCTGGGCCGTCGAGTTCGAAACCTTCGAAGCGGTGAAGGACCCGCTGAAGGAAGCGGCGGCGAAGTAGTGCCGGCGAACGTCAGTCGCGGTCGTGCGCGCTACGCCCGCACGACCGTGACCGAACACGGCGCTTCGGCAACGACCTTGGCCGACACGCTGCCGACATAGCGGCGCACCTTCGACGATCCGCGCGCCCCCACGATCACATGCCTGACGTGGTTGCGGCGGGCGAATTCGATCAGGGCCGCGGCCGGATCAATCGCTTCGATCACGTGATAGGTCAGCTGATTGGGCAGCCGCGCCAGCGGCGCCGCCCAATGCTTGAGTTCGGCGAGGCGGAGCAGGTGCAGATTGCGCCCCGCCTCGTCTTCGGTCTGGTCGAGTGCGACGCGCGCGAGCTTGAGCACGTTGACGCAGGCGACGCGGGCGCCCGGCTCGCCTGCCGCCAAGCGCTCGATCGTGGCAAGCAACGCTTGGATCAGCGCCGCATCCTCTTCGCCGAGATCGACGGCGGCGACGATGATCGATGCCGCCTCGCCGACAGCGATCGGCTCCGGCGCAATGGCGACGCGGGCATGGACTTGCCGCAGCCAGCCCGACAGCGCGGCAAACATGCCGCCGCCGGCGGTCCGTTCGGCGCGCGCGGAGAGCCGCACCAGCTCGGGATGGCGCAGATCGAAGGCAAGATGCGAAGCGGCCTGATAGCGCTGGCGCGGATCGACTTCGAGGCAATGCAAGATGATTTCCTGGAACCATGGCGGCAGATCCGGCCGCAGGCGGCGCGGCGGCAACGGCGCTCGCGTAAGCCGCTTGCGCCACTGGCCGACGGTGCGCGGCTCGCCGAACGGCCGCTTGCCGGTGGCGAAGAAATACAACAGCACGCCGAGCGCGAACAGATCGCTGCGCCGGTCGTTGCGGACGTCGAGCAATTGCTCCGGCGCTATATAGACGCCGGTGCCGATCGGGCCTTCGAGCTCCTCGCCGGGAAGATCGGGCAGATCGAGATGGCGGGCGAGACCGAAGTCGAGCAGCACCACCTCGCCGCCATCACCACCCTCGCCCGCATCGCGGATCATGATATTGCTCGGCTTGAGATCGAGGTGAATGACACGCTGGCGATGAATATCCTCAAGCGCGTCGGCGATGCGGGCGCCGAGATCGGCGACTTCGCCGACCGGCAGCGGCAGCTCCGGCAGCCGGTCGAGCAGCGAGCGGCCGGCGATCAGTTCCATTACCACATAGGGACCGTCGAAATCGCCCGCCGCGACAAAAGCCGGCACGTGACTGCCGGAGAGCCGCGGCATGATCATCTGTTCGGTTTCGTAGCTGACGATCGTAAGTGGATCTTCGCCGGGCAACAGGAACGGCAGCTTCATCACCAGCGGCGCGGCGATGTCGGCGCGGGACACTTTCCACAACGTGCCCAGGCCGCCGTGGTGGAATTTCTGTTCCAGGCGAAAGCCGCCGATGACGTCGCCGGGCGCAAGCTGACGCGCCATCTCAGTAACCCTGCTCGAGCCGCGCGGCGAGCACGGCCGGCAATCCGGCGTCGCGGATTTTCCGCGCCGCGGACGCGACGTCGTAAGGCACGCGGATATAGGTGAGCATGTTCCGGGCCTCGTCGAGCAAGGCGTAACAGGCCGCCGGATTATGGTCTCGCGGTTGCCCGACCGCGCCGAGCACGGCAAGGAAGCGCCGGTTCCCCAGCAACGGAATAGCGACGCCGGCAGTGGGTATGAAACCAAACAGCTTGCCGGTCTGCGACAGCAGATAAAGCGCAGGGCTGTGGACGTGGCCGCAATAGGTTTGCTGCGCGGGCGTCGCTTCGAGCGACTTGCGCGCCCGCTGCGCGTCGAGGACGTAGTGCCATCGCGCCGGCTCATCGGCGCTGGCGTGCACATAGAGCCGGTCGCCATCCTCGACGGACAACGGCAGCTTTTCGAGAAAGTTGCGCTGTGCGGCATCGAGCTTGCCGCGGGTCCATGCGATGGCGGCCGCGGCGGTCTCGTTCATCGCCACCTGCTGGCCGGCGGCTGCGGCATCGTGGTTGCCGAGGATCGCGATGGCGCCGCGCGCGACGTATTCCATCGCGCGGTCGATGACCCAGCCGGGATCGGCGCCGTAGCCGACCAGATCGCCGAGAAAGACATAGCGTTCGGCAGACTTGCGTTCGGCGTGGGCGAGGCACGCCGCCATCGCTTCGCGATTGCCGTGGATGTCTGACAGCAAGGCGATCATGACAACCCTATCCTATCGCCATCCTTTAGGCGTTTGTTGACGCGATCCCCTTGATCCAGGTCAACCACGACATTCGGCACGTGGCATGTTCAGGGTTTCCGATACGCCGGCCGGCAGCGCCGTTTGGGTTGAATCACGCGCCGGACCTGTTACACCAGCGGCGCCGCCGCGGCGAGCCGCGGCATAACTGCGCCGGACATCGATGAGCGCCTACAAGTCCGATTTCCTCAACGTTCTCGCCAGCCGGGGCTTCATCCATCAGGTCTCCGAGCCCGAGGCGCTGGATGCGCTCGCCCGGCAATCGACCATCACGGCCTATATTGGTTTCGACTGCACCGCGCCATCGCTTCACGTCGGCTCGCTGTTGCCCATCATGATGCTGCACTGGCTGCAACAGACCGGCCATAAGCCGATCGCGCTGATGGGCGGCGGTACAACCCGGGTCGGCGATCCCTCGGGCAAGGATGAGAGCCGCAAATTGCTCACTGATGAGGTGATCAATGAGAATCTCAAAAGCATCCGAGCGATTTTTGCCAAATTTCTCAAATTCGAACAGCGCAGAGGCTGGTTCGCCAAGCTCTTGAACTTGAAGCAGTCCGGCGGCAATGCGGTCATGGCGAATAATGCCGATTGGCTCAATTCGCTCAACTATGTCGACTTTTTGCGCGACGTCGGCCGCCACTTCTCGATCAACCGGATGCTATCGTTCGATTCCGTGAAGCTGCGGCTTGAGCGCCAGCAGGAGCTGTCGTTCCTCGAATTCAACTACATGATCCTGCAGGCCTACGATTTCGTCGAGCTGTACCGCCGCTATGGCTGCGTGCTGCAGATGGGCGGCTCGGACCAGTGGGGCAATATCGTCAACGGCATCGATCTCGGGCGGCGGCTGCACAGTGCGCAGCTCTTCGCGCTGACCTCGCCGCTGATCACCACGTCGTCAGGCGCCAAGATGGGCAAGACCGCGGCCGGCGCGGTGTGGCTCAATGCCGATCAGGTGAGCCCCTACGACTATTGGCAATATTGGCGCAACACCGAGGACGCCGACGTCGTTCGCTTTTTAAAATTGTTCACAGTGCTGCCGCTCGACGAGATCGAGCGTCTTGCAGCACTCAAGGGCGCCGAGATCAACGAGGCGAAGAAGATACTCGCCACGGCCGCGACCGCGCTGGTTCACGGCCAGACCGCGGCCGACCAGGCCGCCTCGACCGCACGCACCACCTTCGAGGAAGGCGCGTTAGCACAGACCTTACCAACGGTTTCCGTTGCCGCCGGCGAGCTCCACAAACTCCGTGTAATTGACGCGGTTGTGCTAGCCGGATTGGCTTCCTCAAATGGAGAAGCTCGACGCCTTATTACTGGTGGCGGCCTTAAGATTAACGACAAAACCGTGCATGACCCGATTCAGTTGCTTCACGGAGAGGACGTCAAAGATGGCGTGATCAAGCTCTCGCTCGGCCGAAAACGGCACGTCCTGCTCAGGCCGGTCTAACGGTTGTTGTAGTTGGAATTGTAGGGGGATGGTGTGCTGTAATTGGTATTGTTGGTGTTGTTATCATAATTGTTATTGTTGTTGTCGTCGTAAGTGCCGTTGTTCATTGGGAACTCGAACACTTTGCGCAACAGCCCCGGCGCCAGCGCCGAAATCGGATTGATGCGCAGCACCGGATTGCCCGGCTTGCCAACGACTTCGTAGGTGATGCCGACGAGGCCTTCCTTCTCGCCGCCTAAGAACAATCCGACGATCGGCAATTGCCCGAGCAGATTGTTCGGGCCGTACAGCGGCACCAGCGTGCCGCGCAGATGCATCTCATCGCGGCTGTAGTCGATCATGCCGTCGATGGTGGCACCGAGCGACGGACCGCGCACGACGCCGTCGCGCAGCACCACACGCCCCGGCGACTTGTCGAAGTCGACGCGCATGCTGGAGAATTCCATGACGTTGCGCTGGACTTGGGGATCGTTGGTGTTGACGGCGTGCTGCAATTGGGCTTCGTCATGGATCGCGAATTGGTGCACCGTGATCGAGCCCTGCTGCAGTGGATTGTCGGTCGACGGCGCATCCATCGCGATCACCATCTGCCCGCCGTTCATGCGCGCATAGACGTCGGTGAAGCGAAACAGTGCGCCGCCGTCGCCGGTGGTCAGCGCGATCATCTGGCGTCCGCCGCCGCGGCTGCGCAGGTCGCCGGTCAGCGGCGCGTCGCGGCCGATCTTGGCGGTGAGCCCGAAGCTGCGGATTTCGCCGGCGCGGCGCGACATTTTCAGGTCGAGGCTGCGCAGCGCCTCGCCGTTATAGCCGACGACGGCGCCGAGCTTCATGTCGAGATCGATATCAACCGGACGCTTATTCGGCGTGCTGGCGGCCGGGCTGCCGGTCATGGTCTTGATGAAGCCGCGGCCGTCATAGACGTCGCCGCGCATGACCACATGCAGCGCGCCGTCCTGACTGCGATCGACTTTCAAGTTGGTGCGATCGCCATCGGCAAAACCGTAGGACGGGAAAGTCGCCGTTTGCAATTCGCCCGAACCATCGAGCTCGATGGTGCCTTTGACGCCGCCGCCGGCGCCCTCGATCAGGAGATCGTCGATGCGGATCGATTGCGGCTTGGTGGTGAGCGTGAACGTCGCCCGCGCCGGCTTGCCGGCCGGCTTGACCCAGCCGGGCAGGAAGCTGTCGAGCTGCGCCGAAGTCAGGTCCGCCTCGATGGCGAATTTGCCGTCACGGTCTGGCCCGGTGCCGACGCGGCCGGTGAGCTTGAGCGGAATGCCGCCGCTGATGGTATTCGACGGATCGAGGCCGAAATTCGCTCGCGCATTCTCGTCGAGCATGCCTTGCAGGATGATGTCGGCAGCGTCGTCACCGCGCGCCTTGCGGTATTCGAGGCTGGCCGGCGTGCCGCCGATCTTGACGTCGCCCTTGAGCGCAAAGCCCTGGTTGTTGGCGACAATTTTGAGCGCCGCCGCCTCGACCTTCTGGCCCATGATCATATGATCGGCGGAAAAATTCGTCGCATCGACGGTGATGGCGTAAGTGGTCGAGCCCGGCGGCAGATCGGCTTTGAGCGGCATGCCCAAGGTCACGTTCGCGCTCATGGTGCCGCGCGTCGTCGCCGGATCGAACGGCGCGCCGGCGGCGGCGTCGCGCAGCCGGTCCATGGTCAAAAGCTCGGCGGCCGCGGGCACCGGCCCGTCGAGCTTGAAGTGCACCCGCGCCGGCGGCTCGTGCGGCGCGGTGTCGGGCACTTCGAACGTGCCGGCCGACATGACGAGCTTCTTGCCCGACGGCACGTCGGCGATCGCCTTGTTCAGCGTGATCACCGCATCGCGGCCGACGATGTGCACGTTGAGGTCGGCATCGTGCAGCGCCGGCAAGCCCTGCACCGGCTGGATTACGCAATTGGTCGCTTGCGCGTCGATCGACAGACCATCGTCGGGTACCGGCGGACCGGAGGCCTTGAGTGTGTTCAGCGGCGCGTTCACCGCAACAATGAGGCGCTCCACGGTGCCGCTATTGAGATGCGTCAAGAACCAGTCGCGCACTTTCGGCGAGACGAAAACCGGCCACATGCGCTTTAGGGCATCGACCGACATCCGCGTTGCGGCAAAGCCCGCCGCCAGACGCAGGTCGCCGCCGGTAAATTCCGCCTTGCCGGACATGGCGACGCCGAGCTCGGCATTGCCGATGTCGCCGCCTTCGACCACGAAGCGCTTGCTGGCCGGATCGAATTGGCCACCGAAGGCGACGCGGTTGAGCACCAGAGCGTCGCCGGCGAAGTTGGGCGAATTGAGCACGACCGTGCCGCTGCCGATCTTGAACAGCCAGATGCCGCCGGCTTGCTCGGGGGCGCGCACTTCGCTCATCAGCGTGATCCGGTTGCCGCCGGAAATGATTTGCAGCGGCGCCACCAGGACGCGATTGGCCGCGTCCCAATTCAGCTTGATCTCGGCGTGGTCGATATCGATGCGGCCATCGGCGCCGTCGGCCTCGCTGATGAAGCCGTTTTCGGCCACGATCCTGCCGACCAGGCCGTGAGGCACGCCATCGGGCCCGAATTCACCGCGCAAGCTCGCCGACAGCGGCAGATTAGCTTCGAGATTGCCGTCGTCGAGGCGGGCCGCGAGCAGAAGATCGCTCGCCGCGACATGGCGGGCTTCGAGCTCGATGCTGCGCGAGCCGTCGCGCGTCGGCTTGATCGACGCCGTCAGTCCCCACGGCCGCTCGGCATTGCTCGAACCGACGGTCACGATGATACCGCCGCCATGGGGCCGCTCCAGGCTGAGCGTAATGTCCTGAAAGTTCCAGTGCTTGCCGGTGCGCGCGTCGTCAACGTTGAGGTTGCCGTCTTTGAGGCCTAACTCGCGCAAATCGTGGCCGTCGAGTCCGGCCTCGCCGATGCCGTCGATCCACGTCAACAGCGCGGCAAGGATTTCGCTGGTCTTGCGCTGGGGCGCGGCCGCAGCGCCTGCAAGCGCCGGATGCCCGGTCGCCGGCGGCGGCGCGGGCGCCGCTGTGCCGTTGGCGACGGCGGCGGCGACCGACGCCGGAGCAGTCGCGATCGGCTGCTTATTGGCGCCGGCAAAAACCGTGACATCGCCGTTCTGCTCGATGCGCACCGACAATTCCGCGCCGACCAGATTGAGGCTTTCGGCGCGCATGTGGCCGCTGAGCAGGCTCATGCCGGAGACGCGAACTTCCGCTTTCGGCGCGCTCGCAACGACCGTGCCGTCGGCATCGCGCACCACGATGTCGCGAATACGCACCGCGGCGCCGCCATTGCCGGTGCGCTCGATTTGCGTGCCGCCGACCTGGACTTTGTGCTGGCTGCCGAAATTCTCCTCGATGGCCGAGGCGAGCCAGGGCGTGGCGACGTCGAGTTGGATGGGGCCGTTGGCGAGCCGCCACCACAGCGTGACAAACCCCAGGACAAAGACGCCGACGACGATGGCGCTGCCGATGCCGACCCGACGGATCAGGCGCTGATGCCGGCCCAGGAGCCGCCGGTAGGCCAATAGGTAGGGGTTGGCGCCCGCGCGCGGCGCGCGGGGGTCCACGGGACGGCTGCCCGTTCGGCGCGGGGCGGCGACCGTCTCCCGCCTCGCAAGCGCAGCGTTCTGCCTGTCCTGGTTGGTCATGCCCCCTCGGGCGTCCCCTCGTCCGTGGTGCCGTCAGAACGATATTGCAGCTTTGGCAAGATCGCAGCTTTGGCAAGTCCGCCGGCGAGACCCCAGATCGATCGGTGATCGACCCCCCTTGCCGACGCGGGTATCCTGCCAACGCAGAATGCGCCCGGGAAAGCGTCGAAAGGAAGGCATATGGCTCGCAAACAGCAGGGCAAATCGGCCCGCAAAAAAACTATGCAAAAGCTACCGGCGCAAAAGCCGTCAGGCGGAAAGAAAGCTCGGAGCGCCGGGACAGGCCCCTCCCCCGGCACCAAGGCGCCGTCCTTCAGCCTGCCCGGCGACGGCGGTGGGACTGTGTCGCTGGCCGACTTCGCCGGACGCAAGCTCGTGCTCTATTTCTATCCGCGGGCGGATACCTCCGGCTGCACCAAAGAGGCGATCGACTTCTCCCGCCTGCGCGGCGACTTCCGCCGTGCCAATACCGAGATCGTCGGCGTCTCCGCCGACCCGGTGCCGGCGCTGGACAAGTTCAAGGCCAAGCACAAGCTCGCCATCGCGCTCGCCTCGGACGAGAAACATCGCATGCTCGAGGCCTATGGGGTGTGGCAGGAGAAGTCGCTCTACGGCCGCAAATTCCTAGGGATCGTGCGCGCCACCTTCCTGATCGGGCCCGACGGCCGCATCGCCAAGGTTTGGCCGAAGGTGTCGGTCGATGGCCACGCGGCGGAGGTTCTCGGTGCCGCCAAAGCGCTCTGATCGTTGCGGAAACATTTACCCAAGGACGTAAAATCGCTGCGGCAATTTGCTGATTATTAACCATAAACGGCCCACATTCCCGCTCGGGCAGCCGGCCTCGCTGATGGCTGGACCGGGTGGGAGCGTCAATGTCGCAGTGGTCGGCGCATCAATCGCCTCGGACGAGCCGTGCGCCGCAGCAGGCCCGCGATGTCGCGCGCAAAGGTGAGCCGCGCCAGCCCGCCGCCGCAAAGCCACCCGCCGCCGCAAAAACTTCCGGCTACACCATCGCGCATGCCGGCAGGCAAATCAGATTTGGACCGGTGGCGTTCTGGATCGCCGTCGGCACCGTCGTGATCTTGGCCGGCTGGTCGGCCACGACCGCCACCTATTTCGCCTTCAGCGACGACGTGCTGAAGGGCTTGATCGCGCGCCAGGCTGAGCAGCAATACGCTTACGAAGACCGCATCGCCGAGCTGCGCGCGCAGATCGACCGCACCACGAGCCGCCAACTGCTCGATCAGGAGCAGTTCGAGCAGAAGCTCAACGATTTGTTGCGCCGCCAGGCGGCGCTGGAATCACGCGCCACGGCGCTGAGCGGCATTTCCGATCCGGTCACGACCGGCTCGCTCCGCTCATCCACCGGCAGCAACGACCCAAAATCGATCAGCGATTCACTGCTGACGCCGCACCCGCTCGATCGCGGCACTGCGCTGGAGCCCGATCGCGCGCCGACAAACAAAAAGCCCGGCAAGGAAGCCGACATCGGCACCAAACTCGGCCGCATCGAAGCGTCGCTTGATCGCGTCGACCGGCGCGAGGCCGCGGTGCTGGCCCAGTTGCAGACGCGCTATGAGGCCAAAGCCCGCAAAATGCGCGGCGTCCTCGCCCAACTCGGTCTGAAACTCGATGCTAACCCCCCGCCTGGCATCGGCGGTCCGTTCGTGCCGGTGCCGCTGCCGTCGGAAAGTCAAAGTTTTGAGCGCGCCTTGACCCGGGTCAACATTGCGCGTGCCTATGCCGACAAGCTCAGCGCCACGCTCGTTTCCGTGCCGGTGCGCGAGCCGGTGACCGGCGAGATCGATTTTTCATCGCCATTCGGCGTGCGCGTCGATCCGTTCCTGCACGTGCCGGCGATGCATACCGGCATCGATTTCCGTGGCACCTATGGCGAGCCAGCACACGCCACGGCGGCGGGAACAGTGACGTCGGCCGGCTGGAGCGGCGGCTACGGCCAGATGGTCGAGATCGATCACGGCAATGGTCTTGCCACGCGCTACGGTCATCTGTCGGAGATCGACGTTCGCGTCGGCCAGAGCATTCGCATCGGCCAAGTGGTCGGCCGGATCGGCTCGACCGGGCGCTCGACCGGGCCGCATCTGCATTACGAGACCCGCGTCGACGGCGAAGCAGTCGATCCGCAGAGATTTCTCAAGGCCGGCGCCACGCTGTTCGGCGGCTAAAACCTACTCCACATCCTCGACTTCGGCCGGCGCAGTGCCGAAGGCTTTTTGCGCCAGCGCCGCGGCGGTGAACTGATCGATGTCGCCATCGAGCACGGCACCGGTGTTCGAGGTCGACACGCCGGTGCGCAGATCTTTCACCATCTGGTAGGGCTGCAGCACGTAGGAGCGGATCTGGTGGCCCCAGCCGATGTCGGTCTTGGCGGCTTGGTCGGCTATGGCCTTTTCCTCGCGCTTTTTCAATTCCAGCTCATAGAGTTTTGCCCGCAGCATCTGCCAGGCCTGCGCCCGATTGCGGTGCTGCGAACGGTCGTTCTGGCACACCACCGCGATATTGGTCGGGATGTGCGTGAGGCGAATGGCCGATTCGGTCTTGTTGACGTGCTGGCCGCCGGCGCCGCCGGCGCGCATGGTGTCGACCCGGACGTCGGATTCCTTGATGTCGATATTGATGCGGTCGTCGACCACCGGATAGACGTTGACGCTGGCGAACGAGGTATGGCGGCGCGCATTGGAGTCGAACGGCGAAATACGCACCAGGCGGTGCACGCCATTCTCGGTCTTCAGCCAGCCATAGGCGTTGTGGCCCTTGATCTCGATGGTCGCCGACTTGAGACCGGCCTCTTCGCCTTGGGTCTCTTCGATGTAGTCGACTTTGTAGCCATGCTGCTCGGCCCAGCGCACATACATGCGCAGCAGCATGCCGGCCCAGTCCTGGCTTTCGGTGCCGCCGGCGCCGGCATGGACCTCGAGATAGGTATTGTTGGGGTCGGCTTCGCCCGACAGCAGCGCCTCGAGCTCGCGGCGCGTTACCTCGGTCTTGAGCGCCCGCAAGCTCGCTTCCGCTTCGGCGATGACTTTCTGATCGTTCTCGGCCTCGCCGAGCTCGATCAAAGTGATCTGGTCGTCGAGCTCCTGGTCGATGCGTGACAGCGCGGTAAGCTGCTCGTCGAGCGCGGTGCGCTCCTGCATCACCCGGCTCGCCCGCGGCGGATCGTTCCAGAGATTGGGATCTTCGGCCTGCCGGTTCAGCTCGGCAAGGCGGGCGCGCGCTTTGTCGACGTCAAAGATGCCTCCTCAGCAGTCCGGCGGACTGCTTGATCTCCTCGACGATGGTCTCGATTTCCGCGCGCATGGTCGTGCTCCGGCCGGTTATGTAATCGGTTGCGGCGCGGCGCGCAACGCGCCCATCTCCCACCCCACAATTGCCAATCCGGCGGTGTTATGCTGACTGTCGCCTAACGAGGCCGCGGACGGATGGGAATGACACAGCCGGCTGAAGACCTTGCGGCGGACGGCGCCGCAGTCGTTCGGGGATTTTTATCGCCCGAAGACGCGGCAAATCTGCGTCGCACCGTCGAAGAAATTTACGCCTGCCTCGGCTTCTGCGAGCATATCTCCCACCGGCTGCTCGGCTATCACTTCCGGCTTTGGCACGGCGTGTGGCTGCGGCCGTTGCCGGGGTTCCTGCGCAAGGCGCGCCCCGACCTGCAACTGCGCTACGAACAGTCGCTCGGCACGGTCGAAGCGCAGGTCAGTCGCCTGCTCGGTCCCGGCTGGCGGTTTTTTCCCAAGCGGTCGTATTTCCGCCGCCACATCGGCATGGCCCTGAAAGTGCCCTGGCACATCGATGCCGATGCCGCCTCGATCTATCGGGTGGCGGGTTCCGCGATCAATGTCTGGATGCCGCTCGATCCTGTCGGCACCGACCTGCCCTCGCTCGATTTCGTGCCGCGTTCCCACACGGTCATGCGCAAAGTCCCGCTTATGACCGGTAAGGACAAATACCGCGACGAAGCCTTTGTCGACACCATCGGCGCGCCGTCGACGCCGCAGCTTGCGGTCGGCGACGCGCTGATTTTCGATCAGTTCGTCCTACATCGCACGCAGCAGGCAGGCTCCGCGGACTCGGTGCGCACCGCGTGCGAGTTCCGCTTCGTGCGTCATGCCGCCCCGACATGGCACGGCTTGAGCGGCTGGCTGCGCTATAATTGGAATGTCTTGTTTTCGCCACGCGGATATTTTGCGGCGCGCGCAAAGGACTTCCTCGGGCTTAAGGAAAAGGATTCCTCGGTCTGAAAGGCCCGCAGCCTCCCGATCAAAGACGTCACGTCCATCACTGACCGGGCTGGCGTTGCGGCGGCAGCGCGTGTGCGATCACATCGGCGAAGATTTCGCCATAAACGCGATTGCCCGCGACATTGAGGTGGCCTGTGCCCAGATTGGCGCCGAAGCCGTAGAGCGCGGCCTCATGGCCGGCACCGACTGCCGCCACGATGCGGCCGTCGAGATCGAGGTATTGCAGACCGGCACCTTCGATTTGAGCGCGGATCGCATCGATGACCGCAGAACGCTTGTCGGCGAGCGCCGGGCAGCCCGCCGCGATGGTGCGCGTCGCCACGATGACGGGCAGTTTTCTATCGCGCTGGATGGCGGCGAGATCGCGAACGAAGGCGTCGAACAGAGCGCGCGTTTCCGCGGGCTCGCCCCTGATAAACAGCGCGGCATAAGGATCGAGGCTAGCGGCGCTGCACATTGTCGAACCATCCTCCGCGGCCGGCGACGAAAACTCGGCAAAAATGCCGACGTTTTTGCGCGCATTGATGATGCGCGCCACCTCACTGTGGTCGAGCAGCCAATAGAAGATGTGTCCCGCTCGCGAGACGCGAAATCGATAGCCCGAAGTGTTCCTGAAACCATAAGAAAGACGGAACACGCCGTTTGCGTCAGGGCGATAGCCGGTGAATTCCCGATCGTCGATCGTAGCGGGCGTCATGAAGTCCTCGACGTCGACGACGACGATGGCGAGGTCGGCGGACAGCGCCAAGCCTTGTGACTCAAGGCGCGCCACATCGACGGCGGGCTTGGCGCCAGACAGTCCGAGATTGACCACTTCGGCGCCCGGCAGCTCGCGCGACAAGATGGTCTCGGCCACCGCGGGACTGGTCTGCGCCTCGCTCACCTGCACCGCCTCGATGATGGAATTGCCGATGACGACGGCCCGCGGCCCCGCTCCATGGGCGAGCGGGCGGTCGCGATCGCGCAGCCCGAGATTGGAGGTCCGGATGAAGTTGCGGTGCTCGGTCAGCCACATGCCGCTGACATTGACGCGATGGCGGTATCCGGTGGCGAAATCCGGCCCGTAAAGCGAGACCTGCGGCTCGATCAGCACCCAGCGCAGCGGCGTCGCGTCGATGAGCCGGAAGAACAGCTCGGTCAAAAGCGCCGCCAAGAGCAGCCCAGCCAGGATGGCGGCAACGGTGCGGCCTATTCTGCGCAGCATGAGCAGCATGATCAGAACCGGAAATAGATGAAAGGATTCTCCTGCACTTTCGGCAACAGCAGCAGCCAAATTGCAAGGCCCGCGATGAGCGCGCGCAGCAGCGGTCCATCGAAGCGCCGCATCAGCAGCACCACGCGCCGGGTGTGAAGGTAGCCTTCAAGCCAATGCAATGCGAGCAGCCCGGCGCAACCGAGCGCGATCAGAGCGCCGCCCGCGCCGTCGTCGGGAACCGGCGCCGTGCCGGTGCCGCCGCCGCCGAACATTACGGCGATATATTTCAGCGCCGCGGCGACGTCACTCGATCGAAAGAATACCAGCAGGATCAGCCAAATGCCGAAGGTCAGCACCCATTGCGCCACGCCGAGGCGTGACAAGGGGCGGTTGGCCACATGCCAAAGCAGCATGGCCAACGCCCAGCCCACGCCCCAGACGATGAACGTCCAGTTGGCGCCGTGCCAGAGCCCGGCCAACGCCATGGCGACGGTCAGCGCAACGGCTTGCCAGGCGCGCGTGCCTTTGAGGAGGGCGAGCGGAATAAAGAGGTAATCGCGGATCCAAAAACTCAGGGTGATGTGCCAGCGCCGCCAAAAGTCCTGCGGCGTCAGCGCCGTGAACGGCTGGCGAAAATTCACGGCAAGCCGCAAGCCGAAGAGATAGCCGAGACCGAGCGCGATGTCGGAGTAGCCGGAGAAGTCAAAGTACACTTGCGAGCTGAATAGGAAGATGCCCAGCCACCCGGCCGCAGCGCCGGCCGGCCCGTTGTGAAAGATCGTATCGACAAAAGGCGCGAGCGCATCGGCGAAGACGACCTTCTTGATCAGTCCGACGAGGCAAAGACCAAGCGCAATCCCGAGCAGCCGACGTCGCGGCAAGGTGCCTTCGAACAGACGATTAATCTGCGGGCCGAACTGGCGCCAACGCATGATCGGGCCGGCGATGAGCTGGCCGAAGAACAACTTGAACAGCGCAAAGCGCGGCAACGAATAGAACGGCTTGGCGCGGCCGCGCGACAGATCGATTTGAAATGCCGTAAGCTGGAAGACATAGAACGAAATCCCGAGCGGGATGATGAGGTGCCGGCCGAACACATCGAAGCCGGCTGCGGTGGCGAGAAACACGCGATATTTGAAATAGGCCAGACAGCCGATATTGAACACCAGCGCCGCGTAGAGCCAACGGCGATCGCGCATGATCGGGAACTGAAAGCCGAAATTGGCCAGGATGACGGCCGTGGCGACCAAACTGTCGCGCAGGCCGGCCGCCGCATAGAACACGATGCTGGCCGCCAGAAGGACCGGGCCGCGCCACGGCAACACCTCGAAGGCCGCCCATGTCACCGCCAGGAACAGAGCGAAATAGAGCGTGTCGTAACTCATATTGGCGGAGTTTCGGTGCGCTCGCGGGGGGCGTCGGAGGCGGGCAATATCTCTGACTTTGGCCGCGAATTCCAGCCACCCAACGATCGGCTTGGAAGTCGTCGCAAATGCCCGCTGGCCGCTCTTGAAGCCGCGACAGTCACGGCGCCGCGCAATGTCGAAGCATAGCCCGGCTATTGGCCGGCATAGACCGCCGCTTGACGTGAGCCGGTCGTGCGGGCCGGGCCAACTTTTTGGGTAAAAATTCTCGCCATCAAGCCCCCGTCGCTCTTGCGGCTGATCGAACTCTCTATTTCGACGGACTCGTCGTCGCCGGCGCTGCGGTGCATCCGGTAGATCAGCTTATCGTCGGCATCGCTATTGCCGAAATAGAAAACATCGCGGTGGCGTGTACTGAAGCCAGTCGCATAGGTGCGCCCAGCGTATCGCGCCGCGCAGATGTCGTCGATCATCGGGTAAGCGGCAAAATAAAGCAGGCCGACGCCGTTGATGTCGTGGCTTGGCATGATCTCATATTCGCATTCGAAAATCGGCGGCGCGAGCGTTTGCGCGCGACGCTCTTGGTAGTCGCGGCCAAATTCGGGAATTTCCGAAAGCGCCGGAATGACGCAGTCGGGCGCCAGCTCGGGCAGCCCTTTGAACAGCGACGTGTTCGATCCGCTCGCTCCGAATTTTGAAAAGCTCGACATCAGGCGCGCCTGCATCGTTGCCGTGGCGCCGCTCACCATCGCCTCGCTGAAGTAGAGTCCCGCGCCGTATCGGGACATACGAGAGTCGATGTCGATACGCTCATTCTCTTCGTAGTCGGCAAGCGCACAGGACGATCGCAATTGAATGCGCGTGAAGGTCGCATAAATGCGGTCGCCGGCGCTATCGCTCAGCAGGCGCGACGGCTGTCCGAGCGCCTTGGCCAGCATGCTCCAGTGCACGTCGCCGAGCTCCTTGAACAGCCACGATTCGGACAATCCACCGAGTGCCATCTGCGGCATGTTCAAAAAATAGGTCCGACGCTCGGTGGCAGGCGGCGGGACATCTGCCGATCGAAGTTGCGGCGCCCTTTGGCCGAGCGTCCGGGCCAGATCGGCAGGCGTGACAACGCCGTCCCATAGATCCTGGTCAAGGTCTCTACCGGCGAGCGCCTCCGCCTGGGTGCGAATCATCAACAGGCTGATGCTGTCGATACCCAAGCGCGCGAACGGCGTATTCATGTCGGCGCTGGTAAAGGCCGGAAATTCTCGGCTGATAATCGCTGCGATCTGAGCCTCGCGGTCGTCCGAGGAGAACGTTGTGCCGGCAGCGACCCGCGGCGAGTTCGGTGATTGGCGCCGGCTGCGACCTGGTGCCGATCCATGCCCGAAGAACAGCCCTACAAGCAACCCAAGAAGCCCCGCAGTGAAGATTCCAGGTCCCAATGCCTTGGCGATCTCACGAATTGATTGCGATGTTAAGTCACCTGGACCGCCCCAAATCGATGCGCCGACGCCGATAACAACCAAACCAAGACAAACCAGCCAATATGGAATTCGAGGCGAAGTAAGGTTCTTATCGTCCTTCATGGCTTCCTCCGCCGGTCCGATTAACTCGTTGCTGCAGGGTTTAGGTTCGCTCGCGCGAGCCGGCGAAGCGGGCAATATCTCTGATCTTGGATTCAAACTCCAGGCGTAGCTCGATCGCCACCGCGTCGCGCGCTGCGGCATCAGGAAGCCGGCGATTGTGCAGCGTCCACAAATGCCGGAGGCGCACAGCGCTTGCGCCAGAGCTGGCGCAGCCATCGGCGCGAGGGTGCCTCATAATAGGCGTAGAGCAGCAGCGAAATCGCGACAACGATCGTCATGAGAAGGATCAGTTTCACCACATTGTAAGCGACGCCGTGCACGACGCTCCCGGTCAGCTTGACGGCGCTGATCAGCACGATCGAGTGCACCAGATATATCGAGTAGCTCGCCTCGCCGAGCGCCATGGCGGGACGCGACGTCAAAAGCCGCGACGCCGCGCTTTGGTAGCGGGCAGCACAAAAGACAAGCAGCGCTACTGACGGTGCCAAAGCGAAGTTCATGCTCATCTTGCGGAAGATCGTCAACGGAACTTCGGGACTGTACGCCAAATAATTGATCAGGAAGACACTTAAAGCCGCCGCCCAAAACACCGCGCCACCGACCGCATTTTCCCGGCGCGTGGCATCACGGCTTAGCAACGCGACGTAGAGCTGGGCGGTAATAGCGCCAAGCACGAACTCGCCGATGCGCAGATAGGGCGACACATACAATAGCCATCGCACGAAAGAATCATCTTCGTTCTGCACCCCGGCAATCGCTCCGAAACGGGCCACCGCCCAGACGTCAAGCTGCGGAGTACGGTCGTAGAGGCCCGTCGAAAACGCGGTCCACAACACGCACCATAGCCCGGCAACGAGCAGAATAACCGCGGGCTTGCGCGCGCGCAGGATCAGCCAGGCGATGCACGGATAGGCGAAGTAGAAAAACCATTCCGTAGAGATCGACCAGGTCGGCGGCGAGCCGCCGCGAATGGCGTCGATCAGCGAGCCGCCGCCGATCACCTTGTAAATCCAACTTTGGATCGATAGCAGGAAATACGGCAGCGCCTGAAAAATCGCGTTGATCTCCTCTGGCCGTCCAGTCCAGTACGCGACGTGCCGCTGGCTCACCAGCACATAGACAAGCATCATCAAGAGAAAGAGCGGATAGAGGCGAGCGAAGCGCGCCCATAAAAAGGCGGCGATGCCGCGCAGGCGCCCGTCGGTCACCAGGCCGGCGTAGTTATAATGGATGACAAAGCCGCTGAGCACGAAGAACAGCGTCATGCCAAATCCGGACAATTGCATAAGCCAGAGAACGACACCGTACGGCGGCCCGTTGCTGGCCACGGTCGCGGCCAGGCCATGCGCCAGCAGCACGGCGAAGGCAGCCAGAAAGCGCAAGCCGGTTAGCGCCGGCACGTCTGAGCGCCGGCCCGCGGAGTCGGCTGTGGTCATCGCTTGCATTCCCCCAGCTTACTGCCGCAAATCCCGAGTCCAAGCGTGCAGTGTCGGTGCCGGCGATCGCCCGCAAGGAAGGCCGCGCGCTGTCGCGCTTAATACAAGCCGCCGGTGCCGGTGCTGCGCACGGCGCGATCGGCGTCGGGCGACACCGCCGGCAGCGGAGCGCCATTGGCGGTCTCCGCGCCGACCACGGAGTAATTGTCGGGCGGCGCGGTGCCCGGCTTGAACGCTTCGAGGATGACCTTGTCGTCGCCCGGTCCGGCGCGCATGCCGGTCTTCGGATTGACGCGAATGAGCTTGATGCCGGGCGGCACGCGGAACGGAATCGGCGGCTTGTCGGCGAGCGCCAATTTAAGAAAGTCCCTGACGACCGGCGCCGCCAGATGGCCGCCGGTGGCAAGGTGGGCGATGTGGCGCGGCTTGTCGAAGCCCATATAGACGCCACAGACGATGTCCGGCGAGAAGCCGATGAACCAGACGTCCTTCTCGTCGTTGGTGGTGCCGGTCTTGCCGGCGATCGGCTTGCCGACCTCCCTGACCACGGTCGCTGTGCCGCGTTGCACCACGCCTTCCATCATCGAGGTGATCTGATAGGCGGTCATCGGATCGATCACCTGCTCGCGGCGATCGATCAAGGTCGGCTCGGGTTGATCTTCCCATTTGACGGCGTCGCAGCCGACGCATTCGCGCTCGTCGTGCTTGTAGATGGTGTGGCCGTAGCGATCCTGGATGCGGTCGATCAGAGTCGGGATCACGCGTCGGCCGCCATTGTCGAACATCGAATAGGCGGTGACCATGCGCAGCACGG
>Ga0187890_10000439_pt1 | contig 29143 bp, 28 predicted proteins | sample June2016WEW_21_1_FD_133005 | JGI IMG/M metagenome (GOLD analysis project Ga0187890, IMG submission 133005) | Peatland microbial communities from SPRUCE experiment site at the Marcell Experimental Forest, Minnesota, USA - June2016WEW_21_10 | ecosystem: Environmental > Terrestrial > Soil >... | reverse complement strand
CGAGGCGCGCCACGGCGAGACACTCGCGCCCATCGCCTCGCCGAAGGCCGGGCCGATCCGCCTCCTTGTCGCAGCGCGGCTCGGCAGCACGCGGCTGATTGACAATGTGGCGGTGTAGATTTCCGTTCGCCTACTTCGCCGCGACCTTCATCGGGTCCTTCACGTTCGCAAACGTCTCAAACTCCGTGTTCCAGAGCTGGCCGTCGATCTTTTCTACCTTGCGAATGTAGATGTTGCTGACGATGTCGCGGGTGTCGGCGTCGATCGAGATCGGGCCGCGCGGGCTCTCCCAGGCCATGCCCTTCATCGCGGCGAGCAAGGCGTCGCCGTCGGCATTGCCGCCGGTTTTCTTCAGCGCCTCATAGATCAGGTGCAGGCCGTCATAGCCGCCGAGCGAAACGAAATCCGGACGGAAGCTGTTGGCCTTCTCGATCGCGGCCGCATAGGTCTTGTTGAGCGCGGAATTGTGGGCGGCGGAATAGACTCCGGCGGTGATCATGCCGAGCATCTGATCGCCCATGTCGTTGAGACTGTCGTCGGTGGTGAGATCGCCCGGGCCGATAATCTTGATGCCGGATTTCGCCAGCCCGCGCTCGGCGAATTGCTTGGCGAAGATCGGCGCCTGCGTGCCGGGGAAATAGATGAACGCGGTGTCCGGCTTGAGGTCGGCGATGCGCTGCAGGAACGGCGCGAAGTCGGGATTGGCGAGCGGCAGCCGGATCGACTCGACGATCTCGCCGCCGACCTGGGTGAACCGGGTCTTGAACGCCGTCTCAGCCTCAATGCCGGGCGCCCAGTCGTTGACCAAGGTGACGACCTTCTTGCTGCCGTTCTTGAACGCCCATTCGCCCATGATCCAGGACTGCGGGCTCAGGATGAAGCCGGCGCGCACGAAGTAAGGCGATTTCGTCGTCGTGATCGAGGCGCCCGAGCTCATCACCAACGTCGCCTTCTTGGCTTCGGTGATGAGCGGCGCGATCGCCAGCGCGGTTGGCGTGATGCCGATGCCGACGATGTCGACCTTATCGTTGACGATCATCTCCTGGATGGTGCGGCGCGCCGTGTCGGCAACGCCGCCGTCGTCGCGCAAGGTCAGCTCGATCTTTCGCCCGGCCACCGCGTCGCCGTGCTGCTGCATATAGAGCTGGATCGCGGCCTTGAGCTGCCGGCCGACGGCGTTGAAGCCGGCGCCGGTCATGGGGATGCTCATGCCGATTTTAAGAACCGTATCGGCGGCCACAGCCGGGCGAGCGATAAGGCCGCCGGCAGCGGTGGCGGCGATGCCCTTGAGCACTGTTCTACGCAACATGATGATCTCTCCCATTTTGTTTTCGCCTCCCCCTTGTTGGGGGAGGGATTAGCTCTTCACACCCGTTCGAGATGCGGAATTTGCGGCCACGCGCCTTGCGCCTTGCCGGTGATCGGCGGCCGCGGCAGGCGCGCCTCGCCGTTTTCCATGACGAAGCTATGTTCGAGCGAATACCACGGCGCCTTGACGTCGGGCGTTCCGGCGCGCGGCTCGTCGTGACGCACATAATTGCCGATGAGATGGCGGGTGACGCCGAACTGCGCGTCGGTTTCGAGGTTCTTGTCCTCGGGATCGTAGAGCTGCGAGACCAGCGTCTTGAAACCCGGCTTGTAGACCAGGAAATGCAGATGCGCCGGCCGCATATTGTGCCGGCCTTGCGCGCGCAACAATTCGCCGACCGGGCCGTCGACCGGGATCGGATAGCCGGCCGGCTTGACGCTGCGGAAGCTGATGCGGCCGTCGGCATCGGTGGTGAACTGGCCGCGCAGGTTCATGTCGGCCTGGACCGGATCCTGGTTCTCGTAAAAACCTTCCGGCGATGATTGCCAGATATCGACCAGGGCGCCCGGGATCGGTTTGCCGTTGACGTCATGGAAGGTCGCATCGACGAACAACACCGGCCCTGGCGTCGGCGAGCGCACGATGGAATCGCCGTTCTTGGTCTTGGGCGAATTCATGCGCCAGAACGGCCCGAGCAAATTGGCGTCGGTTTCGGTCTGGCCGCGATTGCCGTTGTTGAGCAGGCAGATCAGGCTCGAGAAACCGAGCGAGCCGGACATCAGCACTGCTTCGTTGTGGGTCTCGTTGGTGTGCTTGCCAAGCGCGACGATGTAACCGACGGCGGCCTGGAACTCCTGCTCGGTCAATTTCACTTCGCGGGCAAAATCGTGCAGGTGGCGGACGAAGGCCGACATGATCTCGCGAAAGCGCGGATTTTTGGCGCGCGCAAGCTCGCTCAGCACCGCCGGGGTGATGTCTTTTTCGCTTTCGATGATCATGTCTTGCTCCGCAGGCCTTGGGGCATGATCCCGAAAAGTGGAAACCGGTTTTCGGATAAGATCATGCCCGAATAAAAACTTTAGGCGGCGGACTTTACGTGATCGCTCCCGGCTGCGCTATGCGGCAAGCGGCGCGGGATCATGCCCACTTAAGCTCACATCAAGCCGAGCTCGCGCAGCTCGCGGCGCAACTTTTCCGGCATCGCCGCCGCGCCGGGCGCCGCTTTGTCGAGGTCGCGCGGAGCGTCTTTCACGTCGAGGTAACGCCAGCCCTGGAAAGCGCGGAACGGGCGCGGCGCCACCAGCACGACCTTGGGATCGAGCACGACGCCGCAGCGGCCGATGCCGTTCTTGTCGCGAAACGGCCGAATGGCGCGGATGCGCTGGCGGCACATGATCTCGCCGCGGATCACCCAGTAGAGCGAGCCGCCGTCGGTGAGCTCGTCAGCACGCTTGGGCACCATGCGGGTGCGGTGGATGTGCTCGGGCTTTTCGCCGCGTTTGCGCTTGTCCTTGAGCTTCTGCTTGATCCAGTCCTCGAGATCGCGGACTGAATCGGCGCCGACGCAGAGCTTGATGAGATTGAGAGCCATTGTGTCCTAGTTTATCGCGGCTCGGACGGTTCGATCACCATGATCTCCGCGCCTTCCACAACTTGCTGACCGGCGCCGACCGGAACTTGCATGACCGTACCGGCAAACGGCGCGCGCAGCGTGTGCTCCATCTTCATCGCCTCAATCACGGCAAGACGTTGGCCGGCGGCCACGCGATCGCCGACCCCGACGTCAACCTCCAGAACCCTGCCATGCATCGGCGCCTTGATGACGCCATCGCCGGCACCGGCCTCCGCAGTCGCGGTGGCAAAATCCTTGATGCGCACGCGGGTTTGCCGGCCGTGGCGCAAGACATAAGCCTCGTCATCGGCCTCGAATACCCGCGCGTCGGTTGCAGGCGCTGCTCCCTCGATGGCGACGCGCATTCCGTCTGCGCCATAGCTGACCGTCGCGACTTCGCCTTCGCCATCGATGACGATAGGCACGGCGTGCAAGCGTGTTCCGCCGAGTTGAAAACCGTCGCTGGCCGCCCACGGCGAGCTTGCTTCGGCCGGCTCGTCAGCCGATGCGTCGCCGTCCGAAAATTCGCCTCGGGCTTTGCGCTTGAGCAAATTTGCCACCCCGAGCGCCGCAGCGGCAAAGTCGGCTTTGTGCGGTACCGCTCCAAGCGCGGCGAGGTTGCGGTCGATGAAGCCAGTATCGACCTTGCCCTGACGGAATTCGCTCGCTCGGGTGAGAGCGGCGAGAAAGGCTACGTTGCATTTCGGTCCGGCGATCACTGTGCAATCGAGCGCGGCCGCCAGCCGGTCCAGCGCCGCCTCGCGCGTCGGCGCGTGCGCGATGAGCTTGGCGATCATCGCATCGTAATACGGCGTGACCTCACCGCCCGCCTCGAAACCGGAGTCGACGCGGATGTCGGCCGGCAATTCCATCGCCACGATCCGGCCGGTCGACGGCAAGAAGCCGCTTTCTGGATCCTCGGCATAGAGGCGCGCCTCGATGGCGTGGCCGTCGAAGCGGATTTTTGACTGCTCGAGCGGCAGCTTCTCGCCTGCAGCGATCCGGAATTGCCATTCCACCAGGTCAAGCGCCGTGACCGCCTCGGTCACCGGATGCTCGACCTGGAGCCGCGTGTTCATCTCGATGAACCAGAACGCGTCGGCGCGCAGCCCTTTGGTGCCGTCGGCAATGAACTCGACCGTGCCGGCACCAACATAACCGACCGCTCGCGCCGCCTCGACGGCGGCGGCCCCCATCTGCGCGCGCAGCTCCGCCGTCATGCCGGGCGCCGGCGCTTCCTCGACCACCTTCTGGTGGCGCCGCTGCAGCGAGCAGTCGCGCTCGCCGAGGTGAATGGCATTGCCATAGCCGTCGGCGAAGACCTGGATTTCGATGTGGCGCGGCGCGGCGACGTATTTCTCGAGCAGGACCCGGCTCGAGCCGAACGCCGATTCCGCCTCGCGAATGGCGCCTTCCAACGCCGCCTCGAATTCGGCGTGCTTGTCGACGCGGCGCAGCCCGCGGCCGCCGCCGCCGGCCGCCGGCTTGATCAGCACCGGATAGCCGATTTCGTAGGCCTTCTCTTTGAGGAATTTCGCGTCCTGCCGTTCGCCGTGATAGCCCGGCACCACCGGGACGCCCGCCTTTTCCATCAGCGTCTTGGCGCGATCCTTCACGCCCATGGCGCGCATGGCCGCGGCCGGCGGCCCGACAAAAGCAATGCCGGCTTGGTCGCAGGCATCGACGAAGTCGGCATTCTCGGAGAGAAATCCGTAGCCCGGATGCACGCATTCGGCGGCGGCCTTCTTCGCCACCTCGATGATGCGCTCGATGGCGAGATAGCTGTCGCGCGCTGGCGCCGGGCCGATGCAATAGGCCTCGTCGCATGATCGCACGTGCAGCGCGTGGGCGTCGGCTTCCGAATAGACCGCGATGGTGCGCAGGCCGAGGCGCTTGGCCGTGCGCGCGATGCGGCAGGCGATCTCGCCGCGATTGGCGATCAGAACGGAGCGGAACATGGCGGCTGGACTTTAGCGGCCGCGGGCCGCCGCGTCAGCGGCCGCGGGCCGCCGCGTCGGCGGCAGCGTGCCGCGGCGTCAGCGGACATTTGCCGAGCTTACTGCCGCGACCCGAACGGGGTGAGCGCCCCGGCTCCGCCGGTGACGAAATTCGCCGCCGGTGCGGGGGCCGTCGCTGCCGCCTGCGCAGGCGGCGCCGGAGGAGCCGGCGTCCACACCGGGTCCGGTTGCTCGACCACGGCCGCCGGCGCGGCGGCCACGGCGGGAGCTTGCGCTGGCGGATGGGCGGCCTGCTTGCGCGATTTCTTCGACGGCGGCGCCGATGTGGTTGCGGCAACCGACGCCGGCGGATTTGGGCTGGTCGCAGAAGCTGCCGCTCCCGCAGGTGTGGATTTGGTGCCGGGCTCCGGAGTCATGATGCTCACCGGCGGAATCGATGCCGCCGTGGGGAAGTCGATGTTGACCATCTTGCGCTGGCCCGGCGCGCCCGGCTGATACGTTGGCTGATTCTGCGTCGCGGCGTCGGCGACCGGTCCCGGGCCATCGGGCTGCTGCGCCCAGGCGGTCAAATAACGATCGAGATAGCGATCAAGCGTATGTCCGCTTAAATTGGCGCGCACGCGGCTCGCATCGGCAAGCACGTCGAGCGCCTTGCAATTCTGGCTGGTGCAGCCGTCGCGCACCGCAAGCGCATGCGCGACGAAACCATATGAATCGCTCTCAAGCGAATGCCGCAGTGGCAGCAATATGCCGTCGATATCGCCGCCGCCGTGTTTGACATAGGCAGCCATGTCCGAAAACAGTTCGAGCCGCGCCGCCGCATAGGACGTGGCGGCGGCCACGGTTGCAGGAGAAGCGAACAAGACCTTTTCACAGGCCTCGTCGACGTCCTCACCGGCGACCGCATCGAGACATGCTAGCGCCGAGCCCGGCGCCAGGGTGCGTGCGGTAAGTTCCTGCGCGCGCAATTCGAGCGCCCGGCGGTCGGCGCCATGATCCTGCGCCACCGGACTGCCGAGCAGCGCCCATAGCATCGAGACGCCGACTAGCGCGCCGAGCGCGACGACTCCGGCCCGCGCCGCGCTCGTCCGCAGCCCGGTAAACGCGACCGCACAGATGGTGACGAGCACTGCCGTGGATCCCGCCGCGATCCACAAGCGCAGCACCGAGCTTGCCATCTCGGAATCGACGCCGACCATCAACCCACCCTACGAAACGGACGCAGACGCTGCGCGCCACAAAGTATGACGCAGTGATGCCGGAGACTCCAGTCCTCCACCGGTTCCGCTTAAGGCGAACCCGCGGCACGACCAAGGCGCATTATTCCCGCGGCGCCGGAACCGACGTTCGAATGGATTATCGCAACCGCGATCAGTGCTCGACTTCGAGCTGACTTTCCTTGGCGACGCGCTCGAACGCCTCGCCGGGATTCTTGATGCGATATTGATAGTCGTCACCGTCGGACGGCAGCAGCCGGACGACCTGGTAGCTTCCGCTCGCGCCCGGGCGGCTGATCGGGCTCGACGTGTAGAACACGGTCTGGCCGACGCGGTATTTATGCGACCGCAATGCCGAAGGCGCTCGCGCCACCACTTCGGCGACGGTCACCGTCGTCATATTGACGATGCTGGACACTTGCGGCTTGCGCACCGCCTGCCGCGCCGAAGACTTCCGAACCGGGGCCTTACGCACTGCCGAACGCGCACTCGCCTTTCCCGGCCGAGCCTTTTTGACTGAACGCTTATTCATGAAACAACTATAGCATCTCAAATAATGCCCGAGCAAAACATATCGTGCTCAGCAATGCAGTTTGCGAGGGGCACTTAAGCGTTATGATTAAGATGGAAAAATCCCATAATATTCAATTCGATATGCCGAAATCTTGGAGCAGATTCCAAGGACCATAAAGGCTACGCCTGACGCTGCCAGCGGCCCTTGTCGTCGGCCTGCCAATAGGTAACCTCAAAGCCTGCGGATTTGGCCTCGCTCCAGCGCGCGCGGGCCGTCTCGACGGCCTCCGGATCTTCACCGTCGAACAGTAAGACCAGGCGCTGGTAGGCCGCGGCATCGCCCGGCATACCGGCGCCCTCGACCAGGAAGCGCACGCCGGCGCCGTTCGGATTATCGTCATTGACGGTCAGCAGGATTGGCTGCTCGGCCGCCTCGGCCTCGCGCCACGTGCCATGGGGCAGAAAGGCGTCGTCGCGCCAAGTCCACAAATGCACGTCGAGCCCGTCAATGCGCTCGTCCGAGGAACCCTGAACCACCACGCGCCAGCCGCGCTCCAGCGATTTTTGCAAGAGCGACGGCAGCACCTGCTCGAGCGTCTGGCCTTTGAGATGGTAGAATAGCACTTCGGTCATCGGCCGAGCTGCAATCTCAGCGTTCGTAATAATCTTCGACCAGCCGGTCGAGCAGCCGGACGCCCCAGCCCGAGGCCCAGCTCTTGTTGATCTCGGTCTGCGGCGAGCTCATCCCTGTGCCGGCGATGTCGAGATGCACCCACGGTGTCTTGTCGACGAACCGCTGCAGCAATTGCGCCGCCGTGATCGCACCGCCCCAGCGGCCGCCGGTATTCTTCATGTCGGCAAATTTGGAATCGATCATCTTGTCGTATTCGGGCCCGAGCGGCATGCGCCAGACCCGCTCGCCGGTCGCCTCGCCGGCCTTGTTCAAACGCTCGACCAGCTTGTCGTCGTTGGAGAACATGCCGGCATATTCCTGACCGAGCGCGACGATGATGGCGCCGGTCAGCGTCGCCAGATTGATCATAAAGCGCGGTTTGAAACGCTTGTTGACGTAGTGCAGCACGTCGGCGAGCACCAAACGACCCTCGGCGTCGGTATTGATGACCTCGATGGTTTGCCCCGACATGGTCTTGACGATGTCGCCGGGCCGCTGCGCCTTGCCGTCGGGCATGTTCTCGACCAGGCCGATGGCGCCGACCGCGTTGACCTTGGCCTTGCGCGCGGCGAGCGCATGCATGAGGCCGACCACACAGGCGGCGCCGGCCATGTCGCCCTTCATGTCCTCCATGCCCGCCGCCGGCTTGATCGATATGCCGCCGGAATCGAAACACACGCCCTTGCCGATGAAGGCCACCGGAGCTGTGCCGCGCTTGCCGCCGTTCCAGCGCATGACGACGACTTTCGATTCATGGACCGAGCCCTGGCCGACGCCGAGCAGCGCGCCCATGCCGAGCTTCTTCATCGCCGCGGCGTCGAGCACCTCGACGCCGACGCCGAGCTTTGCCAGGCTCGAAGCGCGGCGGGCGAATTCGGCGGGATAGAGCACGTTGGCCGGTTCGTTGACGAGATCGCGCGCCATGACGACACCATCGGCGATCGCCATCGCCTCGGCCCAGGCCTTTTCCGCCGCCGCCGGATTGGCGCAGGCGAAATTCACCTCGACCTTTTTCGGTCGCTCGTCGTCGTCTTTGCGCTTGGTCTTGTAGCGGTCGAACGTATAGGCGCGCAGCCGGGCTCCCAGCACCAGGTCGGCGACTTGATCGCCCTTGAGCGCGCCCGAGGCGAACTCGGCAAAGATCGTCGCCTCCGCGGCCACCGCCGGCACCTTGCCCATGGCAATGCCGCCGAGCTTGACCACGTCCTTGCGTTTGAGCTCGCTGTCCTTGCCGGTTCCGATCACGATGAGCCGCGGCAGCTTGAGTTCGGCCGGCGCCACGATGTCGAGCGTCGTGCCGTTCTTGCCGGCAAAGCGGTCCGCCGCCGCCGCCCGGCGCACCAAATCGCCGACCGGCGACAGCGCGCGCTGGGTTGCGGTGCCGAATTTGAGGTTTTCCCCACAGAACACAACGAGAACGCCACGCAAGCGGGCGAACGGGGTGAAGCCGAGCTTGGGGGCGTCGGTCATGGTTCGGTCCTTCCTGACCGGTCGGGGGTGATTTCGCTACGCCATATGAACCGGACGCCCCCTCGATGCAAAGTGCATTTAGGCGGTTCCGGCAGGCCTATACCGGGATTGCGGCCGCCGGCGTTAACCAGCTGTTGTGCATGACCAATAGGTCTGCCTTGGCCAAGCCATTTTGTGAAAGCATGAAAGGACTTGCAGTGGGGAGATCGGCTCACGCCGCGGGGCGGCGCTTGGGGGGCCGGTGCGGCCTATTGGTGGGCCGTGAGTGGGGAAGTCGGGTCCAATGGGGTCGATCGGCTGGTACGTATTTCGCACCACCATGGTCGCGTTCCTGATCACGCTTGTCAGTTTGACAGTGGTGATCTGGTTCACGCAGGCGATGCGCGATTTCGACCTGATCACGAGTCAGCGGCAAACGCTGTTCGTGTTCGTCGGCATTACCGGCCTGATCATTCCGCTCCTGGTCATGATGCTGGCGCCGATCGCGTTGGTCATGGCCGCGGCCCATACCCTCAATAAGCTCAGCACCGATTCCGAGATCATCGTGATGAATGCCGCCGGCATGTCGCCGTGGCGGCTGTTGTGGCCGTTCCTCGCCGCGGCTGTCGTGGTGTCGATCCTGGTCGGCGGCATTGCCGCCTATGTCTCGCCGCTGAGCCTGCGCGACTTGCGCGACTGGGGCGCGCAGGTGCGCGCCGATATCCTCACCAACATCGTGCAGCCGGGCCGCTTCACCACGGTAAGCGGCAATCTCACCTTCCACATCGCCGACCGGCGGCCGGACGGACTTCTGGTCGGCATATTCGTCGACGACGGGCGCGATCCAAAAGAGCATTCCACCTATCTCGCCGAGCGCGGCGAGATCGTGAAGAATGAAAACGGCTCGTTCCTCGGCATGGAAGGCGGCAGCATCCAGCGCGTCACCGCCGGCGAGCGCGATCCGCGCATCATCGTGTTCGACCGCTACGCCTTCGACCTGTCGAAATTCACCACCGGCCCGCAAAACAGCAACTACACGGTGCGCGAGAAGTACATCTGGGAGCTGTTGTGGCCGCGGCTCGACGACGTGCTCTACCTGTCGCAGCCCGATCAGTATCGCTCGGAACTGTCCGATCGCCTTGCGACACCGCTCTATCCGTTGGCCTTCATCATCGTGGCCTTTACTTTTCTCGGCCCGCCGCAGACCACGCGGCAGAGCCGCACGCTGGCGCTGCTTGCCATGATCGGCGTGGTTTCGCTGCTGCGGCTCATTGGCTTCGTCAGCGTCATCGTCGGCGTTCGGGTGCCGGGCGTTTTGTCCATTCAATTCATCGCACTGGTCGGCGCGATGGTCGCGGGCATCTGGCAAATCTCGCGCGGCCAGGCGATCGAGCCCGCCGTCGCGGTGTCGAAAATCGCCACCGCCATCGGCGAGCGCTTCGCCCGGGCGACGAGTTGAGGAGCGCTCGATGGTCGTCGCCGGCACGCTGTCGCGCTACTTCGGAATGCGGTTTCTCACGTCCGTGGTCGGCTCGTTCATCGGCGTCGTCGTGCTCGCCGCCATGATCGACTATGTCGAGCTGATGCGCCGCGGTGCCGACTGGCCCAATGCGACGCCGTGGCTGCTTGCCAAGATTTCCATGTACCGCGTGCCGCAGCTTACCGAACGCATCATGCCGTTCTCGGTGCTGGTCGGCACGATGTCATGTTACCTGAACCTGTCACGCCGCCTCGAACTGGTGATCGCGCGTGCCGCCGGCGTGTCGGCCTGGCAATTCGTGGCGCCGGCGATCTTCGGCGCTCTTCTGTTCGGCGCCGTCGCCACCACCGTCTACAATCCGATCTCGGCAACGCTGCAGGAGCGCTCCAAGCGCCTCGAATCCGAGGTGGTCGGCGAAGTGCCGTCGGCCTTGCAGGAGCGCACCAGCGGCTTCTGGGTGCGCCAGAAGAGCGCCGATGGCGCCGCCATCATCAACGCCAAAACCAGCCGCGAGCAGGGCGTGACGCTCGGCAATGTCAGCGTCTACACCTTCGACAGCGACGGTCATTTCCAAAAGCGCATCGAGGCCAGGAGCGCGACGCTGGAAGACGGCTTTTGGCAGCTTGAAGACGTGCGCGTCTACGAGGCCGGCAAGGCGCTGGTGATCCAGGACGCGTACCGGCTCAACACCAACCTGACAATGGAGCAAGTGCGCGAAAGCTTCGCGACTCCCGAAACGGTGCCGTTCTGGGAACTGCCGTCTTACATCAGGATGGCGGAGCGCGCCGGCCTCGGCGCGGCGGGTTACCGGCTGCAATATTATCAGTTGATCGCCCGTCCGTTCATGCTCGCGGCCATGGTGCTGCTGGCGGCTTCTGTGAGCTTGCGCTTCTTCCGCTTCGGCGGCGTGCAGAAGATGGTGTTGAGCGGCGTCACCGCGGGATTTCTCCTGTTCGTGCTGTCGAAGATCACCGACGACATGAGCAAATCGGAGCTGATATCACCGATCGTAGCGGCGTGGACTCCTGTGCTGGTCGGCGGCCTGACCGGCTTCGTCGTATTGTTGTTCCAGGAGGACGGATAGTGGCGCGTTCGATCGGCCCTGTTTGTCCTGGCTTTCGCGTTGGCGCCCGGTTGGGCGCGACGCTCGTCGCTGCGTTGCTGGCTGTCGCCGCAGGCTCGCTTGCGCCCGAGCACGCGGCGGCGCAAGGCGTGAACAATCCGCTTCGCTTCATACAGCGGCCGCCGCAGCCGAAGCCGCCGCCGGCCCCGGCCAACGGGCCGATGCTGGTTCAGGCCACCGAGATCAAATACGACTACACCAACAACACAGTGTCGGCGGTCGGCAGTGTGCAAATCTATTACAACGGCGCGACCATCGAGGCCGACGAGGTCACATACAATCAGAAGACCAAGCGCCTGCTCGCGCAGGGCAATGTCCGACTGACCGAGGCCGACGGCAAGATCACCTACGGCCAGACCATCGATCTCACCGACGACTACCGCGACGGCTTCGTCGACTCGCTCCGCCTCGAGACCGCCGACGACACGCGGTTTGCCGCGCAGCGCGCCGATCGCACCCAGGGCAATTACACGGTGCTGCAAAACGGTGTCTACACCGCCTGCGCGCCCTGCAAGGACGATCCGAAAAAACCGCCGCTCTGGCAGGTCCAGGCGGCGCGGATCATCCACGATCAGACCGAGAAGATGCTCTACTTCGAAGACGCTCGCATCGAGTTCTTCGGCGTGCCGCTGGCTTGGGTGCCGTTCATGTCAGCGCCCGATCCGACCGTCAAGCGCAAGAGCGGTTTTCTGTTTCCGACGGTTTCGGACACGACGCAATACGGCTTAGGCGTCGAGGTTCCCTATTACTGGGCGCTGGCGCCAAATTACGACGTCACCGTCAGCACCATGGCGACGACGCGGCAGGGCGAATTGTTCCAGGGCGAATGGCGCCATCGCCTGATGGACGGCGCCTACTCGATCAAAGCCGCCGGCATTTTCCAGCAGGACCCCGGCTATTTCGCCGCCCGCGACGGCGTGGGCAGCCCGACCGCCGCATCATTCCGCGGCGCCGTTCAGACCGCCGGTCAGTTCGGGCTCGGCGACCATTGGGTCTGGGGCTGGACCGGCATCCTGGTCACCGATTCCCAGTTCTTGTACGACTACCGGCGCAGCCAATTCACGCAGTCCTTCGACCCGTTCCAAACTGGCGTCGCCGCCGAAGGCGTTTCACAGCTCTATCTGACCGGCACCGGCGACCGCAGCTATTTCGATATACGTTCGATCTACTACTACGGCTTTTCGCAACTGGACGTGCAAAGCCAGCTTCCGATCATCCATCCGGTGCTCGATTATTCCAACGTGCTGGCGCAGCAAGTGGCCGGCGGCGAGTTCAGCTACAAGGTCAACCTGACCAGCCTCAGCCGTGAGCAGGCGAGCTTCGACGCCATCAGCCAGACCGCCGTCAACAACGGCTCGTGCGTCAGCAATACCGCCGATACCGCCGTCCTCATTCCCGCCAACTGCCTGTTGCGCGGCATCCCCGGCGACTACAACCGCGCCTCCGCGGAGGTCGACTGGCGCCGCACGCTCACCACCTATAACGGTCAGGAGATCACCCCGTTCCTGCGCCTGCGCGGCGACTTCGCCACGCTGAATGTCGAAAATCAGCCGGGCGTCTCGAACTACATCACCCCGGGCCAAAGCGATCTGGCCCGCGTCATGCCGACCGCCGGCGTCGAGTATCGCTATCCGCTGATCGACGTCGAGCCTTGGGGCACGCAGACGATCGAACCGATCGCCCAGCTCATCGTGCGGCCAAACGAGACGCAGATCGGGAAATTTCCCAACGAAGATGCCCAGAGCCTGGTGTTCGACACCAGCAATCTGTTCAACATCGACAAGTTCTCCGGCTGGGACCGCGTCGAGGGCGGCGGCCGCGCCAATGTGGGCTTCCAGTACACGGCCCAGATCAACCGGGCCGGCTCCGTCAACGTGATGTTCGGCGAATCGTATCAGCTGTTCGGCATCAATTCGTTCACGGCCGGCGTCAACGATATTACCAATACCGGACTGAACAGCGGTCTCGATAAGACCGCGTCCGATTACGTCGGGCGCATCACCTATCAGCCGAACTCGGTCTACTCTTTCACCGCGCGCGGCCGCTTCGACGAACAAACCTTCGCGGTCGAGCGTTTCGAGGCGGAAAGCCGCGCCAATTTCGACCGCTGGACGCTGCAGCTCCTATACGGCAATTACGCGCCACAGCCGGAACTCGGCTTCCTGTTCCGGCGTCAGGGCGTCCTCGGCGGGGCTTCGTACAAGCTCACGCAGAACTGGATTCTGCTCGGCTCGGCGCGCTACGATCTTTACGCTCGTGAAATGGATCAATCGCGGCTCGGCCTCGGCTATACCGACGATTGCTTCCTTTTCTCGGTGAATTGGCTCACCGGCTACACCTATACTGCGGTATCGGCCCCGGTGAAGAACAACACATTCATGCTACAAATGAGCTTGCGCACGCTCGGCCCCGATGCCTTGAGCCCGGTGGGAGCTGCATTCTAAATTCTGCCGCGAGTTGGTACGATTTATTGTTGCCGGGTCTGGAACAGGCGGAAGGTGCGAGCCGGCAGGACGCCGGCCGTCGAAGGAGAGCAAAAGGTGATGTCGCAGACTACGATCCGCGTGCTGTGCCGGGCCTTCGCCGCCGCCGCATTGGCCGCGGCAAGCCTGCTGGCCGTTCCCGCGGTGGGCCGTGCGCAAGAGGTCGTGGCGCTGGTCGACGGCGAGCCGATCACGGCGCTCGATATCGAACAGCGCGCCAAGTTCATCCAAATGAGCACCCAGAAGGCGCCCACCCGCAAGGAGGCACTGGACAGTCTCATCGACGAGATCCTGGAGATCCGCGAGGCCAAGAAATTCGGCATCGACGTGCCCAAGGCGGAAGTCGACAATTCCTTCGCCAATGTCGGCAGCCGCATGGGCGCCGATCCGGCGAAGTTGACGGCGATACTGGTCAAGGGCGGCGCCAGCGCCGAAACGCTCAAGCACAAGCTGCGGGCTGAACTGGCCTGGAACGCGCTGGTCAAGGGCCGTTTCAAATCGAGCCTGGAAATCGCCGACAGCGACGTCGAAGCCCAGCTCGATCTGCACAAGCCGCAAGACAAGAACGAGGTCGGTTACGAATACGTGCTGCGCCCGATTCTCTTCATCGTACCGCGCGGTTCGCCCGATGCCACTTTCGAGGCGCGCAAGCGCGATGCCGACGCGCTACGTGTGCGGTTCCTCACCTGTCCCGACGGGCTCTCATTCGCGCGTGCCTTGCCCGATGTCGCGGTGCGCGATCAGGTCACCAAGTTCTCCGCCGACCTACCGCAGGCATTGCGCGACATCCTCGATAGTACCGATGTCGGACATTTGACACCGCCCGAGCAGACCGCCGAAGGCGTGCAGGTGTTTGCGCTATGCGGCAAAAAGGAAAACAAGTCGGACACACCCGGGCGCCGAGAGGTGCGCGAGGAAATATTCCAGCAAAAGTTCAACGCGCAGGCCAAACATTATCTCGAGCAACTTCGGCGCGAAGCCATGATCGAATACAAGACGCCGGTCGAACAGAAGTGACACCGTGCAACCTTTGGCACTGACGCTCGGCGAGCCGGCCGGGATCGGCCCAGACCTCGCGCTCTCGGTTTGGCGTCTGCGCTCGGAGCTTGACGTTCCGCCGTTCTATCTGGTCGCCGATCCGAATTTTCTAAAGCTTCGGGCCGAGCATCTGCGCCTCGATGTGCCGATCGCCGAGGTGACGCCGCGGACTGCGGCGGCGGCGTTTGGCGTGGCGCTTCCTGTCGTCGCCATCGATGTCCCGGTGACCGCCGCGCCGGGCCGCCCGGATCGCTCCAGCGCGCCGGCGGCCGTGGCCTCGATCCGCCGCGCCGTGGCCGACGTCATGGCAGGATCCGCCGCCGCCATCGTCACCAATCCGGTGGCCAAGAACGTGCTCTACAATTGGGGTTTCGCCGAGCCGGGCCACACCGAGTTTCTGGCCACATTGGTTCACGAAGCGACCGGCAAAACGCTGCGGCCGGTGATGATGTTGTGGTCGCCGGAGCTCGCCGTGGTGCCGGTGACGATCCATCTGCCGCTCAGGGAAATCTTCAAGCAGCTCACCGTCGAACTCATTGTCGACACCGGACGCATTGTCGCGCACGACCTGGCCAAGCGGTTCGGCCTGCCCCACCCACGCCTGGCCATTGCCGGCCTCAACCCGCATGCCGGCGAGGCAGGCACGCTGGGCGAGGAGGACGGCGCCATAGTCGCGCCGGCGGTCGCGCGCCTCGTCGCCGAAGGCATCGATGCCCGCGGCCCGCTGCCCGCGGATTCGCTGTTCCACGCCCAGGCCCGCGCCACCTACGACGTGGCCTTGTGCATGTATCACGACCAGGCGCTGATCCCGATCAAGACGCTCGCCTTCGACCACGCGGTCAATGTCACCCTCGGCCTGCCCTTCGTGCGCACTTCGCCCGACCACGGCACCGCTTTCGACATCGCCGGAACCGGCCGCGCCGATCCGACGAGCCTCGTCGCCGCGCTGCGGCTTGCGGCGCGGCTGGCCAGGGTCGAAAGCCGCGCTTCGCTCGCCGCGTCGTGACCGGCGCCAAGGACGGCTTGCCGCCGCTGCGCGAGGTCATTCGCCGCCACGGTCTTAAGGCGAAGCAATCGCTTGGGCAGAATTTTCTGTTCGACCTCAATCTCACCGAGCGTATTGCACGCGCCGCCGAGCCGCTGGCCGGCGCCACGGTGTACGAGGTCGGCCCCGGACCGGGCGGACTTACCCGCGCGCTGTTGACGCTCGGCGCCGCCCGCATCGTCGCCGTCGAGCGCGACAATCGCGCGGTCGCCGCCCTGCAGGAGATCGCCGCGCATTATCCCGGCCGCCTCGACATCGTGGCGGCGGACGCGCTGACCTTCGATCCGCGCCCGCGCTTCGATCGCGCGCCGGTGCGCATCGTCGCCAATCTGCCGTACAACATCGCCACGGCGCTTTTGGTCTCGTGGCTCACCGTCGAGCCGTGGCCGCCCTGGTACGACAGCGCCGTGCTGATGTTTCAGCGCGAAGTGGCGCAGCGCATCGTCGCCGCGCCGGGCTCGAAAACCTACGGCCGATTGTCGGTGCTGACGCAATGGCGCTGCGAGGCGCGCATTCTCTTCGACGTCAACCCGTCGGCCTTCGTGCCGCCGCCGAAAGTCACGTCTTCGGTGCTGCGTCTGGCGCCGCGGCCGGCACCGGCGGCCTGCGACCGCAAACTGCTTGAAAACGTAACCCAGGCCGCATTCGGCCAAAGACGCAAAATGCTCCGCCAAAGCCTGCGCTCCCTCGGCGTCGACGTGCCGGCGCTGCTCGCGGCGGCCGGCCTTGACCCGACGGCGCGCGCCGAGGACATTTCGGTCGAGGGATTTGTCGCGCTGGCGCGGGCGCTGGCCGTCCACCGCGCCCGTGAGGCATGATGGCGCGGTGAGGAGCCGGAAACGTCGATGACAAAAATGCACCGCCAGTCGCTGGTCGCTTACGGCGAGCCGCTGTGCGAGACCATCGTGGATTGTCCGACGCCGCGCGGCAGCGAAGTGCTGGTGCGCGTCGAGCGCTGCGGCGTGTGCCATTCGGACCTGCATTTGCAAGACGGCTACTTTGCGCTCGGCAATGACAAGCGGCTCGACATCACCAAGGATCGCCCCTTGCCGTTCACGCTCGGCCACGAGATCGCCGGCGTGATCGAAGATGCGGGACCAGATGCCAAAGGCGCCGCCATCGGCGCCCGCGTTGCGGTCTATCCCTGGATCGGCTGCGGCACCTGCGCGGCCTGCCGGGCCGGCGAGGAGAACCTGTGCTCCGCCCATCATCATCTCGGCATCAGCGCCGACGGCGGCTTTGCCAGCCACGTTCTCGTCCCGCATCCGCGATATCTTCTTGATTACGCGCCGCTTTCTCCCGCGCTGGCGGGCCCGCTGATGTGCTCCGGCCTGACCGCTTACGGCGCGTTGAAGCATCTCGATGAACGGGCTGAGCGTGGTCCGTTGCTGCTCGTCGGGCTCGGCGGGGTCGGCATGATGGGCCTTGCCATCGCGCGCGCCTTATTTCGCCAGCCGCCGATCGTCGCCGACATCGACGCGCAGAAACGCGACGCGGCGCTCGCGGCCGGCGCGGCCGCCGCTTTCGACCCATCCGACCCGCAAGCGCGGCGGGCGATCATGTCGGCGACCGGCGGCGTGCTGGCAGCTTGCGACTTCGTCGGCTCCGATCGCTCGCTGCAATTCTCGACCGGCGTGCTGGCGCGCGGCGGCAAGGTCGTGGTGACGGGACTGCTCGGCGGCACGTTTTCAATGGCTGCGGCCATGTTCGCGATCAAGGCCATGACCATCGAAGGCACGCTGACCGGCACGCTGGCGCAGGCCCGTGAGCTGATCGAACTGGCGCGCGCCGGCAAGATCGCCCCGATCCCGACCCACGAACGGCCGTTCAGCCAGGCGCAAGCCGCGCTCGATGATCTGCGTGCCGGTAAAGTTGTCGGCCGCACGGTGTTGTCAGCTTAAAGTTTAGCCTGCAGCCGCCGCACGTAAGCAGAAATCCATGGCTGGCGGGTGCGCTTCATGCGCTCGGCCGCCAAAATCGTTTGCACTTCGGCGAAGGCGCTATCGAGCGCGTCATTGATGATCACGTAGTCGTATTCGGCCCAGTGACTGAGCTCGCCCGACGCCTTGGCCATCCGGCGCCCGATCACGTCTTTGTCGTCGAGCGCGCGGGTGTGCAGACGACGTTCAAGCTCGGGAATGGACGGCGGCAGCACGAAGATGCTGGCAATGTCGCCGCGCGCTTTCTCACTCAATTGTTGCGTGCCCTGCCAATCGATATCGAACAAGACATCGCGGCCGGCGCGTAACGCCCGCTCGACGGGCCGGCGCGGCGTGCCATAGTGGTGGCCAAACACTTCGGCCCACTCCATGAGCTCGCCCTTCGCCACCATGGCATCGAAGCGGGCGCGGTCGATGAAGTGATAATCGCGGCCGTTTTTTTCGCCGCGCCGTTTCGGACGCGTCGTCACCGAAACCGACAGCTCGATGTTGGGATCGGCCTTAAGCAGCATCCGCGACAACGTCGTCTTGCCGGCGCCCGACGGCGACGACAGCACCAGCATCAGGCCGCGGCGGGCGGCCGTTTTTTGTTTTCGAGCCTTGCGCGCCATGGCCTATTCCACGTTCTGCACCTGCTCGCGGAATTGCTCGACCGTTGCCTTGAGCTCCAGACCGATATTGGTGAGATCGAGATCGTTCGCCTTCGAGCACAACGTGTTGGCCTCGCGGTTGAGCTCCTGGGCGAGAAAATCGAGCCGCCGGCCGATCGCGCCGCCCTGCTCGATCAGGCTCCGCGCCTGCGCGACATGCGCCGCCAGACGATCGAGCTCCTCGCGCACGTCGGCCTTGCTCGCGATCAGGATCGCTTCCTGGTGCAGCCGGTCCGGATCGAAGCGCTCCGACTGGGCCAGCAATGTCGCGATCTGATCGGCGAGCCGCGCGCGGATCGCCTCGGGCTGGCGTCCCGGCGACTGATCGGCGCGCGCGGCGAGGACGGCAATCTCGCTGAGCCGGGCCATCAATACTTGGCCGAGCGCCGCACCTTCGTGCCGGCGCATTGCGGCGAGTGCGCCGATCGCTTCGGCAAAGCCTTTGGTGACGGCGGCCTCGGCGCTGCGCCGCTCCTCCTCGTTCTCCTCGGTGTCGCTGACCTCCATCACGCCCTTGAGCGCCAGAAGGCCGTCGATCGTCGGCGGCGACGACTCGATTTGCCGCGCCAGCTGTCGCGCCGTCGCCAGCACCGCATCGAGCACGGCGGCATTGACGCGAACCACCGGCGCGGCGCCCGAGCGCTCGACGGTCAGACCGGCTTGAACGGAGCCGCGGACGAGAGTCTCGGCGGCGCGCGAGCGTATTGCGGGGTCGATCGCATCCCAGCCGGGCGGCAGGCGCAGGCGCAGATCGAGGCCCTTCCCGTTGACCGATTTGATTTCCCAGGCCCACGCATAGGAACCGCAGACGCCATGGCTGCGAGCAAATCCGGTCATGCTCGACAGCGCCATGGAATACGATCTCCGGCAGAATCGCGTGATAAAATCGCGCCGAACTTAGCGGCGGCTTGTTACGCTCACAAGGGCGTCACTCGCGAACAACCCGACAGCAGTGCGCTCGTGCCGACGACAGCACGGCAGCCATTTAGTGCGTGGACTGCGACGATTGCGTCGTCGGATTGCGATGGGTGGTTGTGTGGTGCGGCGCCGGCGGCGATGCCGCGGCGGGAGCGGGAGAAGCGGCAGCCGCCGCGGCCGGAGCAACCTGCGGCGCCGTCCCGGCATCGGCGGGGGCACGATCCTTCAGGTCGGTTTCGAACGAGCGCAGGCGCGCCACGTTTTTCTGATGCTGGTCGTAGTTTTCCGCAAACACGTGACCGCCGGCGCCGTCGGCGACGAAATAGAGCTCGCGTGTGCGCGCCGGATTGGCGGCCGCCTCGAGCGAGGCGCGGCCGGGATTGCAGATCGGCCCCGGCGGCAAGCCGTCGATCTGATAGGTATTGTACGGCGTCGGCTGATCGATCTCGCTCTTCATGATCGGCCGCCCGAGTGTGCCCTTGCCGCCGACCAGGCCGTAAATGATCGTCGGGTCGGACTGCAGCCGCATCCGCTGTTTCAGCCGATTGACGAAAACGGCGGCGACGCGCGTGCGCTCGTCGGGCTTGGCGGTCTCTTTCTCGATCAAGGACGCCAGCACGACGAGCTGGTCCGGCGTCTTGAGCGGCAGATCGGGCGAGTGCCGGTCCCAGACTTCCTTGAGCAGACGTTGCTGCGCCGCCTGCATGCGCTGAATGATCTGCTCGCGGCTGATGCCGCGGGTGAAATTGTAGGTGTCGGGCAACAGGCTGCCCTCGCGTGGGATTTCCTTGATGTTGCCGGTGAGGATGTCGTCCTGCAACAAGCGCGCGACGATCTGCTCGGAGGTCAGACCTTCGGGAAGGTTGATCTGATGCGAGATGACCTTGCCGTCAACGATGGTCGCAACCACGTCGCGCAGGCTGGCATGGGCAGCGAACTGATATTCGCCCGCTTTCAAGTCCTCGCGCGCTTTGAGCACCAGCACGCCGCCGACGAACACCCAGGGTTGGTCGATGACGCCTTCGCGTTGCAAAACATCGGCAATGTCGCGGATGCCGGAGCCGTGCGGAATATTGACGATCTTGTCCGCCGCCAGCGGGCCCGGCATTTCGAACCGCTGTTTGCCGAGGAAGAGCGCGGCGATGCCAACAACCGCGAGCAGCACGAACAGGCTGAAGATGGCGTTACCGATGATGACGAGCGGGTGGCGAGCGCTGCGTGAGCGGCGCGCCGGCGCGTCGACCATTTCGGGCTCGAGCGCCGAGCGCGGGCTGCGCGGCGTGATGCGTTTGAGCTCGTTGGCCTTCGCATCCATGGCTGCCGCGCCCGTTCCATTCGCCTGGCGCTGCGAGGACGGCTCGCCGGCGCCGGTTCTGCCGGAAGGGCGGGAGTATGACACGGGCGCGGGTATTGGCGAGGGCTTCACGGTCGCGACCGGCGGTGGCTTGGCGGCAGCCGGCGCGGCGCGCGCTGGCTCGGCCCGCACGGGCGCTGTGCTTCGCTCGCCGCCCTTGGGCGGTGGGTTGGACGCCGTCACCACCGATTATCCGCCCTGACAGAGTGCATGATTAGCGACGAAGCCCCGCTCGCCCGCAACGGATGCTCGCACATTGTCCAATATATGCCCATGGTCAAATGCGCGGCAGTGGATCGCAGGCGAGTAGGGAGCAAATATGGCGAAACCGGACTGCCAGAGCGCCAATCGTTTCATATGAATCGATCGGCGCTCTGGCATTTTGGTGGAGCATGATCTTTTCCGAAAACCGGTGGCCACTTTTCGGGATCATGCTCTATTCGGCCAAGCGGCGGAACACCAGGCTGGCATTGGTGCCGCCGAAGCCGAATGAATTCGACAGCACGATGTTGATCGGCTTTTCGCGGGGCTTGTGCGGCACCAGATCGATTGCCGTGGCGACCGAGGGATTATCGAGATTGATCGTCGGAGGTACGATGTTATCGCGCATCGCCAACAGGCAGAAGATCGATTCAACCGCGCCGGCCGCGCCGAGCAGATGACCGATCGACGATTTTGTCGATGACATGGATATGCGACCCGCGGCATTGCCGACGAGACGCTCGACGGCCTTGAGCTCGATCTCGTCGCCGAGCGGCGTCGAGGTACCGTGGGCATTGATATAGTCGATATCGCCGGGCGCGACGCCGGCGCGGCGCAGCGCCGCCGTCATGCAACGGAACGCGCCGTCGCCGTCCTCGGCCGGCGCCGTGATGTGGTAGGCGTCGCCGGACAGGCCGTAGCCGATCAGTTCGGCATAGATGCGCGCGCCACGCTGCTTGGCGTGATCGTATTCCTCCAGCACCACCGCGCCGGCGCCCTCGCCCATCACGAAACCGTCGCGGTCGCGGTCATACGGCCGCGAGGCGCGTTGGGGCGTATCGTTGAAACCAGTCGACAGCGCCCGGCAAGCGGCGAAGCCTGCGAGCGAGATGCGGTTGACCGGCGATTCCGTGCCGCCGGCCACCATCACATCGGCGTCGCCCAGCGCGATCAGCCGGCCGGCATCGCCGATGGCATGCGCCCCGGTCGAGCAGGCAGTGACCACGGCGTGGTTCGGACCTTTCAGACCATGCGCGATCGACACATAGCCCGAGGCGAGATTGATCAGACGTCCGGGAATGAAGAACGGCGACACCCGGCGCGGGCCGCGGTCGCGCAATATCAACGAGGTCTCGGCGATCCCCTCGACACCGCCGATGCCGGAGCCGATCATGACTCCGCTGACGATTTGATCTTCGTACCGGCTTGGGTGCCAATTGGCATCGTCGAGTGCCTGCGTTGCCGCACCCATGGCGAAGATGATGAAGTCATCGACCTTGCGCTGCTCCTTGGGCTCCATCCAACGACCGGCGTCGAAGGTGCCGTCGGAACCGTCACCGCGCGGGACTTGGCCGGCAATCTTGCAGGGGATGTCGGAAACTTCGAACTTTTCGATGCGCCTGATGCCGCTCTGTCCGGCAAGAATCCGCCGCCATGTCGGCTCGATGCCGCTGGCAAGCGGTGTCACCATGCCGAGACCGGTGACGACGACACGTCTCATCATCGACACTCCCGGGATCCGGTGCGCGCTGGGCTAACCACCACGGCGCTGCTCGCACACCGTCCTCCCGCGCCTAATATGGAGCGGCTTTCACCGACTTGCGTGCATGTCATGCAATGACGGTCAACGTCCGCCGGCCGTCAGCTTTTGGCGTTCTTTTCGAGGAATTTGACTGCGTCGCCGACGGTCAAAATGGTTTCGGCCGCGTCATCGGGAATCTCGCAACCAAATTCCTCTTCGAAGGCCATGACGAGCTCGACCGTGTCGAGGCTATCGGCGCCGAGATCATCGATGAAGCTGGCGTTATCCGTGACCTTGTCGGGCTCGACGCCCAAATGCTCCACGACGATCTTCTTTACCCGCTCGCCAATATCACTCATTGCTCCAACCTCTTCGTTCAACGCGAACCAATCAATGTTGTCTTGGTCCTGTCGTGGGCAACGGCCGTGGGTCGTTGCGATTCAGAGGCGGATATGCGCCCCGCTCTCCAGCGTTCCGGTTCCCCAGCCCCCGTCGCGGTTCGGTTACCACACTTCATTTCCGTTGACCAGCGTTGAGGATCGAGACCGGGAATAGACCTATCCCCTTCAAATCATCACCATTCCGCCATTCACATGCAACGTCTGTCCGGTCACATAAGCGGCCTCGTTCGAGGCGAGAAAGACGACAGCCGCGGCGACTTCCTCGGGCGTGCCGGCCCGGTTTGCCGGAACCTTTGCCAGGATGACGTCGCGCTGCTTGTCGTTGAGCTTGTCGGTCATCGGCGTGACGATGAAACCGGGGGCGACGCAGTTCGCGGTGACGCCGCGCTTGGCATATTCCTGCGCGGTGGCCTTGATCATGCCGGCAATACCGGCTTTGGCGGCGACGTAATTCGCCTGCCCCGGATTGCCGGTGGTCCCCACTACCGAGGTGATCGCGATGATGCGGCCGAAGCGGCGTCGCATCATGCCGCGCACGGCGGCCCGCGTCAGGCGGAAGGTGGCGGTGAGATTGATGGCGATCACCTCTTCCCAATCCTCGTCGCGCAGCTGCACCAACAAATTATCGCGCGTCACGCCGGCATTGGCGACCAGCACGTCGAGCTGCCCCATCGCCGCTTCGGCGTTCGTGACCAGGGCATCGACGGCGGCGGCATCGGCGAGATTGCACGGCAGAACATGGACGCGGCCGCCAAGCTCGCCGGCGAGTTGATTGAGCGCGTCGACGCGCGTGCCTGAGATCGCCAGTGTCGCGCCTTGCCCATGAAGAGCGCGCGCGATGCTGCCGCCGATGGTGCCGGTCGCTCCCGTGACCAAGGCGGTTTTGCCGGTGAGATCGAACATCGCGTCCTCTTCAAACGCTCAAGATGGCCTTGAACTTGGTGACGTCGTCCGGCGTACCGATCGCCGATGCATTGGCGCCCGGCGCGATGCGCTTGATCAGGCCGGTGAGCACCTTGCCGGCGCCGACCTCATAAAACGTCGTCACGCCGGCTTGCGCCATGAAAACAACCGACTCGCGCCAACGCACCGTGCCGGTCACCTGCTCGACCAGACTTCGCACGATGTCGTCAGGTTTACTGATCGGCTGCGCCAGAACGTTCGCGACCAGCGGCACGCACGGCGGTTTCACGGCGACCTTGGCCAGCGCCTCGGCCATCGCGTCGGCGGCCGGCTGCATCAGGGCGCAATGGAAGGGTGCGGAAACCGGCAGCAGCATGGCCCGCTTTGCGCCGCGCGTCTTGGCCAGCTCCACGGCGCGCTCGACGGCGGCCTTGGCGCCCGACAGGACGACTTGCTCGCCGCCATTGTCGTTGGCAGCCGCGCACACGTCGGCACCGGCCGCTTCGGCGGCGATCACTTTGGCATCGCCGTAATCAAGCCCGATCAATGCCGCCATGGCGCCGGCGCCGACCGGCACCGCCTTCTGCATGGCGCGGCCGCGTATCCGCAAAAGCCGCGCCGCGTCGGCGATCGAGAGCGATTGCGCGGCGGCGAGCGCGGAATATTCGCCGAGCGAGTGGCCGGCGACGAAAGCCGCATCGCGCGCCAACGTCACGCCGGCCTCCGCTTCAAGGACCCGCATGGCGGCGAGCGAGACCGCCATCAATGCCGGCTGCGCGTTCTGCGTGAGCGTGAGCGTCTCCGCCGGCCCGTTCCAAATAATCTCACTGAGCCGTTCGCCGAGCGCGGCGTCGACTTCCTCGAACACCCGACGCGCCGGCGCAAAGGCCTCGGCCAGCCCCTTGCCCATGCCGACCGCTTGGCTGCCCTGGCCTGGAAAAACGAACGCAACCGACATATGCCCTGCCCCGGTGAAAGGGGCGAAAGATACTCCGATCCGGGCCGTGTCAAGGGAGCCGGGCCGGTTCGCCAGGGCGGCCAAGGTAACAAAGCGACAACCGCATATTGATAATCTGGCTTGGCCGAATGAAGCAGCGCCACGGCGCATTGTTCACGAGCCGCCTCCGATGGGCACTTACGCGCCGGTTACCGAAGACGAACTCGCCCGTGCGCGAACCGATCCGGCATTCCGCCAGAAGCTTCTGAGCCAGAACATGGAGGCGCTCCTAACCGGCATTAAGAAGCTGCGCAAAGCCCCCGCCGCCACCGGGACCGGCGACAAGCAGATCCGCGAAGGGGTCGAATTGGCGGTACGGCTCGCCGAGTTGATACAGGGGCCCACCAAGCCCTGCCGCTGACCCTCAATAGCCTTGTCTCTATAGCCTTGCCTTTCCTCGCCGGCCGCGCGTATAAGGCCCCCTTCCGCTCTACCCCGGCCGGGGGCTGAACGGACGGCCGTACCGGCGTTTAAAACGCCAGGCACGGTAGGACCCTCGGGTCCGGCGTCCGGTGTCCCCGCCTTCAGAGCATTCGAGCCTTTCCCGAAGGGCTCGAGGGGCTTGGCGCCGAGGCGAGCGAGGGTAAAAGGAAGGGGCATTCATGCCGCTCTACGAGCACGTTTATCTTGCGCGCCAAGACGCCAGCACGCAGCAGGTCGAGGAATTGACCGCGCAGTTGAAGGGCGTCATCGAAGGTCTCGGCGGCTCGATCGCCAAAGCCGAATATTGGGGCGTAAAGTCCCTGTCCTACCGGTTGCGCAAAAACCGCAAGGCGCACTTCACGCTGATGAATGTCAATGCGCCACCGGCCGCGATCAATGAGATCGAGCGGCTGGAGCGTCTCAATGAAGACGTGCTGCGCTATCTCACTATCAGGGTCGAGGAGCACGAAGAGGGCCCGTCCGCCATGATGCGCCGGGCGGAGCGTGATCGTGACCGCGACGACCGCCGGGGCGATCGCTTCGGCGACCGCAGCGATCGTTTCGGAGATCGTGGCGACCGCGGTGACCGTCCGCGCGACCGCGACAGGCGTCCGCGCGAGGGCTCCGACGAAGCTGAAACGTCGACGGCGACGGAGGAATAACCATGGCAATGTCACCGCAAGGTGGAGGCGGCCGCCGGCCGTTCTTTCGCCGTCGCAAGAGCTGCCCATTCTCCGGCGCCAACGCGCCGAAGATCGATTACAAGGACGTCAAGCTGTTGCAGCGTTTCGTGTCGGAGCGCGGCAAGATCGTTCCGAGCCGCATCACGGCGGTCTCGGCGAAGAAGCAGCGTGAGCTCGCCCAAGCGATCAAGCGTGCGCGCTTCCTTGGGCTTTTGCCTTACGTAATCCGCTGATGACAAGCCAACGTCCCTGCCCCGGTGCAACGGAGGCGGCCGCAAAGGAGACGTCGAGATGGAAGTGATTTTACTCGAGCGTGTCGCCAAGCTCGGCCAGATGGGCGACGTGGTGCGCGTCAAAGACGGCTTCGCCCGCAATTTCCTGTTGCCGCGCGGCAAGGCGCTGCGCGCCACGGAGGAAAATCGTGGCCGCTTCGAGACGATGAAAACCGAGCTCGTAGCCCGCTCGCAGACGCTCAAGACCGAAGCGTCCGGCGTCGCCGAGAAGCTCAATGGCAAGAGCTTCACTGTGCTGCGCCAAGCTTCGGAAACCGGCCAACTGTTCGGCTCGGTGTCGCCACGCGACCTCGTCGGCCTCATCAGCAGCTCAGGCTTCACCGTCAATCGCAATCAGATTGCGTTGAATACGCCAATCAAGACGATCGGGCAGCACAATGTGCCGATTTCGCTGCATCCCGAGATCGAGACCATGATCACCGTGATCGTGGCGCGCAACAACGACGAGGCTGAGCGCATCGCGCGCGGTGAGGACATCACCCGGTTGCGCGAAGAGCCGACCGAGGCGGAAGCCGCCGTGATCGCGGCGGAAGCGTTCTTCGAGCCGGAGGCCGCGGAATCGGCGCTGGCGCGCGAAGGCAGCGGCCCGGCCGAAAGCGCGGCTCCAGCCGACAAACCCTGAGCGGATCAGGCTAAACCTCTTTCAGTCGGGAATATTGTCGCGGGGTACCGGCGCGTTTTCGCCGGAATCGGGGTTCGCCGGCGCGGCCGCGCTCGGGCCTGGAAGCGTAGCCGGGCTTTCCTGTGCGGACGGGCTCGACGGGGCCGGCTCCGCAACGACGGCGGCAGGCTGTTCCGCGGGCGGAGTGGGCGCCGGCTCATTGCGATGATTCCGGCTCGCGGTCGCCGGTTGCGGTCCTGGCCGCCCGGCGGCAGGCGGCGCCTGGTCGGGCTTTTCCGCCGGCCTCGATGGCGGGGCCGCAGGTTCGGCGGAAGCTCTATTGCGCTCGGGAGCGGAAGCCGGTTTAGGCGCGCGGGCTGCCGGTGCCGCCTCGCCGCCGCCTGCTCCCATGACATAGGCGGCAAGCGCGGCAGCCTGGTCCTTGCTCGCCGTATAATGCTCGACGAGAAAGCTGGCGAGGCCGGAGCTGCCCCGACCGTTGGCCAGCCCCCGCGCCGACTTGTGGCAGGTCGCGCAATCGTTGGCGAAGATTTCCGCCGGCGACTTGCCCTGGTCGATATTGGTTTGGGCCTGCGCCATTGCTGGCAGGAGCCCCAAAAACAGACCGGCCACAAACGCGCCACCCCGAAACACCCCAGCCTCCTTCGGTTTTGTCGGCTTACCCATCATCCTTAACCCATAAGCGGCCGCATGGGAGGTGGCGAGACGTTTCCCCGCAGGGAGACATGATTAGTCCATTGCTGGTCAAGGAGGATTTTGTTTTAATAACGGCAAGCGACAAGGCGCCTCTGGCGCAACGACCGATTGGGCGGCCCAGCGGCGGCCGCAAGCTTGGTTGAGGCAACAATCGTCGCATGTTGCGCAGGGGCGAGCGTAGTGTGCGTGGAGGCGGCCGTGGATCGGTTGCTGCCAATGTTCCTGGGACGGCTTGTCCGCCGTGGATCGTTTACGATCACGACCGCGGCAGGCAAGACGTACACCTTCGGCGACGGCCGCGGCCCGCCGGTTGCCGTGCGCTTTACCTCCGCAAAGGCGCAACGCGCCGTCCTGCTCGATCCCGAGCTGAAGCTTGGCGAAGCCTATATGGACGGCACTTTCGTCGTCGAACGCGGCTCCATTGCCGACGTGTTGGCGGTCCTGTTCGGGCAAGAGCGTTATGTTTCACCAATCTGGGCCTTGCTGCCGCGGCTCATGCGCTATCTGTTCCGGCGTCTGCAGCATTTCAATCCGCGGTCGCGTGCGCGCCACAACGTCGCCCATCACTACGACCTCGACGGCAGGCTTTACCGGCTGTTTCTCGACGGCGACGAGCAATATAGCTGCGCCTATTTCGAATCGCAGGATCAGTCGCTCGACGACGCCCAATTGGCCAAGAAACGCCATCTCGCGGCCAAGCTGCGCGTCGCGCCCGGCGCCAAGGTGCTCGACATCGGCTGCGGCTGGGGCGGCCTGGCGCTCTACCTTGCGGAGATTGCCGGTGCAAACGTCACCGGCATCACACTGTCGCAAGAGCAATACAAGCGCGCCCAGAACCGGGCGCTCGAGCGCGGGCTTTCGCGGGATACTACCTTCCGGCTGTTGGATTATCGCGATGTCGATGGCCGCTTCGACCGCATCGTGTCGGTCGGCATGTTCGAACATGTCGGCGTCGGCTTCTACGACGTCTTCTTCCGCAAATGGGCGGCGCTTCTCGCCGACGACGGCGTCGCGCTCCTTCACACCATCGGCCGCAGCGGGCCGCCCAGTATCACCAATCCCTGGATCGCCAAATATATCTTCCCGGGCGGCTACATCCCGGCGCTATCCGAAGTGCTGCCGGCCATCCAACGCGCCGGCCTTCTGGTCAGCGACGTCGAAATTCTGCAATTACACTATGCCGAGACGCTCAAAGCCTGGCGCGAGCGTTTCCTTGCCCACCACGACGAGGTGGTGCGGCTTTACGATCAGCGCTTCGTACGGATGTGGGAGTTCTATCTCGCCTGCTCCGAGATGGCCTTCCGCGAGAGCGACATGGTCGTGTTTCAAATCCAATTGGCCAAGCACAAGGGCGTAACGCCGGCGACGCGCGACTATATCGCGCGCGAAGAAGCGCGGCTGCGCGCACGCGAGCGCGGCTCCGCTGCGCCGTTGCGGCTGGCGGGCGAATAGTCCAGCGAACGCCGCCGCCGCAAGGCTGCCGTCAAGAGCGGAACGCGAACTATCAACGGTCGACCGCGGCGCGGTGAGTAGCGGGGAAAGCCGCAAACAGGGTTTCCCAAGCCGGCGCCGGTCGATTAATGACGACACGTGCGTGGTTGCATGCGGCGTTTGCGGGCAAGTGCCGCTGTCGTTGAGTG
>Ga0187890_10000438_pt1 | contig 29258 bp, 26 predicted proteins | sample June2016WEW_21_1_FD_133005 | JGI IMG/M metagenome (GOLD analysis project Ga0187890, IMG submission 133005) | Peatland microbial communities from SPRUCE experiment site at the Marcell Experimental Forest, Minnesota, USA - June2016WEW_21_10 | ecosystem: Environmental > Terrestrial > Soil >... | reverse complement strand
TGGAGCGGACGACGGGATTCGAACCCGCGACCCTCACCTTGGCAAGGTGATGCTCTACCAGCTGAGCCACGTCCGCTTGTTGGCACAGATCCTAGCAACGACGCAGACGCCTGACCCACTGCCCTCGGGTCTTTGTCGACCTCCCGAGCGGGACCCAGATGACCACAGGGCTGGTCAGGCCCAGTGCCGTCCGTTCCGTTCGGCGGCCTTTACGAGCTCGGTAAAGGCGTCGGTCAGGAGCTCCCCGAGGTGGGCGACTTCGGGGACGAGCTCCCTGCAGCCGAGAATGCCGACGTAGAGGTTGCCCTCGTAGCTGGCGACCGTCACGTTGAGGCCTACGCCTTCGATCAGGGGTCCCATCGGATAGAGGGCCACCAGCCGTGCCCCCGCGCACCACAACGCGAAGTCCGGGCCCGCGATGTTCGACACGAGGACGTTGAACAGCGGGGGCAGATGATCGAAGAGCCGGAGGTTGCCGGCCAGGCGAGCTACCCGGGAGGACAGAGCGGGGAACGCCAACTGCGCCCAGCCCTGAATGAGCTCTTGGGACAGGACGCGAGCCTGGTCCTTGGCCAAGCGAGTCCCCGCGGCAATCGTGGTGTACCGCTCGACGGGGTCGGCGATCTGGGTGGCGAGGGATACGAGCATGGCCGACACCTTGTTGCCAAGCTCACCGCGATCCGCTTCGGTTCGTCTCGACATCGGCACCATGGCTACGACGGAGTCCTCGAGCCGCTCCCCGCGCTCGGCCAGCAGCCGACGCAAGGCGCCCGCCACGGCGGCAAGGACCACGTCGTTGACGGTTCCACCGAAGACGTGGCGCACCGTTCTGATCTCGTCCAAAGGAACCTGAGCAAAGGCAAAGCGCCGATGGGGCGACAGGGCGCCGTTGAGCGACGTGCGGGGAGCTCGGAACGGTGCCGGTGGGGGCACAACGTCGTCTTCCTCTCGCAGACGACGATTGCGCTCAGCGAGGTCGTGAACCGCACCGAAGGTACGCCGTAGCACGCCCGCGGTGCGCTCTGGCTGGCGAACGAGCGACGACATGGCCGAACCGATCAACTCTGTCTCGGTGGGGATCGGTTCCGGCCGCCACGGTCGACGCGGCGGCGAGACCACACGCGGCACCGGCCCCGAGTCGAGGAAAGACGCCACGACCTCGAACCCCGAAGAACCGTCGAAAAGGGCGTGGTGGACCTTGGGGACCACGGCGACGTGGCCCGACTCGAGCCCCTCGACGACGTGCATCTCCCACAACGGGCTGTTCTGGTCCAACGGTCGGCCGGCCAGATCGGCGACGAAGGCGGCGAGCTCCCCGGGCCCGCCCGGCGCGGGGAGACTGGCGCGACGAAGGTGGTAATCGAGTTCGAAGTTGGGGTCTTCCACCCACACCGGGTGGTGCAGCCCGAAGGGCACTCGCACCACGCGCCGTCGCAACGGCTGAACGAGGTGGATCCGCTCCTCGATGATGGTGCGTAGCCTGTCGAAGAATCGCGTCGGGATGTCATCCCCTGTGTCAGGTGACGAGGGGTCGAAGACCATGACCGCTCCCACCTGCATGTGCATGGTGTCGGTTTCAAGGGCCAAGAAGGCAGCGTCCATCCCGGTCAGGCGGTCCATCATCGGGCCTTGTCGCCACAGCACATCGAAGAAGAACCTCCGGTCATCGACCGGTGTGACCGAAGCCGCCCAGGCCGCGACTCGAGTCGGGGAGCTCCCCTTCGGCCACTTCCACGAACTTGGCCTCCTCCACCGCCTGGATGACCAGTTGGGCGATGCGGTCACCCCGGTGGACCTCGTAGGGGGTCGAAGGATCGGTGTTGACCAGCAGGACACGGAGTTCGTCCCGGTAGCCGGCGTCGATGAGGCCGGGCGTGTTCAGACAGGTCACGCCGTGGCGAAGGGCAAGCCCGCTCCTGGGCTGCACGAATCCGGCGTAGCCCGGAGGAAGGGCCAGGGCGATACCCGTGGGCACGAGCGCCCGTCCCCCGCCGGGAGCGAGCACGACGTCCTGGCGCGCGTGAAGGTCGGCCCCGGCATCGCCCTGGCGCGCATAGGAGGGCGCGGGCAGATCGGGGTCGAGGAGGACGAGGGGGACCTCGAGCACCGCATGACCCTATCGTCCGTGCCCCGGGCAACGCCCAGTGGAGGGGGCTGAGGCACTCCTCGGTCCACCGGTAGCATCCCCGGGGTGCTCGTATGGATGGATCTCGAAATGACCGGGCTCGACCCGGCTCACCACGTCATCGTGGAGATCGCCACTCTCGTCACCGACGACGACCTGGCCGTGATCGCCGAAGGCCCCGATCTCGTGGTGCACGCCGAGCCCGAGCAGCTGAGCGCCATGGAGCCCGTGGTTCGGGAGATGCACACGCGGTCGGGCCTGTTGGCGGCGATCGAAGCGTCCACCCTGACCCTCGAAGAGGCCGGGAACCAGACCCTTCAGTTCCTCAAGAAGCATGTCCCGGCCAAAGGCTCGGTCCCGCTGTGCGGGAACTCCATCGGGACCGATCGCCGTTTCCTGGCGGCGCAGCTCCCCGAGATCGAGAACTGGCTGCATTACCGCTCCGTGGACGTCTCGACGGTGAAGGAGCTGTGCCGGCGCTGGTATCCCGAAATCCTGGCCAAGGCCCCCGCCAAGAAGACCGCGCATCGGGCCTTCGACGATGTGCTCGAGTCCGTGGCCGAACTGGCCTTCTACCGCAAGGACATCTTCGCCCCCACGCCCGAAGCCGATCCGCCTTCGACGGCGCCGGCATAGCCGACGGTCGCCGGGCGTTCGCACAAAGAACGACAAAGGAGCGAAATGGATCTCCGCACCCTGGGCCGCACCGGCATGCGAGTCTCTCCTCTGTGCCTCGGGGCCATGATGTTCGGCGCGTGGGGGAACTCGGATCACGATGACTGCGTGCGGATCGTTCACGGCGCGCTGGATGCCGGGATCAACTTCATCGACACCGCGGATGTGTACTCCGGTGGCGAGTCCGAAGAGATCGTGGCCAAGGCTCTGGCCGGGGGTCGTCGTGATGGTGTGATCCTGGCGACCAAGGTCCACGCCCCGATGGGTGCGGACCCCAACATGACAGGCAATTCGCGGCGCTGGATCATGCGCGAAGTCGAGTCCAGCCTGAAGCGGCTCCGCACCGACTGGATCGATCTCTACCAGATTCATCGGCCCGACCCCACCTGTGACATCGACGACACCTTGGGCGCCCTTTCGGACCTGGTCCACCAGGGGAAGGTGCGCGCCATCGGCTGCTCGACCTTTCCGGCCGACTTCATCGTCGAAGCCCACTGGGTGGCCGAGCGTCGCGGCCGCGAACGCTTCGAGTGCGAACAACCGCCCTATTCGATCCTGGCGCGCCAAGTGGAAGCTGCGGTGTTGCCGGCCTGTCAGCGCTACGGGATGGGCGTCATCGTGTGGAGCCCTCTCAACGGCGGATGGCTCACCGGCCGCTACCGCAAGAACGAGGCCATGCCCGAGGGCGGACGGGCCAGCCGTATGCCTGACCGGTTCCTGGCGTCGCGTCCCGAGGTGGCGGCCAAACTCGAGGCCGTGGAGGCCCTGATCGACGTGGCCGACAAGGCCGACCTGACGCTCACGCACATGGCCCTGGCGTTCGCGCTGACGCACCCCGCCGTGACCTCGGCCATCATCGGCCCTCGCACCATGGACCAGATGACCACCACCCTGGGAGCACTCGAGGTGGCCCTTTCCGACGAGGTGCTGGACCAGATCGACACCATCGTGAGGCCGGGGACGACCGTCGACCCTTCTGATGCGGGATGGACGCCACCCCCTGTTGCGGACTCCTGGCGGCGGCGCCGACCGCTGGCCACCCGGACCGCCACGCGCTGAGCACCCGAAAGAGCACGTCGCCATGCCCGAGGCCCCTTCCATGTCGATCGAGGAGGCGACGCGGACTCTGACCGGTCCCGGTCAGATGTTCGAGATGGAGGAGGTCGAGATCCGGGGCGTCATGACACGGGTCTGGAAGAACTGCCCGGACAGCCTGCGCGCGGTGTTGGAGCTCTCCCGGGGACACGGCGACAACGACTACCTCGTCTACGAGGACGAACGCACCACGTACGAGGAGAACTTTCGCATCGCCGCCACCATCGCCCATGCCCTGCGAGCCCGCTTCGGCCTCGAGCGCGGTGACCGCATCGCCATCGCCATGCGCAACCTCCCCGAGTGGGCCATGGCGTTCTGGGGGGCGTCCGCCGCCGGTGGCGTGGTGGTGCCGCTGAACGCGTGGTGGACGAGCCCCGAGCTCCATTACGGATTGGCTGACTCCGGCACCAAGGTCGCCTTCGTCGACGCCGCTCGGCTCGAGCGTCTGGAACCACATCTCGCCGAGCTCCCCGATCTTCGGGCCGTGGTGGTGACCCACGAGGACCGCACCGAGGTTCCTGCGCTGCTGCACACGCCCGTCCCGGTGCTCTCGTTCTCGGAGCTGATCGGCACACCGGCGGCTGATGTCAGCCTGCCCGATGTGGTGATCGAGCCCGAAGACGACGCCACCATCTTCTACACCTCGGGCACGACCGGGAAGCCCAAGGGTGCGGTGGGAACGCACCGCAATATGGGCACCAACCTCATGAGCCTGTTCTTTCTCAACACCCGCGCGGGCCTGCGCTCACCGCGCCGGGTCGAACCGAGAGACACCGAACAAGGACATCCGGGCGCCTACCTCCTGTCTGTCCCGCTGTTTCACGCCACCGGATGTCATTCGGTGCTGGTGGCCAACAGCGCGGCGGGCAACAAGCTCGTGATGATGCACCACTGGGACCCCGAGCGCGCCCTCGAGCTCATCGAGCGCGAACGGATCGTCACTTTCGGCGGCGTACCCGCCATGGTCATGCAGGTGATCGACTCCCCCGACTTCGCTTCACGAGACACGTCGTCGATCCGAGGGGTCGCGTACGGCGGAGCGCCGGCTCCTCCCGACCTCGTCCGACGCATCAAGGAGCACTTTCCCGTGAGCGCAGCCTCCAACGGGTATGGGTTGACCGAGACGTCGTCGGTGACGACGATGAACAGCGGTGACGACTACGTGCACAAGCCCGACAGCGTCGGCCCGCCCGTCCCGGTGTGCGACGTCCGGGTGGTGCCCGACGGATTTGCCGGTGACGAGCCCACTGACGACCTGCCCACGGGTCCCACCGTCACCGGCGAGCTGTGGATCAAGGGCCCGAACATCGTGCGCGGCTATCACAACCGACCCGAGGCCACCGCGGCCACGTTCACCAAGGGATGGCTCCACTCCGGAGATATCGCCCGAATCGACGCGGACGGCTTCGTGTACATCGTCGACCGCGCCAAGGACATGGTGATCAGAGGCGGTGAGAACGTGTACTCGGTGGAGGTGGAGGCTGCCTTGTTCGAACATCCAGCAGTCGCTGACGCCGCGGTGATCGGCGTGCCCCACGAGGTCCTCGGTGAAGAGGTGGGCGCCGCCGTTGTGCTGCGGCCCGGCTCGAAAGTGACCGCCGAGGAGCTCGCCCGCCATGTGAAGGAGCGCCTGGCCGGCTTCAAGGTGCCGACGCACTTCTGGTTCCGCTCCGAGCCGCTCCCCCGCAACCCCCAGGGCAAGGTCCTGAAGCGAGAGCTCCGCGACGCCTTGGTGGGCCCGGGATCAGCCGGGCCGGGGACGTCGCAGGAATCTGACTGACATGGGGCTCCTGCAAGGACAACGGGCCGTGGTGACAGGAGGCGGGTCGGGCATCGGACGCGCCACATGCCGCCGCTTCGCCGCCGAAGGAGCCGCCGTGGCGGTCCTGGACATCGACGGGGACGGCGCCAAGGAGACGGCCGAGGAGATCGACGGCCTGGCCGTGGTGGTGGACGTGACCGACGCCGAGGCACTGCGTATCGCCGTCGACACGGCCGCGGGCCACCTCGGAGGGCTCTCGATTCTCATGAACAACGCCGGAGGGAGCACCATGGTCGGCCTGGCCGACTGGGATCCCGACGAGTGGGACCGGATCGTGCGCCTCAACCTGACCGGCGTATTCAACGGCATGCGCGCCGGGGTCCCCCATCTCCTCGCCGGCGGCGGGGGTGCCGTCGTGAACACCGCGTCCATCAGCGCCACCCGACCCTCGGCGGGCGAGACGCCGTACTCGGCGGCCAAGGCAGGGGTCATGGCGCTGACCGCATCGGCGGCGCTGGAGTACGGACCGGTCATCCGCGTCAACGCCGTGGCACCGGGCATGATCCGCACCAACCTGACGCGGCCCCTCCTCGAGATCGTGCCCGACGCCGACGCCCACTACTCACGGGTGACCCCGGCGGCCCGGGTCGGGGAGCCCGAAGACGTGGCGGACGTGGTGCTGTTCCTCTGCTCGGACCTGGCCCGGTTCATCACCGGGCAGACGATCGTCGTCGACGGCGGCATGACACTTCACGGCGCCGGCGTCGATGGCCTCTTCGACCGGTTCTTTCGCGGCGGACACCCCCACCAGCGCTGAGCCCCTCGATGTCGTGTCCCCCGGCTCGGGCCCACCGGGGCAATCCGGCCCGCGCCGTGGCTGCCCGTGCCGTTGGCCTACGCTGCGCACGACCGTACGCCCGGCGACGAGGTGACAGCGCGTGATCGAGGCCAGGGGTTTGACCAAGCGCTACGGGGGCACCCTGGCCGTCGACGGCTTGTCGTTCGATGTGCGGCCCGGCCAGGTCACAGGCTTCCTCGGTCCCAACGGGTCGGGGAAATCCACCACCATGCGCATGGTGATGGGGCTCGACCGCCCCGACGGCGGGAGCGTGAAGATCGATGGCCGCCGCTACCACGACCTGCCCTGGCCGCTGCGCGAGGTCGGCGGCCTGCTCGAGTCGAAAGCCGTGCACCCGGGCCGCAGCGCCTACAACCATCTGTGGGCCCTGGCCCAGACCAACGACATTGCACCGGGGCGCGTCGACGAGCTCCTCGAACTGGTGGGGCTGTCCGGGGTGGCCCGCAAGCGGGCCGGGAAATTCTCCCTCGGTATGACCCAACGGCTCGGCATCGCCGCCGCCCTTCTCGGCGACCCCGGCGTGCTCCTGTTCGACGAGCCCATCAACGGGCTCGACCCCGAGGGGATCTTGTGGGTGCGGACGCTGCTCAAGCGTCTGGCATCCGAAGGACGTGCGGTGTTCGTGTCGAGCCACCTCATGAGCGAGATGGCGCTCACTGCCGACCACCTGGTCGTGATCGGCCGGGGCAAGCTCATCGCCGACCAGCCCGTGGCCGCGTTCGTGGCCCAGAGCTCGAGGGCTTCGGTCCGGGTGAGGACCCCGAGACCCGATCCGCTCATCGCAGCCTTGACCCAGGCACGAGCAACCCTCCAGGCCGAGCCCGACGGGACGCTCGTCGTCAGCGGGCTCACGGCCGCCGCCATCGGCGATCTCGCCGCCGAGCTGGGCATCGCCCTGCACGAGCTGTCTCCCCACGCCGCCTCGCTCGAGGAAGCGTTCATGGAGCTGACCCACGAGAGCGTCGAGTTCCGCGCCGAGGATGTCCCCCCGTCTCACGCCCCGGCGACCGAGGTGCGGCCCTGATGGTGACCACCTCGCCCAGGATGCGGGCTCTCCCCCCCGGCCGCTACCGCTTCTGGGGTGTGCTGCGCGCCGAGTGGACCAAGATCCGGACGGTGCGATCCACCGTTTGGTGCGTGCTGGCCACCGTGGTGGCCGGGATCGGCATCGGCATCCTGGCCAGCGCCAGTGAGGCCTCGCGCTGGCGCAACGGCGGGGTCATCGACATGGTGCTGTTCGACCCGACCAGCGTGAGCCTCACCGGGCTCATCTTCGGGCAGCTCGCCATGGGAGTCCTCGGGGTACTCACCATGAGCGCCGAGTACGGATCGGGCTCCATCCGCGCCACCCTGGCGGCGATCCCCCGCCGTCCGGTGGTGCTCGGAGCCAAGGCCGTCATCTTCGGGGGGGTGGCGTTGGTCGTCAGCGAGGCCGTGTCCTTCGCCGCGTTCTTCGTGGGCCAGGCCATCATGTCGGGATCCGCTCCCACCGCCACACTGTCGGACCATGTGGTGCTGCGCGCCGTCATCGGCGGCGGCCTCTTCCTCACCGTCCTGGGTCTCTTCGCCCTCGGCTTGGCCACGATTATCAGGCACACAGCTGGATCCATCACCACCTTTGTGGCCATCTTGCTCATCCTGCCCCTGATCGATGCGGCCTTCCCGGCCAAGATCGGCTGGCCCATCGCCCGCTACCTGCCTGCCCAGATCGGGGCCGGCATGACGAGCACCAAGTCGGTGGGCAACCACGTCAGCTTCTTGCCGTCGTTCCCCTTCTGGCACGGCTTCGCGCTCCTGTGCGCCTACGCCATCGGATCCCTCGTGGTCGGTGGGGTGCTCATGGTGCGGCGCGACCCCTGAACCGGAACCCTGCTCAGAGGAGACGACGCTCCGAGGCCCACCGGGTCAATTGGTGACGGCTCGACAGCTGCAATTTGCGGAGGACGGCAGAGACGTGGCTCTCCACCGTCTTGATCGAGATCGACAGCTCGCGGGCCACCTCCTTGTAGGCATAGCCGCGGGCGATCAGTCGCAGCACCTCCCGCTCGCGCGGCGTGAGTTGGTCGAGCTCGGGGTCGAACGAAGGCACGGCACCGCCGGCGGCTCCCGGGTCGGCGGCGAAGGCGTCGAGCACGAAGCCGGCCAGCCGGGGCGAAAACACGGCGTCACCGTCGGCCACGCGCTCGACGGCGTCGGTGAGCTCGGGGCCCGAGATCGTCTTGGTGACGTACCCGCGGGCTCCGGCCCGGATGACCCCGATGACGTCCTCGGCGGCATCGGACACCGAGAGAGCGAGGAAGCGGACCTCGGGGTGGCTACGGCCGATCGCCTCGATCACCGCTTGGCCACCACCGTCGGGCATGTGGACATCGACGAGGACGACGTCGGGCACACGCTCGTCGATGAGCTCGATGGCGGCCGCCACCTCGTCCGCGTCCCCGACCACCTCCACGGCATCGCCCAGCTCGGCCCGCACCCCGGTGAGGAAGAGGTGATGGTCGTCCACCAGGAACACCCGGACCTTGGCCTTCGCACCCGTGTCGGCGCTCTTACTCTCGCTCACGGTCCACTCCTGCCCTCGGCATCACCAGCTCGACCTCGGTCCCTTGGCCCGGCACGCTTCGAATGGTCGCCCTGCCACCGTGGCGCGACATCCGGGCCCGAATGGACTCGGCGATCCCTTTCCTATCGTGATCGACGGTGTCGGGGTCGAAACCCTGACCCCGGTCGCGGACGAAGATCGACACCTGGGCCGGCTCGACCTCCACGAAGAGCGAGACGGTCGGCGCGCCCGACCACTTCGCCGCGTTCACCGTGGCCTCGCGGCCCGCGGCCAGCAGCGCCCGTAGTTCCGGGGTCAGCTCGCAGTCACCCACGGTCACCGAGTCCACCGCCACGCGATGGGCAGCTTCGACGTCGCCTTCGATCACCGACACGGCCTGCGCCATCGTCGCCACCTCGCCGTTGAACGACCCCGGGGACCTGCCTTCGAAGAGCCAGGCGCGCAGCTCACGCTCTTGGGCCCGGGCGAGACGGGTCACCTCGCCCTGGTCGCCGGCGGCACGCTGGATGAGCGCCAGGGTCTGGAGCACCGAGTCGTGCACGGTGGCGGCCATGTTGGCCCGTTCCTCGCTGCGCACCCGCTCGCGGCGCTCGACGGCCAGGTCACGGGCCAGGCGCAGCCACCACGGCCCGAACACGACCAGGAACCCGATGAGGACGAGGTTGGCAGCGAGCACAGCCTTGAGAGCAGAGAGGCTGGTTCGGCGCGACGACACCAGCTCACCGAGGCCGATGGCCACCAGGATCACCCCCACACCGACGCGAGCGATCGTGGCGCGCCGGGTGCGGCTCGGAGACACCCCGAGGATCGGAGCCCGGCCGATGAGCTCGCTCAGATGTGCCCGCTCCTCGTCGTCCGCGTCGCGCCACACGACGACGAGTCCGCCCACGGCGATCGACACCGGCCACGCCAGGTTGGCGGCGAAGGTGAGCCCGATGGCGTTGAGCACGAGGAGGACGGCGACGAGCGCGGTGATGAAAGCCAGTGCCAAACCGACGGTGCGGCGGTCGGCCAGGGCACGGCGGCCGATCGACGTCGAGGTCCCCTCGACGGGGACGACCAACCACGCCACGACATAGATGGCGAACCCGGTCCCCGCTCCCACCGCCACCACCACGAACGCGAACCGGATGAGATTGGCGTCGATGCCGAATCGTGCCGACAAGCCCCCCGCCACGCCCCCACCCATGCGGTCGGACCTGCTGCGCCGCAACGGCCCCCGGGTCCGCGGGGCACGCCACCACGCCCGCCGATGTCGGTGCCCGGTCGTCAGGCCCTGCGACTCGACCGAGGTGCCCGGATGCGGCGGAGGTGGGGGTGGTCCCGCCGGGGCCTGCGGTGCCCCCGGCGGGGCCGGCGGAGGCGTGGCGGGGAGCGGCGTCGCCACAGGCGGGGCCGGATGGGGCGGGTTGGACACGGAGGGCTCGACCGGTTCGGCGTGATCGGGGATACGGCGATGATCGCATGCCCAGGCCAGGTCGAACACCCGTGGGACCCCTGAGGGTCGGGCCGTACTCGGGGTATTCCTCGGGGTCATTCCCGATTTCGCCGGCGGCTTCGGTCCCAGATGATCGACACATGGACGAAATCACACCGGACCAACCGACGGATCAACCGACCGACGAGCCGACGGATCGACCGACCGACGAGCTCGTGGCGCCCGAAACACCGTTCGAGACACCGCCCCCGCCACCGGGTCCCCCCGACGCGGCGCCCGGAGGATGGCAGGCACCACCTCCACCCCCGGATCCTCCCGGGCCGCCGCCCGGGGGATGGCAGACGCCTCCTCCCTACCCCCCCGCCGCCGACCACCACCGATCCTTGCGGCGCTCGGTCCAACACCGCATCCTCGGCGGTGTGGCGGCCGGTCTGGCCGACTATCTCGACATCGACGTCGTGATCGTCCGGATCGCCTTCGTGGTGCTGGCCGTCCTGGGCGGCTCGGGTCTTCTGCTCTACGTGGCGGGGTGGCTGCTCATCCCGGCCGGGGACACCGGCCGGGCCGTCGTGCAGGACTTCGTGGAGAAGCGGCCCCGCCGGCGCAGTCTCATCGCCATCGTCCTCGGCACCGTCATCGGCGTCATCGCCCTGTCGAACCTCTTCTCGAGCGGCCCGTGGTGGCGCCACTGGGACGGCGGGGTCGGGGGCGGCGGGTTCTTCTTCGGCCTGGGCGCGCTCGCCCTGGCCATCGTCTTGCTCTTCGCCAGCGGGCGGCGCGGCGGGTCCCCCCTGCGTTGGTTGCTCCTCACCACCGTTGTCGCCGTGGTGGCCATGGCAGTGGTGGCGGTGGCCACGGTCTTCTCCGTGGAGGCGCTCAGCGGTGTGCCCCTGAGCGGCGGCATTGGGAGCACGCAGTGGCAACCCACCACCGCCTCCCAGGTGGCGCCGCGCTACCGGCTGGCGATCGGCACCATGCGAGTCGACCTCAGCGACGTGGACTTCCGGGCCGGCACCACCGACGTCACCGCCAGCGTCGGCATCGGCAACCTCGTGGTGGAGCTTCCTCCGGGGCCGACCGTGAGTGTCACCGCGCACTCCGGCCTGGGAGAGGTCCAGGTCTTCGGCCAGGACAGCGGCGGCTTTGCCACCAACCGGATCATGCAGACCGAGGGAACCGCGGTTTCGGGATCTCTGGGGTCGGCGACGTCGGGCAATGCCACCAATCGGTCCCACATCGTGATCAACGCCCAGACCGGTGTCGGCGAGGTCCAGGTCATTCGCGTGCCGTCATGAGAGTCGGAGCGCAGGTGCGAGTTGGCGCGCGCGCTCAGTGCACGATGGCGTGCGCCGCGATCAGCACGGCGTAGACCAACAGTAAGGCCAGGGCCAGCGCCACGGGGATGGCGAACAACGTCGCCGAGACCACGAAGAGGCTCCGGGCGGCACTCTGCACCCACCTTGGCGACGACACCTCGGCGACCGGCGCTCGACGTCGCCTCAGCGAGCCTCGGCGGACCCACCCGGCGGAGCCCGCACTGAGCAGGAGCAGCGGGAGCACAACGCCCACGAGCCAGGCCATGCGCGAACCGTAGGTGCCGTCGGTCACGATGGTCCCGAGGATCAACACCCCCACCGCTCCACCGAACGCCGCCATCGAGCACGCCAGGAAGATCGCCGTGCCCCGACCTCGAGGTGGCGTGGCGGCACCCGCCTGGGGCTGGGGGGCTCCCGGCATGATGCCCATCACCGTGACGGTAGTCCGGAACGCGGAAACCGGCGGGTTCGATCGGCGCTCGTGATGGCGCCGTCCCCAGACCGCTTCGGGAAGGAACCCGCGGGCGGCGGCGCCGTCGCTCCCCTATCTTCGTGCCATGCGGATCGTGATACTCGGGGCCGGGTTCGGGGGTCTGGAGCTGTCGACAACGCTGTCGGACGAATTCGGTGAGGAACTCGACATCGTCCTCATCGACAAGAGCGAGGGTTTTGTCTTCGGCTTCTCGAAGCTCGACGTCATGTTCGGACGGAAACTGCCCTCCGACGTGTTGCATCCCTACCGTGATCTGGACAAGCCGGGACTGCGGTTCGTCCAGGCCACCATTCGGTCCATCGACCCCAGCGCCAAGCGCGTCGACACCGATGCAGGGGTCTTCGACGCCGACATCATGGTCGTGGCGCTCGGGGCCGACCTGGACCCCGGGGCAACGCCGGGCCTCGTCGAGGCCGGTCACGAGTTCTACACGGTCCCCGGGGCGTTCGCCCTTCGCGACGTGTTGTCGAGCTTCCCCGGCGGTCGGGTCATCGTCGGCGTCACCTCGACGCCCTTCAAGTGCCCACCGGCGCCGAGCGAGATGGCCCTGTTGGTCCATGACTTCCTGACACAGCGGGGACGGCGCCAGAACTCCTCCATCTCACTCGTGATGCCCTTGGGCGTCCCTATCCCGCCCTCCCCTGCGGCGTCGGAGGCGCTCCTCCTGGCCTTTGCGGAGCGGGGCATCGATTGGAATCCCGGGAGGCTGGTGAGCGCCCTCGATCCCGACCGGAAGGTCGCCGTGTTCAGCGACGGGAGCGAGATGCCTTTCGACCTGTTCCTCGGCGTCCCTGTGCACCATGCGCCAGCCGTGGTCCAAGAATCCGGATTGACCGTCGATGGATGGGTTCCCGTCGACCCGCGCACCTTGGAGACCGCGTTCGCGGACGTCTACGCCGTGGGTGACGTGACGAGCGTGGGGACCCCGAAGGCAGGCGTGTTCTCCGAGGGACAGGCCTCGGTGGTGGCCGCCCAGATCGCGTCGAGGCTGCGGAGCAGCGCGTCACCCTCGACGTATGACGGCCACGGGACGTGCTACCTCGAGTTCGGCGATGACCAGGTCGCTCGGGTCAACGTCACCTTCTTGAGCGGGGAAGCGCCCGTCGGTGACCTCGAGGGCCCCTCGCGCCAGATCGCCGTGGACAAGAGCGATTTCGGCGCCCAACGCATCAAACGCTGGTTCGACCGCACCTGGGCCTAGGCCACAAGCCCGCACGCCTATCTCCGGGACGCGTCGAGGCCGGCCTCACGGGCCGGCCTCGAACGACAACTGGTGAGCTCGGGACCGCTGCGGGCTGGCCGCCCACAGCCGCCGCGAGACGCGGCTACTTGTTGGGCTGGGGGGTGACCCGGAGGTACGGCTTGAGGCGCTTGAAGCCCTTGGGGAACTTCTTCTCGGCGTCCTCGTCGGAGACGGCCGGGACGACGATCACGTCCTCGCCATCCTTCCAGTTCACCGGGGTGGCGACCTGATAATCGGCCGTGAGCTGCAGCGAGTCGAGGACACGCAGGACCTCGTCGACATTGCGCCCCGTCGACGCCGGGTAAGTGATGATGAGCTTCACCTTCTTGTCGGCCCCGATGATGAACACCGAACGCACCGTGAGGGTGTCGTTGGCATTGGGGTGGATCATGTCGTAGAGGTCCGCCACCTTGCGATCGGGGTCACCGATCACCGGGAAGTTGACCGCCTGGCCCTGGGTCTCCTCGATGTCTTTGTCCCAGGAACGGTGAGACTCGACCGAGTCGACCGACAGCCCGATGAGCTTGGTGTTGCGCTTGTCGAATTGGGGCTTGGCCTTGGAGAAGGCTCCCAGCTCGGTGGTGCACACCGGTGTGAAGTCCTTGGGGTGGGAGAACAAGATCCCCCACGAGTCGCCCAACCATTCGTGGAAGTTGATCGTGCCCTCGGTCGTGTCGGCGGTGAAGTCGGGGGCGATATCCCCTAAGCGGACGGCCATTTTTCCTCCTGCATTCGTGTCGCGGTGGCGGTGGGTGGTGACGTTGGTCAGGAGTGTACCGGCCCCGGGCGCAATTGTCGACCGGCTGGGTCGACATTCGAGAAACCCATTTCACAGCGGGTCGCTCTGGGAGAATGAGGGGCATGCCCCGTGCCCCCCGACGCCGTCTGCGCCCCCGAGGTCGTGCCTGTGGCTGAGGCCGTCTGGAAGACCGTGGACATCTCACGGGAGGGGCCGGTCATCGTGGTGACCATCTTCCGGCCCGAGCGGCGCAACGCCGTGGACTCCGGCACCGCGGCCGCGCTGCTGTCGGCCTTCACCGACTTCGAGGAGGACGAGAGCGCCTCGGTCGCCGTCCTGACCGGGGCCGGCGGCACCTTCTGCTCCGGGGCCGACCTCAAGGCCCTCACCGAGGGCGACCCTCGGCCCGTGGTCGAGGACGGCCCCGGGCCCATGGGTCCCACCCGCCTGGAGCTGTCCAAGCCCGTGATCGCCGCCATCGAGGGCCACGCCGTGGCAGGCGGGCTCGAGCTGGCCCTGTGGTGCGATCTGCGGGTGGCTGCCACCGACGCGGTGCTCGGGGTGTACTGCCGGCGTTTCGGCGTCCCCCTCGTCGACGGCGGCACCGTCAGGCTGCCCCGCCTGATCGGGCAGAGCCACGCCCTCGATCTCGTGCTCACCGGCCGGGGCGTGGGTGGACCCGAAGCCCTCGCCATGGGCCTCGTGAACCGCCTGGCCCCCCCCGGTCGCGCCCTGGAGGCGGCCATCTCCCTGGCCTTCGACCTGGCCACCTTCCCCCAGACCTGCATGCGCAACGACCGCCGCTCGGTCATGTGGCAGTGGGGGCTCTCCGAGCCCGACGCCCTGGTGCTCGAGGCGCGCTTCGGTATCGACACCATCGAGAGCGGCGAGACCCGACAGGGCGCGGCGCTGTTCGCCTCGGGTCGGGGCCGCCACGGCACCCCCCTCGACGGCCCGCCCGCCGAGCCCGGCCCGTGAGCCCCGCGCTGCGCCGCCAGCGATACGCCGCCAGCGATCGCATGCCCGGTTCCGACGTGGTGGCCGCCTTCGACTTCGACGGGACCTTGACCCGAGGCGGGAGCGTGTGGAAGTTCCTGACGGCGATGTGCGGGCGCGACGCGGTCATCTCCGCCGGGATGTCGCTGCTCCCCCAGCTCGTGCGCGCCTCCCTCTTCGGGGGGAAAGCCGCCGACGAGGCCAAAGAAGCGCTCTTCGAGCGCACCCTGGCCGGACTGCGAGCCGACGACGTGGCCCAGCGGTCGATTGCGTTCGGTGCGGCTCACTATCACCGTCGGCACCGGACCAAGGTCCGGGCCCGGCTCGACTGGCACCGCCGCCAGGGGCATCGCGTCGTCGTGGTGTCGGCATCGCCGGACTACTACGTGAAGGCCGTCGCTGCCGAGCTCGGCGTGGACGGCGTGGTGGCCACCCGCCTGGAGGTCGACCGGAACGGAACGCTCACCGGGCACTTCGCGGGTGGAAACTGCCGGGGGCCACAGAAGCGCGACCGGCTCTTGCAGTGGATGGAGGCCTCGTCACCGCCCGAGCCCGCCGGCGGCGACCCCCGCGACCCCGACGACATCGGGCCCCCCTATCTCTGGGCCTACGGCAACAGTGCGGGGGACCTCGAGATGCTCCAAGCCGCCGACATGGGGATCGACGCCGGTCGCCTGGGCCGGTTCGGCAAGCTCCGGAAGTTCCGCCGCCTGGGAGACGTGCTCACCGCCTGGTGATCACGGCCGCCACGTCCCGCGCCCGGTGGCATGCTCTGGGCGTGCGGGTGCGTATCGACGATTCGCTCGAGGGCATCGACTGGGACAGGGTCGTGTCCGACCTCGTCCGCGACGATTTCCACAACGGCCGGCCGGCGCTGTCGCTGAGACGTTCGTTCCAACAGTCCCAGCACGTGGCCATCGCCCGGGACGAGGACGACGGCGACCATGTGGTGGGCATGGCCCGACTCCTCTCCGACGGTGTCTGTAACGCCTATCTCCTCGACGTGTGGACCCACTCGGCGTGCCGCAACCGCGGCGTGGGGTCGTCGATGGTGAAGGCCCTCGTGGCGCAGGTCCCCGGGCAGCACATCGGTCTCCAGACCGGCGAAGCCCGGGCCTTCTACGTCGCGCTCGGGTTCCGCCCCCAACCCGAGTTCATGTCGAAGATCGTAGGTACCTGGCTCGACCCCGGGTCGCCGGGCCCGTGACCGGCGCCCTCAGCCGGCGGGCATGGGGAAGATGTGCTCCTCGGCGGCGGTGGCGTCCATCGCCCGCTCCCGTTCCTGGTCGTCCATCGGTTCGAACCGACCGGCGGCGGCCACCGCCGCCAGGGTCAGCACCGGGTCGCTCGGTGTGCACAGGGCGTGGACGCCGGGGACGCTGAGTACGAAGCGCACCCCACGGGCGATGTCCTCGTCACTGGTATAGGCCTCGTACCAGGTGGTGGCGGCGTGGGGCCGCTGCCCCCACGGTCGGGCCGCCACGGCCTTGATGGCCATGACCCCCACGTCACGGGCCTCGGCCTCGGCCAGCAGGGCCTCGGCGTCACGGCGGTAGGCGGCATCGCCCCACAGACGGGGGTTCACGGGGAACATCACGGTGTCGAGGTCGTAGCGCCGCAACGCCTCGAGCTGCGCGGCGGGGGTCGTGAGGTTGTGACCGGTGATCCCCACGAACCGGCACAGGCCCTCGTCGCGTGCGGCCATGATGGCGGCGACGGCGCGCCCCCGGGCGTCGAGCTCGTCGAGGTCGGTGACGGCATGCATCTGATAGAGGTCGAACTGTTCGCAGCGCAGCAGCGTGAGCGACTCCTCGAGCTGGGCGCGCACCCCGGCCGGGTCATGGCGCATCGTCTTGCACGCCACGAACAGGCGGTCCCGCACCGGTGCGACGAGGGGCCCGAGCAGTTCCTGGGCTCGCCCGTAGCGAGGGGCGACGTCGAGATGGTTCACCCCCGCCTCGAGCGCGGCCGTGAACGCCGACGCCGTCACCGCGGGGTCGGTGCCCCAGAAGGCGGCGCCACCGAGCACCGCCACTGATGAGTCGTGCCCGGTTCGCCCGAGCCGGCGGGTGAGCACGTTCCTATCCCGGGACCATGGCTCCGCCCACGAGGCGGCCGCTGTAGCCCACCACCACGTCCGCCACGTCCCCCAGCTGGGGCGCATCGCCGAAGTCCACGGCGCGCCCATCGGCGGTGACGATGAGGTAGCCGGCACCGGTGAGCGTGGGCAGCAGCGCCACCCCGGTAGCGCTGACACGCGCTCCTGGGAGAGACCCCTCGAAGGCGGCGTCGCCGAAGGAGAAGACACCCCCGTCCGACGCCACCAGCCAGTAGCCGCCCCCGTCGGGGGTGGCGGCCATGCCCGTCACGGGCTGGGCGAGTCGCAGAGCGCCTGTGGACCCGTGGAAGACGGCGTCGCCGAAGGAGAAGACACCCCCGTCCGACGCCACCAGCCAGTAGCCGCCGCCGTCGGGGGTGGGCGCGATCCCGACCACGGGGGCATTGAGCGCCTTCCCGCCCATCGAGCCGTGGAAGATGGCGTCGCCGTAGGAGAAGACGCCGCCGTCCGACGCCACCAGCCAGTAGCCGCCCCCGTCCGCGGTAGCGGCCATCCCCACCACGGGCTTGGTGAGGCGGATGGCTCCGGCCGAGCCGTGGAAGACGGCGTCGCCGTAGGAGAAGACACCCCCGTCCGACGCCACCAGCCAGTAGCCGCCCGAATCGGGGGTCCCCGCCATGCCCACCACGGGCTTGGTGAGGTGGATGGCGCCCGCCGAGCCGTGGAAGGCGGCATTGCCGAAGGAGAAGACACCCCCGTCCGACGCCACCAGCCAGTAGCCGTCGATTCCGCCGCTGGCCTGGCTGGTGACGGCGAACCAATTCGACTGCACGCCGTACTGGGCGAACTGCGCCGCGAAGGTGTCACCGCTCATGGTCACGCTCTGGGCGGTTCCCTGCACCGTCATCTGGAGGACCCGCCCACCGAGGTCACCCAGGTTGTTGCGCTGCGACACCCCTACCGAGACGAGGGTGCCGATCTGCGGATAGGCGCTCACGATGGCCGACACCGGGATCTGGGCCTGCCAGGTGTGATGCGAGTTGCACGCCCCCGCCACGCACACCGAGTCCCCGACGTCGGGAACCGCGGCGAAGGTCCCGCCCGCGGTGTACCCGCCCGACGACGACGAGTACTGGGTGCGGGCCACGGTGTCGTTGGGCATGAGAACAACCGTGTTGGCCGTGGCGGTGACGGCGGTGTCGGTCTGGGTGCCCTCGTTGGCGATGCCCGGATAGTCCTGGCACGCCGTGGAGTCGCAGATATCCGCGTAGCCGAAGTAGCCCTGGAGGCTCCCGTAGGTACTCATCACGTAGGACCGGACGGCGACGGCTTGCGCCTCGAGCTCGTTGAGCCCGAGGCCGCCGCCCAGCGTCGCCCACGAGGCCGGGGACTCCGAAGGCGTCACGTCGGCCACGTACTGCCCGAGGGGCAGCACGTTCACGGTCCGGGCGGCGTTGGCGGAGTTGACCGTCCCCTGCAACGTCCCGCGTACCGTGATGTTGTTCGGCAACTGGCACAGCTGCAGCGCCGTCATGGCGACATTGCCCGGGAAGGGCTCAGAGCCCGGTATAGGAGACGCGGTCGGACTGGCGACCCCGGTGGCCACCGGGGCTCCCCAGTTCCCGTTGCCGCCACACCCTCCGGAGCTCGTGAACACGTCCCACAGGTTTCCGGGACCGACCAGTTCGAACCGAGCGCCCGACAGTGCGGGAACCATCGACCCGTCGACGAGGAACCCAGAGTCCGAGGTGACGATGACATCGTTGCCGGCGTTGGCGGTGAGCGCCACGGTGACGGGCGTGGCGGCGTCGGTCCAACCGTTGGGCATGGCTCCCACCGTGGTCTGACCGCCGGCGCTGAGCGTCCCGTAGTACGTGCTCAGGATCTGGGTCGGGGTGAGCCCCGCCAGCGCATCGCCGAGCGCCCCCCACTGGCCCATTCCGGCCCCCGATCCATATCCGTGGCCGGTCAGAGAGACGCTGGCGAAGGGGTAGGCGGCCGCGGTCGTGGCCGGTGCCAGGGCGAGCAGACCCGAGAATCCCGCCAGGACCATGACCGCGGGGACGACGCGTGCGACGGCGCGGCGCCGTCGGGGGGATCTGGTGTGGATAGCGCCGATGGTAGCCATATCGACACCCACAGAGGCGGACGCCCATGCCTGCGGCGCCTGCCGTCAGGCGCCTACGGTGGCGCGACCATGGTCAAGGGCACCTGATGAACCGGCCTCACTCGCCACGAACCGCGCTGGCGGCCCTGGTGCGGCGGCTGCGCGCCAAAGCCCTCGGCGCCGACAACGGGCTCGACGGGCTTCTCCCCCGGCAACAGCTCAGCGTGCTCTACGAGGTGCTGCTGGGACGCAAGCCTGATCCGGCGGGGGTGACGTCGTATCTCCCCGGCCTGCAAGACGGCACGATGTCGGCGACGCAGCTCGCCGAGTGGATCTACGCCTCGAGCGAGTGGTGGACCGTCGCCCCCTTCACCCAGCTCGCCCCGGCGCTGCATTTCAGCCGCAGCCTGTTCGTGCGCTCGTTGCCCAGTGCTCGTCGCATCCTCGACCTCGGAGGCACCGCACTCGGATCCGACAAAGGGGCCATGGTCCTCATGGGCTACCCCTACGCCTTCGACGAGCTCGTCGTCGTCGACCTTCCCCCCGACGACCGCAACGAGCTCTACAAAGAAACCGTGTCCCGCAACGTCATCCAGACGGAGCTCGGTCCCGTCCAGTACCGCTATCACTCCATGTCGGACCTGACGCAGTACGCCGACGGCTCGTTCGACCTGGTCTACTCGGGCCAGAGCATCGAGCACGTGCCGGTCGAAGAAGCCGAGCGGGTCCTGGTCGGGGCGGCGAGGATCCTCCGCCCCGGCGGACACCTCGCCCTGGACACGCCCAATGCACGCGTGTGCCGGGTCCAGCAACCGGAGTTCATCGATCCCGACCACGACTACGAGTACACCCACGGCGAGATGATGGACAAGCTGCTCAGTGCGGGGTTCGAGGTTCTCGAGGCGAAGGGCCTGAACCTGGCGACCCGATCGGTGGCCGAAGGAAGGTTCTCCATCCAGGAGGTGGCCACCAAGCGGGGCCTCTTCGCCGAGATCGAGGACTGCTATCTCCTCAGTTACCTGTGCCGCAAGCCCACGTAGGCTTCCCGACCGCGAGGAGGCAACGTGCTGAGTGACGAAACCGGGCGAACCGACCAACGCCGGGGAAGCCCGCCCGACCCCGACGAGGACGCGGCACGGGCCTATCTCGACGAGGTCCGTCGAGAGATCGACGACGAGGTCCGGCGCCGCCGGGTGTCGGGCGACCTGCCTCCCAACATCGAGCGCGAGCTCGACCAGCTCTTCCTGGCCCACTCGCCTCTGGGGGGCCGGGGGGCAGCCCTGCGCGACATGCTGCGCCTCGTCGACGCCTCGGTGTTCATCGACCCTGTGGTGCCCGTCGAGTCGCGGCGCCCCGGGGGGACAACGGTCAAGCGCGGACTGCGGTCGCTCAGCCTCTGGTACCTCCGTTACGTGACGCACCAGGTGAGCGAGTTCGCCACCGCCGTCAGCCGCGCCCTACACGTCCTCGATGCCCAGGTTACCGACCTCCGCCACAAGGTGGAGGCGCTGGCAGTCCCACCCTCGCTCGCCATCCGCGTCCCCTGGGCGCACAACGTGGCGGCGTGGTGGGTGCCCCCCGTCATCGGCGAGCTCGCCGGTCACGACGGACGCGTGCTGCACGCCGCATGCGGAGACGGGTGGCTGGTCGGCGCGTTGGTGGCGCGACAGGTGGACGCCTATGGCGTCGACCCCCGCTCGTCGGTGCCGGGGCCGGAGCTCGATTCCCTGGACCTGCGGGTCGAGGACGTCGTGGAGCATCTCGGGGCCGTCGCCCCGGGGTCACTGCACGCCGTCGTGCTGTCGGGAGTGGCGGAGGGATCGGGACACGTCGAGCGCCGCCGACTCCTCGAAGGTGCCGTGCGGAGCTTGTCCGCCGAAGGGGTGCTCCTCGTCCACTCCCTGACCCCGGCGAGCTGGGACGGCGATGACGCGCCCGTCGAGGCCGATATGGCCGCGGCGCGGCCCTACCGCCCCCGGACCTGGACCGCCGTTCTCGATGACCTCGGGCTCGAGGCCACCGTGGCCGAAGGGCCCGACGGGCGCGACTACCTCGTGACGGGTCGCCGCCACGATGGTCGATGACCGCTGAGCCCGAGCACGCCGAGCCCGGTGCTCCCGGGACGCCTGAGCCAGAGACAGGGACCATGAAGGTCGCCTTCGTCACACCTCGATACGGCGTCGAAGTGATGGGGGGAGCCGAGTCGGCCGCCCGTCAGCTCGCCGAGCACCTCGTCGCCGATTGCGGCTGGCAGGTGGAGGTGTTCTCGACCTGTGCGCTCGATCACATCACGTGGGACAACGTGCTGCCCCCGGGGGACAGCGTCCTCAACGGTGTCACCGTGCACCGCTTCGCGTCGAGCTCGGGTCGTGTACCGGAGTTCTACGAACTCGACGGCAGGCTCCGGGTGGCTCCCGCCGAGGCGAGCCTCGAACAATCCCGCCGCTGGCTCGAGCTCAACGGCCCGGTCACCCCGGACCTCATCGAGGCGCTGCGGCACAGCGACGCCCAGGTGGTCGCCTTCTACCCCTATCTGTACTACCCGACGGTCATGGGCATCGAAGCGACCGCGGCACCCGCCGTCTTGCATCCTGCGGCCCACGACGAGCCGGCGCTGTACCTGAAGGTGTTCGACGCCACGTTCTCCGACGCCGATGCCATCTGCTACCACACTGCGGCCGAGCGCCGGCTCGTCCAACGCCGCCACCGCGTGGCGCAAATTCCTCAGATCGAGCTGGGCTTGGGGGTGTCCCCCGTCGTCGACGGGGGACGGCCGGGTGCCGCCGTCCTCGGTATCGGTGATCGTCCCTATGTCGTGAGCGTCGGCCGCGTCGATGACCACAAGGGCTCCTCGATGCTGGCGGCGTTCTTCCGGCTCTACAAGAAACGCCACCCCGGGCCGCTCGCCTTGGCCCTCGTGGGACCGATCGCGGCGACCATCCCCGACCACGAGGACATCGTCCTCACCGGCTCGGTGACCGAGGCGGACAAGTGCGACATCGTGCGCGACGCCATGATCTCCATATCCCCATCGGCCCTCGAATCGTTCTCCCTCGTGGTCCTCGAGGCCTGGGAGCAGTCGGTCCCCGTCGTCGTGAACGCCACGTGCGACCCCACCCGGGAGCACTGCGAACGGTCCGGCGGAGGCCTGTGGTTCGGCTCGTACCGCGAGTTCGAGGCCGTCCTCGAGCGCTTGAGTGCCGACGCCGAGCTGCGGAGGCTGCTCGGCGTCCGCGGCCACGCCTACGTGCAGCGGTACTACCAATGGCCCAACTTGATCCGCCGCTACGGCTCGTTTCTCACCACCGTGCGCCGGCGCCACGAAGCCGCCCGCGCGTGAGGGATCAGAACCCGGCCACCCCGACCATGGGCTGGGTCAGATGGATCGCACCGGTGGAGCCGTAGAACGGGGCGGTCCCGTAGTCGAAGATCCCGCCGTCGGACGCGGTCAGGCGGTATCCGCCCCCGCTCTGGGTCGCCATCATCCCCACCACCGGCTTGACCAGAGCGAGATTTCCCGCCGAGCCGTAGAAGGGCGAGTCGTAGGCGAAGACCCCGCCGTCCGACGCCACCAGCCAGTACCCCCCGGTTTGGGAGTCCGCCGCCATGCCCACCACGGGCTTGGTGAGGTGGATGTTCCCTGTCGACCCGTGGAAGACGGCGTCGCCGTAGGAGAAGACGCCGCCGTCCGACGCCACCAGCCAGTACCCCTTGCCGTCGGGGGTGACGGCCATGCCCACCACGGGCTTGGTGAGGTGGATGTTCCCCGCCGACCCGTAGAACGTGGCGTCGCCGTAGGAGAAGACGCCACCGTCGGACGCCACCAGCCAGTACCCCCCACCGTCATGGGTGACGGCCATACCCACCACCGGTTTGGTCAGCGCGATGTTCCCGGCCGACCCGTGGAAGGCCGCGTCTCCGAAGGCGAAGACCCCGCCGTCGGACGCCACCAGCCAGTACCCACCACCGTCATGGGTGACGGCCACGCCCACCACGGGCTTGGTGAGGAAGAGGTTCCCGGTCGACCCGCAGAAGGGGAGATTCCCGTAGTTGAACACACCGCCATCTGACGCCGTCATGTCATAGCCGACCGGGCTTCCCGAGGGGGCATTACAAGGGACCTCGACCACCGGCGACGGCAACCCTGCGTTTCCCGTCAACTGCGAGTCGTGGTGGAACATCGGCCATGCCCCGGTCTCGTCGGCGGTGGCCCCGCTGCTTCCGGTCACCTCGTAGTGCTGGATGACACCCTGGTTGCTCGAGTTGTACCCCGCCAGGGTGAGACCGAGAGAGCCGTTGGGGTCGTCGGTGACGAGCGGAGAGTTCTGGAACGCCAAACCGGCACTCTGGCCCAGGGTGGCCACCAGGGCGCCCGACTTCCCGTCGAAGATCTGCACACCGGCCGTCGTCGGCACGATGGCGTCCTGGTACCCGCCGCCGGTGAGATCAGCGGAGACGGGAGAGCCGATGACCTGGCCCGCTGTGGCGGTGTGCCAGATGGTGGCGCCGCTGACGCCGTTGAGGGCCCAGATCGATCCTGTCGACCCCACCCGGGTGCCCTCGAGGACGTCGAGCTGGCCGTTGCCGAGGATGTCGGCGAGCGCGGGGCTGCTGGTGGTGGTGCCGTCGAGCTTCACGCTCCACCGGGGGACGCACTGGGAGTTGACCTCGATGAGATCGTTGGTGGTGCCCGCACCCGAGTAGGTTGCGCCGGTCCCGAAGACGATCCCGACGCTGCCGCCCATCTCACCCACCGCGGGGGAGGACTGCACGGTCTGATCGGTGTTGTACTGGCACACCAGCCCGGCACCGGGGTTCGTGCTCCCGGAGTTGCCGGTCGGGCTGAGCACCCGCAGGTGCCCGCCGTTGGTGTAGGTCGTGCCGTAGGCGGAACCGGCCGAGGAGTCGCCACCTTCGACGATGTAGGTCCGGCCGTTGCCCTCGACGTCTCCCAATGCCGGCGTGGTGAAGTTGCTGTCGGCCTGGAACCACGGGAAGCCGGGCAGCATGGCCCCGTTGGACGCGTTCATGGCCTGGCCGACCTCACCGAGCGAACCGGCGACCACGTCGGTACCTCCGTTGAGGTTGCCCACGGCCATCGACGCCTGCACGGCCTTGGCCGGTGCGGTGTCGGTGGACGGGTTCTGCACGTTCGTGAACCACATGGTCCCGCCCTGCGGGGTGATGCCGAGGTATCCGCCCGAGGTCGGTGTGGCGGCGTTGCCTTCCCCCACGAACACCGAGTCGAGACCGCCTCCGCCGGTGACCGCCACCGACGGCGTGGAGTCGACGGGCACTCCCCCCGTGCTCACGGGCCATCCCGACACACCCGCGCCCGACGCCAGGTTGAAGGCGTACACGTTCCCCGCCCTGTCCCCGACCACCACGGAGGGGCCTCCGGCCAGGGTCGCCACGTTGGGCGACGACAACGCGATGGGCCCGCCGGCGTCGTTGAGGGTCTGGGTCCAGGTCAGGGTCAACGACACGGCGTGAGCCTCGACCGCCGCCTGGGCGCCGGTCGAGCCGGCCCCCAGCAGCGCGCCGGCCACCACGGCTACCCCGAGGACCACACGGCCTCGCCGGGCCCTGCTCGAGATCCTCGCCGAATCACGGAGGGAAACAGGCGTCCCCACCGAGTCCCGTGTCGGGACGCGTCGACGCCGTATGCAGGTCATTTCCACAGTGCCACCCCTCAATGTCGAACATGGCTCTATCGACAGGGGTCTTGAGAAGCTTTATCGACGGCCCAGCAACAGGCGCAGCCGCCGACCGACGGCGCCCACGACGGCGCGCCCACCTCCCTGCCGATAGAGATGGGCGACGCGGTCGAGGTCCAGGTGGAAGCCGGTCGAGACGGCTTCCTCAGCTTCCGCCGCCGGCGGGGGTGCGCCCAGGTGGGGCCAATCGGGCTCGTCGGGGGCCCTCCGGGGCGCGGCGCAGAACGAGGTCAGGGGGCCGAGTACCACCGACCACCGGAAACGCGCCGCCACCGCGGCGGCCCGTGCCCGGCACCCCTCACGGGCCCCGGGGTCGCCGAGCAGGTCCACGAGCGCCGCGGCCACGGCGTCGACGTCGTGGCCCGGGACGACGGTCCCGATCCCTTCGGCGGCGATGATCTCCGCGAAGCCGTCTCCGGCGGTGGCGACGATGGGGAGTCCCGCCCACAGGTAGTCGAGGATGCGGGTCCGGAACGAGTACCTCGTCTCGAGGTTCTCGAGGTGCAGACTCACACCGACGTCGGCTTCCAGGAGGTAATTCTGCCGGTCGTCGTAGGCAACCCACCCATCGTTGAAGAACACGTGGATCCCGGCCAATCCCAGGGTGTCGGCGAGCCGGCGAGCCTCGGTGGCGACGGCGGACTCCACGATGTCGGGCTTGGGGTGGCGCGTGCCCAGGAAGTACAGGCGCACCGTGGGCCGCGCCACGCGCACCTTGTCGATGGCTCGGATGAGGGTCAAAGGGTCGAACCAATCGTAAAGACCACCCCCCCAGATCACGACGTCGTCTTCGGGCCCGATGCCCGGCACCACTCCCCGCAGTGCCGGACGGGTGTGCACCGGCACCTCGTCGGGCAGTCCGAAGGGCACGACGTCGATGAACCGACGAAGGGTGGGGTCGTCCTCGTAGGTCCGGGGATTGATCCTTCCCATGGAGGCCAGGAACCCGAGCCAGAGGTCTCGCTGCTTGTCGCTGGCGCAGACGAAGAAGTCACCCCGCGCCAGCTGCTCCTCGAGCGTGCGCACGGTGTTGGCGACGTTGACCGAGCGCTCGGGGTCGCTGTCGCCTTGGGTGAGGACTAGCGCCTCGAGATGGAGGGGGTCGTAGAGATCGAACAGCATGATCTTCCCCGACCCCCGGAACTCGGGCACGTTGTGCAGGAGGTAGCCCTGCACGACAGCGACGTCGCACCAACGTTCGAGCTCTGCAAAACGCGCCCGGTCTGCCGCCTCGACCGCGAAAAGAGGAGACGTCACTTCGCACAACTCGGACGTCGTCGCCAGCACGACATCGGACCGAGCGGCCAGCGCCTGCGCGATGTGCCAGGCACGGATGGCAGGGCCCGCCATCTTCGCGGTCAGCACGTCATCGGTGATGACCACGACACGGGGGCGCGCCCCACCCCCTGGCACACCGGCGGTCTCAGAGGAGCCGACTATCATCGCCCCGATGTACGGTCGGTCCCCGCGCGCCAACCGCTGCTCGCCATGGATCGAGCCTAGTGAGCGCATGACCGGCTATTGCACCAAGGGTGGCGTCGTCTCGTGACGACGCAGCGCCACCGGTTCTGATGCGAGCGCGCATCCTCGTCCTCACCTTCGACCCACTCACCGATGCCATGGCGGGACCGGCCATCCGTGCCTGGCACCTGGCCCAGGTGTTGTCTTCCCACTTCAGCGTCACCCTGGCCAGCACGGTGGGAGCCTCCCGGCACCACGATGCCATGCGGGTGTGCTCGGTCACGGGGGGCACACAGGACATGGCCTCGCTTGTGCAGGAGTGCGACGTCGTGTTCGCACCGACGAGCGTGGCGCGCCGCCATCCCGAGGTCACGTCCAGTGGTCTCCCCGTCGTGATCGACATGTACATCCCCACCCATCTCGAGAACCTCGAGCGCGGTGGTCGGACCGACGAGCAGTATTCCGAAGCCGTGGCTCACCAGGTCTCGGTCATCAACGAGGACCTCGCCCGGGGTGACTTCTTCCTCTGTGCCAGTGAACGGCAACGCGACTTCTGGCTCGGCGCTCTCTCTCACGCCGGTCGCGTCAATCCCGCCACCTACGACGACGACGTGACGCTGCGCCGCCTCATCGATGTCGTCCCCTTCGGGCTTCCTCCCGACCCGCCCCGGGCGGCCGGGCCCGTACTGCGCCGCCATTTCCCCGCCATCGGCGCCGATGACCCTGTGATCGTGTGGGGAGGCGGCGTGTACGACTGGTTCGACCCCGTCTCCCTGGTGCGGGCGGTCGATCGGGTCCGAAAGAGCGTCCCCGACATCCGCCTCGTCTTCCTGGGCATGAGCAATCCCAACCCCGACATCGCGGAAATGGACCGGGCCGCCGAGCTGCGGGCCGTGAGCGCCGAGCTCATGCTCACGGGCTCCACCGTGTTCTTCAACGATCAGTGGGTGCCCTACCGGGACTGGGGGAGCTACCTCCTCGACGCCGACATCGCCGTCAGCATGCACCTCGACAACCTCGAGACGCGGTTCTCGTTCCGGACGCGCATCCTCGACTACCTGTGGGCGCGGCGGCCCATGATCCTCACCGGCGGCGATGCCCTCAGCGACCTCGTGGCCGAACAGGGGCTCGGGATCACCGTCGAGTCCGGTGACGTCGACGGCATCGCCGCCGCCCTGATCCGACTCCTGACCGATGGCCTGCCCGAGGCGGACTTCGGACCGACCCTGGACCGCCTCCAGTGGCCGGTGGTGTCGGAGCCCTTGGTGCGCTGGTTGGAAAGCGCGCGCCGTGCCCCTGATTCTCCGGACCTCGAGCTCCGATGACCCCGGACCACCATCGGCGCCACCGCCTTGCCCGGGCGTCGCTTGACGCTCCTGTGGGGCAGTGGCAATCCTACGGACCGTGAAACGGTTTTTGCGGCGTGCCCAGGGTTGGATCGAGCGCCGGGCCTTCGCCCAGCTCCACGCGCGACTCGATGCCCTCGATGCCCGTCTGGAGACGCTCGTGACGCTCGAGCGTCGCCTGGGTGAAGTGCAGGCCACGGTGGAGACCACGGCCGCGCGCGCCGCGGCATCGATCGAGTACTCGCAGGGCGCCGCGGAGAGCGAGGCACGGGTCACGAGAAGGATTGAGGCGATCGAGCACCTGCTCGGGGCGAAATCACCGAGCGACGCTTGACGGCGACAATCCGCCTCGCCGTCGATCTGCAAGCGCTGCAGGTCGACGGCATCGCCGATCGGGGGATCGGTCGGTACGTGGCGGCTCTCAGTGCCGCGCTCAACCGCATCGACCGATTGGCCGCCGGCCTGCTCGCCCCCGAGCTGCCCCCACCGCTGGGCCTCCCGCCCGAATTGGCCATGCAGGGACTGGTGCACTGGGACGACATCTCCTCGATGCGAGCTCTCGTCACCTCCGAGGGACAGGTGGCACACCATATTCCTGCGCCGTTCCTCCACAGCGGGCCCCTCGACCCCTCAGACCTCTTGCTCAGTTCCCACTGGGAGAGCCTGGGGCTTCCCCGGGTCGTGACCCTGCACGACCTCATCCCCCTCCGTGCGCCGCACCGCTATCTGCCCACCCCCGCCCATGTCGATCGGTACCGGGCGCGAGCGGCCTGGGTGGCAGCGGCCGATCTGGTGGTGACGGACTCCGAGCACACCCGGTCGGAGGCGATCGAGTTGCTCGAATGCGACCCCGACAAGGTCGTGAACATCGGGTGCGGTGTATCACCGTTCTTCACGCCCAGCGACGGTACCGACGGCGAGCACTTCCGGTGGTACCTGGGAGAGCTCGAGGACCGCCCCTTCGTCCTCACCGTCGGCGGGAGCGACATCCGCAAGGGGACCGAACGGCTCATCGCGGCCGTCGGCCTCCTCGTGCAGGCCGGCTTCGACCTTCAGCTCCTCGTGATCGGGGAGCTGACGCCCCAGTGGCGCACGAGACTGGAGGATGCTGCCTCCGCCGCGGCGATGACCGGACGCGTGGTCCTCGCCGGCGCCGTGGGCGACGAGCTCCTGCGGGCCTGCTACCGGCGGGCGCTGGTCACGGTGATGCCGTCTCTCGCCGAAGGCTTCGGCCTGCCCGTCTTGGAGTCGGGCGCGTGTGGCA
>Ga0187890_10000436_pt1 | contig 29280 bp, 26 predicted proteins | sample June2016WEW_21_1_FD_133005 | JGI IMG/M metagenome (GOLD analysis project Ga0187890, IMG submission 133005) | Peatland microbial communities from SPRUCE experiment site at the Marcell Experimental Forest, Minnesota, USA - June2016WEW_21_10 | ecosystem: Environmental > Terrestrial > Soil >... | reverse complement strand
TTGCCGGTACAAATGTTCCGACTGGAACATTCGAGCGATTTCAACCGGCCTTCCGTTCATTCTCATTCGCTTCCGGGGGTTCGTCCTCATCCCACTCAAACGAGAGCGCCCGCGCCGTGGTCTCGATAGGCTCGAGTTCCGGAATGTCCTCCGCCACCGACGCCCCCAGCTCCGCAAACTTGCGCGCCGAAACCAGCACCCGGCTCTCCAGCGATCCGACGGCCTTGTTGTAAGCTTCGACCGCGCGATCCAGTCCCGTGCCCACTGACGTGATGTGGCCGGCGAGAAGGCGCAGGCGTTCGTGCAGTTCCTTGCCGAGAGCGCTGATCTGCTGCGCATTACGCGCCAGCTTTTCCTGATTCCATCCGTAGGCCACGGCCTTCAGCAGCGCGATCAGCGTGGTCGGCGACGCCGGAATCACTCGCTGCAGAACTCCTTGCTCGATCAATCCAGGATCTTGTTCCAGCGCGGCGCTGAAAAACGTCTCGCCGGGAAGAAACATCACCACGAACTCCGGCGTGGCTTCGAATTGCTCCCAATAGTTCTTGCCGCTGAGAGTTTTCATGTGATCGCGAACCTGCCGCGCATGGTTGGCCAAACACGCCCGCCGGGTTTCTTCGTCGGTAGTCTCAAAGGCATCGAGAAAGGCTTGCAGCGGCGTCTTGGCATCCACCACAACGTGCTTGCCGCCGGGCAGCTTCACCACCAGGTCCGGACGCAGCCTTCCAGTTTCTGTGGTCACGGACTCCTGTTCCGTGAAGTCGCAATAGGAGAGCATGCCGGCGATCTCGACCACGCGCCGCAACTGAATCTCTCCCCAGCGCCCGCGCACGTTGGGAGTGCGCAAGGCCCGCACCAGATTGCCGGTCTCCGATTGCAGCTCTTTCTGGGTGGTGATGAGCGACTGCACCTGAGCGCGCAGCTCGCCGTAAGCGTCGCCCCGCGCCACTTCCATCTGCTGAATTTGCGCATCCACTTTATTCAGCGAATCGCGCACCGGCGCGACCAGGTCGGCGACCGCTTTCTGCCGGGCTTCCAGATCGCCCCTGGCTTGGCTTTGAAAACGCTTAAGAGTCTCTTCGGCAATCACCAGGAACGACGAGTTATTGCTTTTCAAGGCCTCGGACGCCAGAGCCTTGAAAGCATTGCGCAATTCCTCGCTGGCGCGGGTCACTAATTCGACCTTTTCGTTGCTGGTCTTACGTTCCGATTCGAGGGTGGATTCGAGCCGGGCCTTGCTGGCTACGAGCTCGGTTTGGGCCTGCAAAAGCCGCGCCTGGCCGGCCTTTTCAGCCGCTAAGTCCTTTTCCATCAATGATACGTGGGTGTTGAGCGCGGCCGTGCGCGAGCGCAGCACAAGCCAAGCAATCAAACCTCCAAACACTAGGCCGATGACCCCTATGACACCTGGTTCCATAGCGAAGGTAACTACTCAGACCGAATACCAGGTTCTAGCGTAGCACTAGCAGCAAGTTTGAGCCCGAGTTTGGATCCCTCCCAGGATCGAGTCAAGTAGGCACAAGCTAATGCTAAGGGCCCCTCGAGTAGTCGGTAGAAGATTCGCAATGGCGCTTTTGCTGTTGATCGGCGCCGCCTCGGTTCCGCTGTCGTCTCGCCTGATGGCTTCTTCCGATGGAAATGAGAATTCTGCGCAGCGGACCCGAGCAACTCTAAAGCCGGTCGCGGCAACCTCCCCCGACATTCCTTTCACCGACGACGATCTGCAAGCCGAACAGCTGCTTCTGGACCTGGCCAATCAAGCGCGGGCGCAAGCCGGTGCTCCGCCCCTGAAGCTCGATGCCGGCCTAAGCCGTGCGGCCCGCGCCCACGCCGAAACCATGTTCGCAGCGCGGCAACTTTCGCACCAGTTTGAAGGTGAGCCCTCCCTGCCCCAACGCCTGGCGGCCGCAACCCAAACTCAGCTCGACCAGGAAGGCGAGAACGTCGCGCTCGATTTCGACGCCGCCGACGGACACAAACACCTCATGCTTTCCCCTCCGCATCGCGCCAACCTGCTCAACTCGGCCTATAACGTGGTCGGGTTAGGTGTGGTTCGGAGCGGAGACCGGTTGTACATTGTGCAGGACTTCGGCCACGCCCTCCCCAGTTATTCCGCCGCGGAAGTGAAGGATCGGATTGCGGCAACCGTAACGCAGGCGCGGCATCAGGCCAACCAGCCTGATCTCGCCCGTAGCGATCTGCCCACCGCCGACGATGCGGCCTGCTCCATGGCCCAAGCGGACAAGCTCGGCACCTCCCCCGTTCGTCAGCTTGCCCAGCGTTACACGGTGTTGACCTATACCAGCCTGCATCCGGAAACGCTGCCCGGCAACGCCAGCCATATACTCTCCGGCCACAACCTGCGCAGCTTCTCGGTAGGCGCCTGCTACGCGCGCACCAGCACTTATCCCACGGGCGTGTATTGGGTGGTGTTGTCGCTGGACTGAAAGCGGCAATCCTCTTTATGTGGTGCGGGCGCTCTCGCCCGCGAGAAATCCGGGAAGGGCACGAGTTTCACTCGTGCCGCCCAAAGCCACGAAGGCCGCGGGCTTTGGCCACTGGGGCGAGGCTGCGGGTGTTCCCTACGCGTGAACCTGTTCCAAGCGCTTCAGCGTGGGCAATCCCTTAATGGCCCTGCCCGCCTTCTGCTGGGCGAGCCGGATTTCGTACAGGCTTTGCAGATTCAGCCAGAATTCCGCAGTCGTGCCAAAGAAGTGGGCTAGGCGCAGGGCCGTGTCGCCGGTGATGGCACGCCTTCCATTTAAAATTTCGGTGATGCGGTTCGTCGGGACCTTGAGTTGCCGTGCCAGTTCAGCGGCGCTCATTTTCAACTCACTGAGCTCTTCGGCCAAGTGTTCCCCTGGATGTATCGCAGTTACTGGCATGGCATTCTCCTAATGATAATCGACGATCTCTACGTTCGACGGACCGGACGCGCCGTCTCTCCAGTCGAAGCAAACCCGCCACTGATCATTGATGCGGATGCTGTATTGCCCGTTTCTCTTGCCCTTCAGCATCTCAAGACGGTTGCCGGGTAAGGCGGCCAGATCCCTCAAAGTCACAGCCGCTTCCAGGCGATCCAGCTGAAGACGCGCCGCCCGCTCGATGCCAAAGAAGGCCTTGACGCGCTTGCCCAGCGCGAAATCTCCAGTCCGCTTGCCGCGGTAACCGAGGATCACGACTCAGTATAAACCGAGTTATGCGTTACGTAAAGCGTATTCATGGTTTGCAGTCATCTCCCTGTGCTAACCTTGCCCTGCCCTCCGTCTGCGGTTCCCTATGGAACTCACGCACGAGGTTCGCGTCGGCACGGCTGGCTGGTCTTATAAAGACTGGGACGGCATCTTCTATCCCTCGGGCATGCAGCGCCGCAAGCAGCACCCGCTGGAATATCTGGCGCGTTTCTTCGATACCACGGAAATCAACACATCGTTTTACGGACCGCTGAAGCCTGAGTGGGCCAAACTCTGGTGCCGCAAGGTTGCGGCCGTGAACGCGAAATTTCTGTTTACGGCCAAGCTTTATCGTGCCTTCACACACTCTCCCATCGCAGTCATGGAGCCGACTTCAGCCGCGACCATCCGTCCCACGGACGAAGATGAAGCCCGCACCCGCGAAGGCCTCGACGCAATCGCCGGCGAAGGCCGTCTGGGCGCGCTGCTCATCCAGTTTCCCGTGTCGTTCAAGAACACTTCGCTCAACCGCGAGTATCTCGATCGCCTGTTGCGCCAGTTCATCGAGTATCCGCGTGTGGTGGAAGTGCGCCACTCCAGTTGGAACGACGCCGCAACTCTGGCCGCATTCACGCAGAAAAATGTCGGCTTCTGCAACATCGATCAGCCGCTGCTCGGCCGCTCGCTCGCGCCTACCGAACATGTGACCGGCGCGATTGGCTACGTTCGCCTGCATGGGCGGAACTACGAAAATTGGTTTGCCGATCATGCCTCCGACGATCCAAGCTCCGACCCTCAGGGTTCCGATTCCGACAATCGCAACGACCGGTATAACTATCTCTACAATCAGCAGGAGCTCGCGGGCTGGAAAGAAAGAATCGCGAGCGTGGCGGAGCGCGCGCTAACGACGTACGTAATTACCAACAATCACTTCGAAAGCAAAGCGGGAGTGAACGCGCTGGAGTTGAAGGCCATGATCAGCGGGAAGCGAGTGCTGGCTCCGCCCACGCTGATCCAGAAGTATCCCGAGTTGAGAAAGATTGCCGATGCTGCCGAAGATTCCGGCGGAGACGCGGCGCCCCATCTGCCACTGTGAGCCAGGCCCTTTTTGACAATTTCTTGACACACGAATGACAACCGTTCCGAGATCCCGATATATCGTCCTGTTCGGTCATCGATCTGCGTGACCACCGCAAGAGACCATCAAAGGAGAAGAAATATGAGCGCTAGGTTGGGGAGCAATAATAAGTTTCGAGGCACCACATTCTGGCAGATGCCAATCATGCTGCTCTTGTTCGTCGCAAGTAGCTGGGCTGCCAGCAGTGAGACCGCCCTGTATGCGTTCCTGGGCGGTTCGGCGGATGGAATGGTTCCCGAGGCCGGTCTGGTTTTCGACAGCCACGGGAATGCCTATGGGACCACTTTTTACGGCGGCGGTGGAACTTGCCTTAGTGGCTGCGGCATCGTCTTCGAACTCACGCCAACCGACGCTGGTGAATGGACCGAAACCATTATTCACCACTTCAATCCCAACATTGGCGATTCCGGAAGGGTAGTCAGCCGGCTCACCTTTGACACACAAGGCAATCTCTATGGCGTCGGCTCCGCAGACGGTTCCTACATATTCAAGCTGTCACCCCCGAAAAACGGCGGCGAATGGAAAGAGACCATCATTCATCAGTTCGGTTCAGCTTGTTTAAGCGAATCGGCAGCGGGCGGCTGCAACGCCTTGGGATATCTGCTTTTCGACAGTGCCGGCAATCTTTACGGGACCACAACCGCCGGTGGTGGCCCGAAAGGTTGCGGCACCGTTTATAAGCTCGCTCCGCAAAGTAACGGTAGCTGGAAGGAGAGCGTTCTGCACGTTTTCCAGCAAGGAGTCTCTCATTGCGCCGGCAAATCCACCGACGGCCAATATCCCGCTGACGGCCTGATTATGGACAACTCCGGCAACCTCTACGGCACGACCTTCTATGGAGGCGCCGACGACACCGGCACCGTTTTCAAACTCGCGCCGACCACGAGCGGTCCGTGGAAGGAGACCATTCTCTACACGTTCCTCATCATTAAAGATCCAGACGCAGGCGGAAACCCCTACGCCGGCGTGGTAATGGACAGCGCAGGCAATCTGTATGGCACCGCCATGAGCGGGGGCAACGACCAGGGGGCGTCGGGTGTAGTTTTTGAATTGTCTCCGACGACAGAAGGAGAATGGAAGGAGGCCGTAATCCATAATTTCCCCACACCGAGATACGTCGATGGCGAGGAGCCGTATACGGGCGTGCTTCTGGATTCCGCAGGCAACTTATATGGCGCCACGTACGTCGGCGGGGGAGAACAAGAAGCAGATTGTCCCGATTTCGACGGCTGCGGCACCGTCTACAAGCTCACACCCTCAGGGGGTGGTACCTGGAGCCAAACGATTCTGTATGCCTTTCAGAATTCCACTGACGGCGGCCAACTCTATGACGATGTCTTGTCCATGGACGCGGAGGGTAACCTTTATGGCGCCGCCTTTACCGGCGGCGATGCCACGTGCGACAACGGCCTACTGCTCGGCGGCTGCGGAGTCGCATTCAAGGTCACACAATAACTCGTTCGCTTGCGCGGGTCTGGCTGATCAATGGAAATTCGCCGATTGCGGCGTCAAACTGAGGTTACGCGCCCATCTTCGCGTGGTCGGACATGCGCCGTTTGTTGTGGCGCAGAGCGACATTCATGAATACGTTGCCGAGGGAGGTTTCAAAGCAGATCATCAGCGCTTCCACGTCTTCGCTGGTCTTGTCACCTTCGTCGGAGGTTAGCAGCAGCGGAGGATGCACGCGGAAGTGGAAGCCCTGGTCGTTGAGCGCGCACACCGCATTGCCCACGACCTGGTTGGCCAGTTCGAAGATGGTTTCCTTGATCAGCGCGTCGGACTCAGGCAGGGCTGCGCCCGCATAGTGGCTGGCCACGCGCAGGGCGGTTTGCGGCTCCAGGTCCAGAATGATCCGGCCCTCGATGTCGCCGGTAAGCGCCACCATGCCGGCAACGCCTTTCCGGTGGTAGCCCTCCTCTTCCATCGAGAGGTTTCCCACTTTGGTGGTGCCCGACAGACCTTGCGACAGCACGGCATCGGCCGAGTTGATGAAAGGCTGAATCAGATCCATCTTCATGCGATTACACCCCCGAGCCGGCCGCGGTCGCCACGACTCCGTCTTCTCCAAGCACGTATTTGATGACTTCGTACAGCACTTCCGGCTTCACCGGCTTCTGCACGAAATGGCGCGCCCCGCGCTGCAGTGCGGCCACAATGTTTTCCTGGTAGCCCACCGAAGACACCATGACGACACGGGCTTCGGGGTGCGCCTGCACGATTTTCTCGGCGGCCTCGATGCCCTCCATCTGCGGCATGGTGATGTCCATCAGTACGATATCGGGATGGGTGCGATCGAACTCGGTAATCGCCGTCAACCCGTCGCCGGCCTCGGCTGCTACCTGCCCGCCAAAACTTTCGATCATACGGGCCAGATTCTTGCGCGCGAACACGGAATCGTCCACGATCAAGTAACGGACCGGTTGGCCGTCCTTGCTGCGTTTGATTGGTGCAAACTGCTCCATAAACAACCTCCCCTTCTTAGATTCCATCACGGCGGTCGCCCGCCGGCCAGATGACGCAGGTCACAGACCCTGTGTCAGCAACTCGTTTCAGCGTCCGGCGCGGATTGCTTTTCCCGCCCCGCCGCCCTCCGCGTGGCCTTCATTGCGGCCACATAGCGCTTGCAAAGTGGACGAAAGCACGTCTAAACCCACCACCCGTGTGGCATAGCCGCGTTCGATGGCAGCTTTAGGCATGCCGAAGACTACACAAGATTCTTCGCTCTGCGCGATGGTCATGCCGCCGGCTTTTTTCACCGCGCCCAGGCCCAACGCGCCGTCTTCACCCATCCCGGTCATCAACACACCGATGGCGAGCGCACCGAATTCTTCGGCCACGCTGTGGAACAAAACGTCCACGCTGGGACGGTGCCCGTTAACCGGGGCATCGTCGTTGAGCACCACAACGTCGCCCAGGGGAAGCCGTTTCACTTTCATATGCCGGCTTCCGGGCGAGATCAGCACCCGCCCCGCTTGCAGGATGTCGCCCGATTGGGCCTCCTTTACCCGCAGGCCGCTCAACTCGTTCAGCCGGCGCGCAAACATCTCGGTGAAACCCTCCGGCATGTGCTGCACCACCAGGATCGTTCCCGGGAAGTCCGGCGGCAGTTGGGCCAGCAGGAATTCGAGGGCTTGCGGGCCCCCGGTGGAAATTCCGATGGCGACAATCTTAGAGGGCGCGAGCGCGGATTTGCCTGCCGAAATCTTTTCCGGAGACTCCGGGGCCCCGCGCAAAAATCCAGGGCGCACCATCTTGCAATCCGCCGCCGCCTTGATTTTTGCGATCAGTTCCCGGGTCGTGTCGGCCATGTGGGCCGAAGCGTCCTGCGGCTTGGCGACAAAATCGAAGGCACCCAGTCCCAACGCCTTAAGCGTGACCGAAGCGCCATCGGTGCTGTGGGAGCTGACCACGATGACCGGCAGCGGATGCCGGCGCATGATCTCCTTCAGAGTATCAATGCCGTTCATGCCGGGCATTTGCAGGTCGAGCGTGATCACGTTGGGGTGCAACTCTTCGATCTTCTTTAGGCAGAAGGTTCCGTCCATCGCCGTGCCCACCACCTCGATCGAGGGGTCGGCTTCGAGCATTTGCGGAATCAGCTTTCGCATCAAGGCCGAATCGTCCACCACCAGCACACGCACCTTGTTCACGCTCATGCCTGGCCTCCTACCGCGCCCAGAGCCAGACGCGCGCGATCGGCATGGTTCAGCAATATTCCGCAATTGGTCAGGCCCGCTTCTTCCGGACGCGAACGCGCCACGTGTTCCACAACCGCAGGCAGATTCAGAATCAGCACGACCTTCCCGTCCCCCAGAATGGATGCGCCGTTCACCAAGTCGGTGGCGAAAGTCTGGTCGTCCAGCGCTTTGATGACCAGCTCTTCTTCGCCTTCCAGGGCGTCGACGATCAGTCCGTATTTTCTTTCGCCGACAGTGATCACCAGCACAAACAGCTTGCTCGATTTCCCGTCTTCCTGGGCCGCGCCGCGCTGTCCCAGGCGCAGCAAAGGAAGCACCTGGTTCCGCAATTGCAAAACTTCGTAGTTGTCGACCTGGTGAACCTCGGATTCCGTAGTGCGCGCGATCTGGTTCACTGCATTCAGCGGGATGGCATACAAGCGTTGCTCCACCCAGAACATCAGTGCCTTGATGATGGCCAGAGTGAGCGGCAACTTCATCCGGAAGGTGGTGCCCTGGCCGGGACGCGTCTCAATGTGAATGGTGGCCTTCAGCCGGTGCAGTACGCTTTGCACCACGTCCATCCCCACTCCGCGCCCGGAAACTTCCGTGACTTCTTCCGCGGTACTGAATCCTGGCCGGAAAATGAGTTCCAGAGTCTCGGCTTCGCTCATGCGCGCCGCTTCTTCCCCCGTGATCATCCCCAACTCAATCGCCTTGGCGCGAATCTTCAGCACGTCGATGCCGTGTCCATCGTCACTGACTTCGACCACCACCTGATTGCCCTGGTGAAGCGCATTCAGCCGGATCCTTCCCCGTGGCGGCTTGCCCAGTTTGCGGCGTTCTTCGGGAGATTCGATGCCGTGGCTGACTGCGTTTCGCACCAGGTGGGTAAGCGGCTCGGCGATGGCGTCGAGAATGCCCTTGTCGAGGTCGGTTTCCTGCCCGCTGAGTTCGAGATCCACTTCGCGCCCGCATTGCCGTGCCACATCGCGCACCATGCGTGGAAAGCGCCGGAACAACTGGTCTACCGGCACCATGCGGATTTTCATCACCGAGCGTTGCAGGTCGTTCAGCACTCGCGCCTGAAAGGCCATGGCGTCGGCAAACTTGCCGCGCAGCAGGTCCTTGGGATAACGCTTGCCAAACTCATTGAGCGACTGCTGCAGCATCGACTTGCCGATGATGAGCTCTCCCACCAGGTTCAAAACGTTGTCAATGCGGCCCGCTTCCACCCGCAGAATGTTTTCCGTCATGGCCTGCGCTTGAGGTTCTGGCGCCGGGGCTTGCGTCTCGACCGGAGTCGGCTTCGCCAGGACGGTTGCGGACGAAGCCGGCGTTGAAGTCTCTAGCGAGGCGGAAGCCTCAGGAACTGCCGCCGTGCTCTTTTTGGCGGAGCTTTTCGACGGCGATGCGGCTGCGATTAAAGTCACGCTCACGTCGCCCGTTATCGTCGGGATGCGAGCCTTGGCGGCGATCTGCCCTTCCGCCTGGGAACTGGCAACCACGAATTGCACCTGCTTGGATGCGGCTGGCGACTTTGCGTCCGGCCGCACCACCAGGATTTGACCGATCCCGCCGATCGCATTCTGAATCAGTTGCCGGGCTGCGATTGGCATGGTGCAGTTGGGATCGATTTTCACCACGATGTCGTAGATGGCCAAGCCGGCAGCCTGTGCCTGGGCGAGCGCGCGCTTCTCCGCATCCGTCCAGTCTTTGCCCGATCGCGGAGCAGCCTCGGCGGATTTCTTCTTGCGCCGTGATTTCTTGGCCGCGGGGGCCGAAGTGAGTTCGTTGATTCTTTGCCGCAGAGCTTCCGTGGCGGGCATTGCGCCTCCGCCGTGGTAGGCCGCGATCATCGCGGTAAACACGTCGGCGGCGGCAAAGGCAATCTCGGCCAGCGCGCCGTGGCCGGCTGCAGTTTCCAGGGAAAGCGCATCCTCGAACTGGTGTGCCAGTTCGCTCAACTCGCGCAGCCCGCAAGCCGCCGAGTCGCCCTTCAGCGTGTGCACGGTCCGCCGGATCGAACGCACAATCTCCTCGTCGCCGGGGCTCTTCTCCAGCTTGAGGGATTCTTCGTTCAGCGCCTGCAGCAGTTCCTGCGAGGTCTCAAAAAACAACTCCCGCAGTTCCGCTCCACGCTCATCGGGGGGATTCGTCAATCTCGCACCTCAATCCGTTGATAGGCCGTACCACTGTCGCGGTGCACCATGTGGAACTTCTCGGTCAGGCCCAGCAGGCTTTCCGCATGGCCTACGAACAGATAGCCGCCGGGATTCAGGCAGCGGTAAAACTTTTCGACCAGCCGCTTTTGTTCGGCTTCGTCGAAGTACATCATCACGTTGCGGCAGAAGATCACGTCATTGCGCTGCGGCAGGTACTCCGTCTTCAAATTGTGAAAGTCGAAGTGGACCATCTCCTTCAAAGCTTTCTTGACCGCATAGCGGTCGCCAACCTTGTCGAAGTAACGCAGCCGGAAGGTGTAATCCACCGCCGCCATCTGGTTTTCGCTATACGCGCCCTCCTGGCCGGTGCGCAGCACCGAGTAACTGATATCGCTGGCCAGGATTTCCACCCGCCACGGCGGGGGAATCAGCGGTTTGGGCAGCGCCACTTCCACCGGCAGCGGATTACGCAGGTAGTAGTAGGCCAGCGTGTCGGCCGCCATCATGCCCAGCGTGTAGGCTTCCTGCCCGGTCGAGCAGCCCGCGCTCCACACCCGCAGCGAATATTCGCGGTGCGCTTGTTTGTGTTTCAGCATGTTCTCGAGAACGTATTTCTGAAACAGGTCGAGCTGCGCCTTGTGCCGGAAAAAGCTGGTTTCGTTGACCGTCAGGTTCTCCACCAGCTTGGCCAGTTCCGCCTTGCCGTCCTGGCTGATCAGCAGCCGGTAATAGGCGTAAAACGAATCGGCGCGGCATTCCTTCAGCCGCCGCAGCAGGCGGTCCCGCAGGAAATGCACGCGGCGCTCGTCGAAGTGCATGCCGCACTCCTGATACACCAGCGCCTGCAGAAGTCGCAGTTCCGCTTCGGTCAGGATAGGAGCCGGTGCCGCTCCGAATGTACTCATGCGATCTCTCGTTCCCCCTGCCCGTAGCTCATTCCGCCTCCATCCGCCATGTCATGGTCCAGACCATCGGAATTACTTGGCGGCCGCGGCTCCCCGCGCCTCCGCTTTGCCGGTCTTGCTTTCCGTCTTCCCGCTCTCCTGCAGCAAACTGGCCGGAGCCAGCAGCTTGGTCATGTCCAGCAATACGATCAGGCGGCCCCGAACCTTGCCCAGTCCCGTAACACAATTCAGCCCACCCTCCTGAAATGCGGCGGGCGGGGGTTCCACGTCCTCGATGGGAATCTTCAATACTTCGGTCGCCGAGTCTACGATCAGCCCGGCGAGCCGGCCGGAGTGCTCCACCACCAGAATCCGGTTCCGTTTCTTGAGCGAAGCCCCCTTTTCGCCGAAACGCTTGCGCAGATCCATGACCGAGACGATCTTGCCCCGCAGGTTGATCACGCCTTCCAGGTACTCCGGTGCGTCGGGTACGGCGGTGATCTCCGGCACCCGCACGATTTCGTGCAACGAGGTGATGGGCACGCCATAGGTCTCGCGCCCGATCTGGAAACCCACGATATGGAGTTCGTCATTCATCGCTGGTCCTTGACTATGACTATGCCCGCTGGGGGTATGCCCACTAGTTGCGGGATCCCGCGGTGGCGCGCCGCGCATTCTGCGGTTTCTCGTCCGGTTCTTCCCGCCGTGACGAAGAAGACTCATCCAGCGTGAAGCGGTCCATGAAGTCGAGCAGGCCGCGCGACATCTTCGACATCTGCTCGGCCGAAGCCGCCAACTCTGTCGAGCCGGAGGTCGATTGCTGCACCAGTTCGCGCATCCGCTCCATGGCTTTGACCACGGCTTGCGCTCCGGAGGCTTGCTCTTCCACCGCCGAGTTGATTTCGTGCGTGATCTCGTTCAGCCGCGTGGTAGCCCGCGCGATCTGCGACGAACCATGCGATTGTTCGTTGGTGGCCGCGCCAATCTCCTGTGCGAACTTGTAAACCTCGGTGACCACGTTCGAAATCTTGCGCAACGCCGAATTCAATTCGCCGCCCAGATCGAGGCCCTCGTTCACGATCCCGGTCGAGCGATCCATGTTCTCGACAGCCTTGCGCGCTTCTTTCTGAATGCTTTGAATCAGTTCGGAAATCTCTTTCGTCGATTGCGCCGACTTTTCCGCCAGCTTGCGCACTTCATCCGCCACGACCGCGAAGCCCAGTCCGTGCTCGCCGGCCCGCGCCGCTTCGATGGCCGCGTTCAGCGCCAGCAGGTTGGTCTGTTCCGCCAGGTCGTCGATGACCTCAATGATCTTTCCGATGTCGTCGGCCCGCTGGCCCAGCGCTCCAATGATTTCTCCCGAGCTGTTGATGGTTGCGTTGATACGGTTCAGGCCGTCGGTGGCCTTCTCCATCGTCGAGATGCCGCTGTGTACCTCTTCCCGCGACCGGTTCGAGATGTCGAGCAGCACCTTGGCCGTATCGGCCACGCGCTGAATCGAAGCCACCATCTGGTCGATGGACGCCGAAGTTTCGCTTACGCTCGAAGCCTGCACCTGCGTGCTCTTCACCATGTTCTGCACGTTCACGCTCATCTCGTGCATGGTGCTGGTGACTTCATCAATCGCCGACGAAGCCTGCAAGCCGACTTTCGCCGAATCGTCGGAGGCGTTGGCCACCTGCCCGCTGGCGCTGGCCACTTGCGTCGAGGCGTCGCGCACGCTGCTCACCAGCCGGCCCAGACCCTCCACCATCCGCGCGAAAGCGTTGCCCAATGTATCGTGCGGCGAGCGCGGTTTGACTTCAACCGTAAGATCCCCGCCGGCAATCGCTTCGGAAACTCCCGCCATCTCCTTGAGATAGATGACCATCCTGGCGAAGCCGCGCGCCAGTTCCCCAATCTCATCGTCACGCTGCACATCGATGCTGTGTTCCAGATCGCCGGTGTCGCCGATCTGCCGCGACACGATCATCAGATTGGTCAGCGGTTCGGTGATCGACTTGGCGGTTGTGTAGGCAACCACCACGCCCAGGCCCAAAGCAAACAGAGTGCTTACTATGGAGGCCATGATCGTCCAGGTGCTGGCGGTCTCATCCGATTTCCGCCGCGCTTCCACCAGCTTGCGGTTTTCCCCATCGGCCAGGTCGAGCGCGTCCGTCGAATTCTTTACCCACGAAGAAGCGTCCTTCTGTAAGTAGTAAATCTGCAATTCGGCGACGGTCGCGTTTCCCGAGTCCACGTCCTTGCGTTTCTCGATCAGCGGCTGGGCGAACTCTTTGCCCCACGCCTGCTCCAGTTGCTCCACCTTGGTCAGCGCCGTTCGCTCTTGTTCGGAGTTGGACAGGTCCTTGCCCTGCTGCAGCCTGTCGGCGAGGGTGCGCAGACCCTCGTTCATCCGGTCTACTTCCCGGGTGTCGCCACTGAGCAGGTAATTGCTTAGGTAGAGGCGGTTCTGCATCATCTGAAAGCGCACTTCGTTGGTGGCATCCGTCAGCTCGAGCGAGGCCGTGGCCGCAGCCTTGGCGGCATGCTCCCGCTGCACCGCCAGCAAGTTCACCAGGAACAGCACCACCACCATGCTCAGGATGATTCCGAAATTTACATAAAGCTTCTTGCCGATCGTCATGCCGTTTCCTCCCAGCCGCCCCGTCTGCCTTTAAGCTCTACTGATGCGGTTCAAACTTGAAATCCACTACCCCTGAGCTTTCCATCGCTGCCGGCTCAAAGCGCCACTTCTTGACAGCTTCCAACGCCGCCGTGGCCAGCACCGGATGCCCGCCCATGATCTTTGCGTCCTTTACCGTCCCATTCGCAGCCACCACTACTTCAATCCTCACCGTGCCCGTGATATTCATCTTCCTCGCCAGTTCGGGATATTCCGGCTGCACTTTGCTCTTGGCCCGGCGCACAATTTCGCTTTGCGTTCCTTGCGCTCGCAGCCCTACCACCCCCAGCCCCGCCACCATTGCAATCACCGCCAACCCCACCCCCATCCGTCGCAAAGACACAGTTCCTCCTTGGCAATAATCCTGGTGATCCCTATTGGAGCAACGCCGTGGCCACGCGTCGTCTTTCAAAAAAACCAAAGTCACTTACCGGATGTCCTTGCAAAACAAAGACTTACCTAGAAATGTCAGATCCCTCCCCGACCCTGCCCCGACATTAGCTGCGTCTCATATTCGGTGTCGCATGCAGCCATTCTCAAAGTGAGAGCCCGCATCCCCCAAAATTCTCGGGATTTCACACTAAGGCACCCGCCCACCCATTTCCCTTGACTCAAATTGAGATAACGGGATATTTTTCCATTAGATTCAATCACTTGTAAGAAGCGCAAGCGTCCTGTGTCCGCGGGTGACGTTCTGAACATGGCCGGAGGCAACTCGACACCTTTACCCGAAGGCCATGTCTTGCCCAATTCCGACGACGCCTTTCAGAAACTCCTCCTGCAGCTTGCCGGCAAAGCCGCCGAACGCTTCGATTCCAACGCTCTGATCCAGTTCTTCTGCCGCGCTACCCGCGAGTTCTTCCAGGTCACCGGCGTATATTTCTGGCGGCGCCACGCGGGCGACGAACTTGTGGGGGAACAGGCCGATGGCAAGCTGTTCGATCGTTTCACCGGCCTTCATCTGCTTCCTCAACCAAGCACAATTACCGCCGATGCGGTGCGCTCGCGGCGGACCCTCTTCGTCAATCGTGTGCAGTCCGCAACCTTCCCGGGCGCGCCGCAATTTGACGCTCGCTCTCTGATGGCCGCTCCGCTCGTGGTCTTCGATGAAGTAATCGGCGCGGTGACCTTTCTGCATGATTCCGATGACGGGTTTTTCAATGAGGATCTCGCCGCCAAAGCCACCATCCTTGCTGGACAATTGGGCAGCCTGCTGGAGGCGACCCGGCTGGGCGAAGTATCGCGCGAGGAGCACCGCCGGGCGGAGATTCTGGCCGAGGTCGCCACCGCACTGCACGGCACTCCGGACGTGGCCGCGGTCATTGAGGCCCTGGCCGACCGCCTTCGGCTTCTGTTGCGCACCCGTCTGGTTTCCGTCCTCTTGCGCCGCGAAGGACCCTTCGAACTGCGTGCCGTATCCGCCGAAACACCCCAGTTGGCCAATTCCTTCCGAGCCGGGCATGACCGCCAGACCATTCGCTTCGCCGCCGATCTCGCGCAGCGTGCCGTGGCCGCCGGTGAGGCCATCACCGTCTCCATCGGCACCGATCAGCACTCGCTCGGCAACCTGGTCTCTCCCGGACTGTTGATTGCCGCTCCGTTCCGTACCTCGCGTACCCAGGGAGCAATCCTCGTCTATCCGCGTACCGACGGGGTTTTCACCGCCGAGGAAAAGTCGCTGGTGTCCGCGATTGCCGGCTTCGGTGCCGTCGCCGTGGCTCACGCCGAACTGTGCGCCACCGCCCAGGGCCAGGCCCAGGAACTGCATCAGTTGCTGGAAATCTCTTCCGAGCTCAGCTCCAGTGGCGATCTCGAACATTTCCTGCAGGCCTTTGTCGTCCGTGCCGCGGAGTTTCTCGCCTTTGGCCGCTGCTTCATCGCCCTGCTCGAAGATGGCCAGTTCCACGTGCGCTATGCCGTCAAGGGGGGCGAGTCGCGGCGCGCCGATACCCTCTTCCCGGAGGGCATCGCCACGCGCTCCCTGCGCGCCAAAGAAGTGTTCTGGTCCGACGATCTCAAACAGGTGCCTGACGCCGATCCTGAGATTCTCGCTCGCTACAATGCCCGGCAGTTGCTCACTGTGCCTCTATTGGGCGCTGACGGACGGGTGCTCGGCATGTTCGGAGTGCTCGACCGCCTCGACAATACGGGTATTTCGCGGGAGGACATTCGCCGCGCCCGCGCCTTGGCTGCCCAGGTTTCGGTGGTCCTTGAAGTCGCCCACAACCTGCACCAGTCCGAACTGAACCGCCATCGCTCCGACGTGCTGGTTCAACTGGCGCGGGAGATTGATGGTCTGCTGCGCCTGCCGGATTTCGCCCGCAAGTTCGTCGAACGCGCCGTCGAATTGTGCGGAGCGCACGCCGGCGCCTTTGCTCTGTTTCAGGATGGACGATTCCAGACGGTTGCGCTGCATTCGCTGCCCTCAGTGGCCGGTCGTCAGCCCGAATCGAGCGACCGGCGCAAGTTGGTGACTCACTCCGAGGAGGCTCGGCCCAACGATCCGCCGAGTCTGGCTCTAGCGAGTCCGAGACTGCCAAGCCAGAATCGCGCCGAAATTGGCCGCAACAGTAACGAAGATCAAGCCTTGCAACAGAAATTCGCCAATGCCCTTTCCGAACTGGTTGCTCAACGCCCGGGTGCGATCATCTCTGGCTCTGCAGCCGAGCTGCTGGGTCCGGAGTTGGCTTCAAGTTTAGGCTGGAGCGATTGCGTAGCGGCGCGTCTGCCCGGTTCCAACGGAGAACTCGCCGGCCTGCTCTGCCTATCCGGTCGTTCCCGTCCTCTTGCGCCAGCGGATCGTGACTTGCTGGAAGCGATTGCCGTTCACGCGGCGATGGCCCTGGAAAATGCCCGTCTGTTCACTCGCATCGAACAGGCCAACCGCCACTGGCTGGAGATTTTTGACGCCATCACCGACTTGATCGTTGTCCACGATGAGAGCGACAAAGTCCTGCGCGTCAACCGCTCTCTGGCCGCCATGATCGGCGTTGCTCCCAGCGAGCTGATCGGCGTCAACATGCGCGCGCTTCTGGCCCTCACCAGCGAAGCCACGCTCTATTCGTGTCCTTTCTGCCGCTCCATGGGCCAAGACAGCGACGAGTTCGTTCATCCCGCGCTGGATCGCACCTATCTGGTTTCTACTTCGCGCGTGCATGGCGCTTCCGGCGAAGGCCTGCAAACCATTCACGTGCTCAAGGACATCACCGACCGCCGCGAGGCCGAACGCCGTTACCGCGAACTGTTCGATAACATTCAGGAAGGGCTATTCTTCAGCACGCCGGAAGGCCGTTTCGTCGAAGTCAATGACGCTCTGGTGGCAATGCTGGGCTATTCCAGCCGGGAAGAACTGCTGCAGGTCGATATTCCCACCCAGATCTATTTTTCTGCCGAGCAGCGCCAGCGCCACGCCGAGGCCATGGAAAAAGATGGCCACCTGCGCAACTTCGAATCCACCCTTCGCCGCAAGAACGGTTCTCCCATCTACGTCCTCATCAATGCCTTCGGCATGTACGACAATCTAGGGCGCTTGCTGCAGATTCGCGGCTTGATGCTCGACGTCACCGGCGTTCATACCTATCAATCGGAACTGCAGCGCGAGCGCGACTTTTCGGCCAAGATTCTCAGCAACACGCAGAGTCTTATCCTGGTCTCCGACACTGCCGGCCTGGTCAGCTACGCCAACCGCCGCTGGTACGAAGCCGGCTTCGAGCAGAAAGAACTTCTCGGGCGTCCCCTGTTGGAGCTTGCCGCTCCCGGTTACGTCCGTCCGTTGTCGGATGCGCTCCAGGCCACTCTGCGCGGCGTGCAGGTCGATAACCTGGAACTCCAAATCGCGCGCGGGAATGGCAATGTCGGCCAGTTCTCCGTCAACCTCAGCCCCATGCGCGACGAGCAGGGCAACATCAACAGCATCGTGGTGGTCATGACCGACATCACTGACTCCGCCGAACTGCGCGGCAAACTCGTTCACGCCGAAAAAATGGCAGCGGTCGGGCAACTCGTCTCCGGCGTCGCTCACGAAGTAAATAATCCTTTGACCGCAATTCTCGGCTTTGCCGACCTGCTCCTCGAGAATCCCGACCTTCCAGACACTGCCCGCAAGGATCTTCGCGTTATCTTGCAGGAAGCCCAGCGCACCAAGCAGATCGTGCAGAACCTGCTCAGCTTCGCCCGCCAGATGCCGCCGCAGCGCAATGCCGTCCAACTCAACGTCATCCTGCGCCGCACCATCCAGTTGCGTTCCTACGACTTCAACAGTCACGGAGTCGATATCGTCGAACACCTCGACGAAGGACTGCCCGAGGTCATCGGCGACGCTCACCAACTACAACAGGTTTTCCTCAACATTCTGAACAACGCCTACGACGCCGTCCATGAAGTGGGCCGCGCCGCACGCATCGAAATCATGACCACCAAGGCCGGCGAAGCCGTCGAAGTGTCCTTCCGCGACAACGGCTACGGCATTTCCAACCCCGATCGCATTTTCGATCCTTTCTTCACTACCAAGGAGGTCGGCAAGGGAACCGGCCTTGGCCTCAGCATCTGCTATGGCATTGTGAAGGAGCACGGAGGCGAGATTCTCTGCCACAACAACATCGACGGGCAGGGAGCCACCTTCATCGTCCGCTTTCCCGCAGCGTCCCACACCGCTTCCCTCAGCGTGGCCGCAGGAGTAAATCAACCATGACAACCCCAGCCATTCAGCGAGCCCTCTTGCCAGTTTTGCTCATCGAAGACGAGCCTTCCATCATGGCTCTGGTCAGCGCCACCCTCGAGCGCAGCGGCTACGAAGTCGTCTGCATCGAGTCCGGCGCCGAAGCCTTGCGCCTGCTCGAAAAAGGTCAATTCCTGGGCGTAGTCTCCGACATGCGCACACCCGGCGGCGTCGACGGCGCCCAGGTGCATAACTGGATTTCCGTCAATCGCCCGGATCTCGTGAACAAAGTCGTCATCATTACCGGCGACTATGCTAACGAAGAAACCGTCACTACCTTGCGCCAGATCGGCGCTCTTTATCTGGAGAAGCCGTTCCGCGTGCAGGATCTCATTTCGGCTGTCGAGAAAACCATGGGGAAAGCCCGGTGAGTCCAGCGCTCGGCAAACCGCCTCTCGCGAAAGAAGACCTTCGCGTCCGTCTGCTGATCGTCGACGACGAGCAGAGCATCCGCAAGCTCTGTATGACCGTGGGCGAGGCTTTGGGTTTCATCTGTCTCGAAGCCGATAGCGGCGAATCGGCTCTCGCTCTTCTCGAGGAGCAGCCTGTCCACATGATTCTCAGCGACATGGTTATGCCTCACATGTCGGGCCTCGAATTCCTGGAAAAAGTGAAGAAGCTTGTACCGCGCACCGAAGTCGCGCTCATGACCGGACACGGCTCCATCGAAACCGCCGTGCAGTCCATGAAGCTGGGCGCTTACGATTACATCACCAAGCCGTTTTCTCCGCTCGAAGAACTCCGCCTGTTCTTGCGCCGCATGGCCGAGAAAGTCCGCCTGGTTGAGGAAAACGAATTCCTCCGCCAGCGCACCGATTCCGAAACCGCGGTCCATGGCATCATCGGTTCCTCCGCCAAGATCCAGGAAGTGCTCCGCGTCGCCTCGCGTCTCAAAGACACGCGCACCTCGGTCCTTATTTCCGGCGAAAGCGGCACCGGCAAAGAGCTCATCGCCCGCGCCATTCATTTTCGCGGCGTTTTCGCCAACCGTCCCTTCGTCGCCGTCGATTGCGGTTCGCTCGTGCCTACGCTGATCGAGAGCGAGCTCTTCGGCTATGAAAAAGGAGCCTTCACCGGCGCTCTGAAATCCAAGCAGGGACTCTTTCAATCCGCCGATACCGGCTCGGTTTTCCTGGATGAAATCGGCGAACTGCCGCTCGAGCTGCAGGCCAAGCTGTTGCGCGTGCTGCAGGAAAAAGAAGTGCGTCCCGTGGGCAGCAACCAGCGCGTTAAAGTGGACGTGCGCATCATCGCCGCCACCAACCGCGATCTCGAAGCCGCTTACAAGAACGGAACTTTCCGCAAGGATCTTTACTTCCGCCTCAACGTCGTCACCGTCCACGTTCCCGCGTTGCGCGAGCGCCGCAGCGATATCCCCATGCTGGTGAACTGGTTTTGCGAGCGTTACTCCCCCGGAACCGACCTCCACGTCTCCAACCCCGCCATGAAAGCCCTCATGAACTACGATTGGCCGGGCAACGTGCGCGAGCTGGAAAACTGCGTGGAGCGCGCCGTCGCTCTGGGCAACGGAAACGTCATCGACCTCGGCGATCTGCCGCCTTCCATCGCTGCCTTGGATTCTTCCTCATCCCGGTCGGCCTCACCCTCCGCGCCTGAGTTGGTCTCCGATCTCGCCGCCTCGGCCGCAGCGAGTTCCGGCCAGAACGTTGTCGCAGCTCCACTCTCCACCACCGATCTGGAAGACATCGAACGCGCCACCATCCAGCGCGTCTTCGAACAAGTGAAAGGCGATAAAGCCCTCGCCGGACGCATGCTCGGCATCAGCCGCGCCACGCTCTACCGCAAACTCAAACGCTACAACATCAGCGGAGCTCCGAGCCCCGGACCGTCGAGCCATACGCTGCAGTAAGAACGAGTGATCGCCTCCAGGGTCAAGGGGATTAGTAACAAGCGGACTAGATTGAGAGGACCGAAAACCGGCTGTTCGTCCAGTCCCTCTGAGTCAGGAACGTTCGCATGAGAGAACCATTGACACCCAAGCAGAAAGCGTTATGCGTCGCGGTCATATTCTGCTTGAATACTCCAATACTTATCTTCATATTTTGTTACTCGAGCCAGTTTTCTCCCCGGCAGGTCGGTGTGGCAGGATTGCTTAATCTGCTGCTGGGAGTTCCCTTGTTCGCTTTGATTACAGAGAAATGGATTCGCAAAGTTAAATGAGGAAAGGCGAAATAGTGGATATAAAAAAGGCACCCTGAGAAACTCAAGGTGCCTGTCTATCTTCCAGCCGCAACTCAGCCTCTATGCACCGGAAGGCTTCTGCTGTTCCTTCTTCTGCCGTTCCTCGTCCTGTTTTTTCTGCTCAGGCGTTTGCGGCTTGGGTTGCGGTTTTTGCGGCGGAGGCACTGGCTTCGCCGCTGCCGGAGGAGGTGTACGCTGCTGCGGACGCTCGTTTGCCGGAGGCGTCTGCGGCCTTGCAGCCGGTTCGCTCGGCTTTGGCTGGGGCCGATCAGCTTCCGGACGAGTAGGTTGAGGACGGACTGGTTCCGGACGCGCGGGCTCGGGACGAGTAGGTTCGGGCCGCGCCGGTTCGGGTCGATTGTTCGGCGGATTCATTGCCGGACGATTCGGTTGCGCAGGCGCTGGTTCCTTCGGCTGTGCGGCGGGCGCACGATTCGGTTCCGCCGGCGCGGCCGCAGCGGGATGCTCGTTCGCAGCCGGTGGATTCCCTGGCCGATTCATCGGTTGATTCGCCGCCGGGGCAGGTTGTCCGGGCCGCGCAGCGTTTCCCGGCTGGTTGGCTGGATGACCCATATTCGGCGTCGCCGCTTTGCTCGGAGGTGCTTGCTTCACCATCGGTCGCGCCGCCGCCGCGTTCGCCGGCCGCAGCGTCTGCACTTCGCTTCTCGCTAACGGTTGCCCGGGATGCGCTGCCAGAGCCTGTTGCTGTTTCGCAAACGGTACTGGCGGCGGAGGCGGCGTCTTCTTGGCCACTACCTGCCGGCTCGCGATCGCTGCCGGAGGAGCGGCCACATGACCCGCACTCGCGGCCTTCGCGCCCAGCACGCTTTCGCGCGTGGGAGCAACGGCCACGCGTCCGCTCAGTGACGCAGCCGCGATCTGCTGTGCGCTCACCGTGACCGCCACTTTCGCCACAGGTTGCGCGCTCACGAATGCGTGCTGCGGAACCACCATCACGGCGCCCTGAACGCTCCGGTTGGCGTAGGTGATGTTGGTGATATTCGTGGTGTTGTTGATGATGGTCGTGCGGTAAACGTTGGTCACCTGAGTGACGTTCACCGTGGTACTGCTGATGTTGACCCGGGTCACATACGCTTCGCTCACGTGGTACGACGGCACATAAACTTCCCGTGGACCCAGTGCAAACCATCCCACATTGCCGCCAAAGCCGCCCGGCCCTCCGCCTATGAACACAACCAGCGCGGGTGCGTAGACCGCCTGTACCGTTACCGGCCCTGCAACCCAGCCCCAGCGTCCGCCTACACTCACCCAGCGCCCGTAGTGAAACGGCGCGTAGCCCCACGAAGAGTCGTCCACCCAAGTCCAGCCCCAGGGAGCAATCCAATCCCAGTGGCCTTCGTGATAGGGCGCCCAACCGGCGTCGATTCGATTGGGGAACCAGACGTGCCCGTAGTTCGAATCATCGCGCCAGTCGCCATAGTCGTCCAGATCCTCATAGCCGACCACATTGTGCGAGAGATACTGCGCCGAACGCGAGAAGTCGTAACGGTGGTCGCGACCTTCGGACCAGGTATCGAATTCGTCGGGGCCGTAAAGCGGCTCGACGTCGGCATAGAGCGTGTCCGTTCCGCTGAACGTGCCGGTTTGTCCGCCGCGCAAATCGTAGCTCTGGCCCGCGCCAATGGCCTCGCCCTCGCCCGCGCGGACGCTGATCACCGTGTTGCTGCCATCGGCACTCGCCTGCACGCGATAGTGACCGGGCTGGGTGATCGTGAACGCCTGGTTCGGCGTATCGACCTCAAAGTCATCGTCCTCGCCCAGCCGGCGCACCGTGATGTTGATCGCGCCAGACGTAAGCTGGATTTGAACCGTATCGTCGTCGAGGTTCAGGAAGGAGAAGCCAGTATTGGGTGCCAGGCGGATCACGGCCGATCCCAGCTGCACTTCGGCGCGCGAGTCCTCATCGGTCCAGAGCTGGTCGCCCGTAGTCATAGGACGGTTAGGAACGGCTCCCACCCAGTCGCTTTCGCCGGCGGGCTGAAATGAAACCAAACCTTGCAGGTAACCGAGGCGGGCCACGCGACCGGGCGGATCATCCTGATCCTGATCTTGAGCGGCTGATCTTGCGGGTAAAACGATGGTGGCAAGAACGATCCCAAGCACAAGGCTCCACCAGCCTAACTTCAGAGTTGTTTTCATAAAAGGTATGTCTCCCAAAGCTTTCTTCGCGAGACCCGAGCCTCGCGGAATTCACGTCGACCTTTTGATGACGAAGATGGTCGCTGCGAACGGGGTTTCTCAGAGCGTGCCGGACAGCGACCTAAGAACGAGCGCCACAAACCGGCCAATGCGCTCGGCTGACACGTTGAGTAGATTGTTTCTAGGAATATAAGGATAACAGATTAGCCGGGGCGGAAGCCTTCTTCGCCCGTGGTTTTCGGCGGACGAAAATGCTTTTGACAGACCATCCCCGGACAGGCAACATGTCCTCAACCATGACAACTATGGAGACTCCGATCGTCCCGCAGCGCAGTGGAGGTGTCCCCGACACCCGCCTGTGCTCCGGACCGGTGCTAGCAATCGCCGCTGCCAGCGTGGCCCTCGGAACGCGTTTCTTCCTGATTATCTCGAAGTACTCGATCAATGTTTTCTTCTTCGATCAGTGGAGCTACCTGACCCCATTTTTTCGCCATCAGCCGAGCTTTGCCGAACTCTTCTTCTTGCAGCATGGGCCGCACCGCGAAGGCATCGGACTTTTTGCCGATAAGTTTCTCTATCCCCTCACCCACTGGAATGCACGTGTGGATTCGTTCCTCATCGGAGGGAGCATCTTTGTCGCCATGCTGCTCGCGCTGAGGCTCAAGTGCAAGCTCTATGGTGCGCTTTCGTATTCGGATCTGGCGATTCCGGTGATCTTCCTGTCCCTAGCACAATATGAGATGCTGGTCGGCGCGTCGAATCCCGCCTGCAGCGGCCTGCCGCTCGTGATGATGATGCTGTATTGCCTCGCTCTTCTCGGCCGCAACCGGCTGCTGAGATATTTATTGGTCTTGGCGCTGAATTTCCTGCTCATCTATACCGGATATGGCCTTTTCATGGGTGCCGTCACCATGGGAGTTTTCCTGCTCGAGTGCTATTGGAGCTGGCGCCACCTGACGTCCGCACCGTTCGTCCAAGCTGCAGCAGGGCTCATAGTGGCTGCAGCTTCCCTCGCGTCTTTCTTTATCCATTACACTTTTGTTCCCGGCGTGCGGTGTTTCCAGGTTCCTCAACGTCATCTCCTGCAATACGCCAGGTTCACGGGGTTAATGTTCGTGGGGTCTGTGGTTCCCAGGCCTCTTCATGTCTCTCTGGCAATGACCGCGCTGGGCGCGGCAATCCTCTTAGTTGTCGTATCCGTACTCGCCTGGCATCTGATTCACTTGCTGAAGGGTGCTGGCTCTGAGACACACCTGGTCGGGGTCGTACTCTTGAGCTATTGTCTGCTGTTCTCCGCGAGCGCTTCAGTTGGTCGCCTCTGCCTGGGCATGCAAGCGGCATTTGCCTCGCGCTACGTCACGCTGTTGATCCCGGCCTTCCTGGCCATCTACTTCTACCTGCTGTCGCAGTCGTGGCACGGCAAGCGGAATCTCGTCCTGACATTATGGGTTCTGCTGCTCGTGCCTGCCGCTGTGCGCAAACCGTGGGAGGATATCCGGTGGTATTCCAACGGCAAGCGGGACTGGGCCAACTGTTACGTGCACACGGAGAATATCCACTACTGCGACCAGACCGCCAACTTTTCGATACACCCGGATCCCGAACAGATCGGGGATTTTGGCCATGGACCTGATTTGCAACTGCAGCAGAAGCTCGATTATCTCAAGGAGCATCGGCTGAATCTGTTCTATGACCGTAGTCTCAAATGAATGTCCAGCGCGCGGTTGAGATACTGTCTCAGCCTGAGACGCGGTCTCGACCAGGCCCGGTGCGCAGTCTCCGCAATGCCCCTAACTCGCTGAAAAATCTAGCTCCTGAGTGCTAATCCTTCCGTTCCGGACTGTGGTAGCGCTCGTGCTTCTCTATCTGCATAACCGCGTGTTCTGGCTCCCCAAAGCTCTTCCTAACCGGGAAGAGGGGGAGCCCAACCGCACTTACAAAGTCGGGGCTGAACCAGTCCGGACTGAATCGGCAGGCTGAACGGGTAGGGAAAGGGTCAGAATCGCTTTGGGACAAACAGGCACAGGGAAGGCGCGGGCGGCACAAACCAGCACGGTCGCCGAACTGGCACGGTTTTTCCCAGAAGCCACGCCCGTACGGATTCCGGTTCAATTCACCCGGACCGGGGGCGAGACGGGCATTCCCGGCATCCAGGAGAGAACGGTCATTGAGTTCGGCACCTCTCGCGAAGTCCTGTTCTGCTGCACTGCGCCGTTAGAATTCGCCGACGTGTTGCGCCTGCGCAATTCCGACGGCTCACTCGACACGGACGCATCCGTGGTTGCCGTGCAGTACCAGCCGGGTGCGACCATCGTGGCCGCCCGCTTTCTCAACTCAGTCCCTAACTGGATCGTGAAACCATGACTCCATCAGAACCGACTTCGTCGCATCCTTCGGCACCCACTCCAGACTTTCCGGCGCTATGGTCCAGTGCACGTCGCCTTCATCCCATCTATACAGAACTGGCGCGCGAGTTCGTGATCGAACTGCCCGCCTGTTCCGATCTCGAAGCTCAAGTGGAAACGCCGGGGCGCGAATCCGTGGAACAGGCCGAGCAGTGGCTGAACGATATGGATGATCGCATCCAAGTTCACCAGCTGCGCCAGTTTCTGCAGACCAGCACGCTGGTGGATGCTGACGGCCTGGTCGTTCTGCTGCGGCACTTCCTGGCGAAGACGGCTCACACCGACGCCTCGCGCGACAAAATTGATTTCCTGCTGGTGCAATATTTCAGCCAGGGCGCGCCTACCGAACTCGACGACAACAGCGCCGATATATCTTACGTTGCGCAAGGCCTGGAGTCCGTACTCGGCCCCGTAGAACTGAAGACTCCGGTGTGGTTGAACGCTTTGGATCGCGTTCTCGAGGCCGCGCGGCGTTGCCGTTCGCTCGACGAACTGCTGCACGGCGGTGTGCTCGAGCAAGGACGCAAAGCTAAGGCGCAGGCCGGCGATCTGTTCTACCTGCCTATTGCGCTGGTGGCGTTCACTCGTTTCGGATACCTCATGCGGCGCGTCTTCTTCCGCCTCATGCTCACCGATCTCAACGACATTCTCGACGGGCTTACCGAACTGGAAGAAAAAGGAGTCGAGACCATCGACTGCCGGCGGGCCCAGTTCTCGGCGCAAGAGCCGATCGTGCGGCTGCGCATGATCTGCCAGTCGTGGAAGGTCATGTTCCAGGCTGAGTATTCTTCCGGGCAGCCGCTGCGCATGCTGGTGGACCTGCGGGCCTCGGTTGACGCCGCACTGGGCCGCGGTTCGGCGGCCGCAGATGCCGGGAAAGCCATACCACCCGCCGCTCTGAAAGCTGCCGCACCAGCTGCCGAAAAAGCCACGCCCGTCAAGACGCCAACCGCGCCGCGGGCTGCTGGCGCTGCGGCCAGCGCAAAAGGCGCGAAACCCACAACCTCGCCGAAGCCGGCTCCCGTAACACACGCGCAGCCGGAAGCCAAGTCCGCCGTGGCGAAAGCGGATGCTCCTGAATTTCAAATCTCCGCGGATGCGCCGGAGTGGAACCCGGAGCAGGATTCGCAACCGGGCAGAAAGAAATAGTTGCAGCATTTCACCCAAGGCCGCACCAGAAGGAAACCGCTAGAACAGCTGGGGCGGAGATTCCAGGGTTGTCAGGATTGAGAATAAGAGTTGAGCACTAGAGGCTCCGCGAACGATGCGGGACTTCAGACGAAGGAAGCGTGCAAGTGGAACATCCGACCGTACTGGTTATCTCCGACGACGTGGAATTTTCCCGGAGCGTCACCGCGCGCTGGCAGACGGAGCGCAACGTCCCCACGTTTACGATGCTTAGCGGAGATCTATGGCCACGCAGCGTCGATAGCTTTGAGGTCGCCATTGTCGGTCCCTTGCGCCGGGAACTGCTCTCCGTAGTACTGGAACCGCTGCACTCGACCTTGCAACCTCTGTTCTGTGTTTGCCAGGATGCCCGCACCGCGCAACTGGTGCGCGAGCGTTGGCCACGCACCTCGGTTCTGCGCTGTCACGAGAATTGGCTGGATGTCCTGATCCTGGCCGCGAGCGAAGCCGTACGCCGCGCCGCGGCCGAAGCCCGCGCGCGAGCCGCCGAACAGATGTGCTCCACCTTGGAATGCCACGCCATGCTCGGCCGCTACATGCTGGAGATGCGTCATGGCCTGAACAATGCGCTGACGTCGCTTCTGGGCAACTCCGACTTGTTGCTGATCGAGCCAGGCAGCCTGTCGGCCCAGGCGCGGGCGCAGATTGAAACCATTCGCAACATGACGCTGCGCATCCATGAGGTGCTGCAACGGTTTTCGTCGCTGGAAAAGGAAATGAACGTGGTCGCTCAGCAGGTGGAACGGGACTCGGGCAAATGCCGCGTCGCCGCTGCCGCCGCGGGCGACTGAAAATGTACCTGTCCTCCGCCACGTACTGGCGGTTGGGCAGCCTAGCATCAAGGTGACGGGCGCATTTATTCATTCTCCCCTGGCGATATGCCGATCTTAGATTTATTGGGATTTATTGGCGGGCGTACCAGGTTCACGCTGCGCTGTGGGGAAAGGCCCTATGCACAAGTTAGCCGCGACCAGCACCATCCTTGAGCACGAGCTCTCGGAACTGCGCCTGCTCGTCGAACGCCAAACGGGAGTGGTTCTGGATTGTCCCAATAGCGCTCTGGCCGCACATGTCGCGGAGTTTGTCGAGGCCCAGGATTTGGGATCGTCGACCTTGCTGCTGGAACGACTTCGTTCCTGCGAGCAGGATCCTTCCAGCCTGCCATCCTTACTCGACGGTTTGCTCAACACCAATACCGGGTTCTTCCGTCATCCCGGAGCGCTGAATGCTCTCACACGGCAGGTGTTGCCTCAGCTCTGCGCTCGCAAGTCCGCAGACGGTCCCAGCCCGGTCCGCATCTGGAGCGCGGGCTGCGGCACCGGAGAAGAAACCTATTCCATCGCCATGGCGGTCTGCGATGCGATGACCCCCGCCAATGTGGGTGCTGCGATCAGCGGCAACGGTTCCGGCAATGGCAACGGAAATGGAAACGGCAAAGCAGCCGCGCGCAGCGGAGGCATCGCCGACAATTTGCAGAGCTTAGCGGCGCAACCCGCCCATCTCAATTCGGGATGCTCGATTCACATCGTAGGCAGCGACTTGCTGCCGTGCAATATCGAAGTCGCGGACCGCGGCGTGTATCTGCAGTCCTCATTGGACGGCCTGCCCCCAGCGACGATCCGCAACTATTTTTCGAAGATCGGTTCGCCAGTGATTGTCCCCACTGAAGCTCTCGTCGATACTCAAGACGAAACTCGGAACGAGACTAGAAATGGCACGAAGAACGGCAGTTCCAACGGATCGCAGAGTGCGTCCAACGGCGCGCATCTGCTGGTGAAACCCCGCCTGCGCAGCCTGGTTACTTTCAACTGCATGAACCTGGCACGGCCCGGCTACATCGGACGATTCGACTGCATCTTCTGTATGGACGTGATGCCCCACTTCTCCCGCGCCCAGCGCATCGCCCTGCTCGAGCGCCTGCATCTCTACCTCGAGCCCGGCGGATACCTTTTCCTGAGCCAGGGCGAAAAGCTGGTTACTTCGAACCTGAATTTCCGCTCCGAAACCTTCGACGGTTATACGTTTCACCGCAAGCCGCTGGCGGCAAGTGCGGCGTACGGGCGGTAGCATCAACAATGCGGGTTGCTGTTTGGGACGGCACGGGATAGACTAAACTAAGTTAGTTTAGTCTATAGGCGACCCATGAAAACAGTTAATATTCACGAAGCCAAGACCCAACTCTCCAAGCTTGTCGAAGAAGCGTTCGAAGGAGAGCCTTTTGTGATTGCGAAGGCTGGCAGGCCGATGGTGAAAGTCACAGCCCTGGGCGCTCCCGTGGGAAAAGAAGTTAAGCGCCTTGGCTTCATGGCTGGGCAAATCTCGGTGCCAGATGACTTCGACCGTATGGGTCAAGAAGAAATTGAGCGCATCTTCACGGGCGGAAAATGAAGCTTCTGCTCGATACCCATCTGCTTCTATGGGCCGCGGGGAAACCAAATCGGCTCTCCGCGACAGCCAGAAGATTGATCGACAGCACGGTGAATGAGCTTCTATTCAGCGCCGCTAGCGTGTGGGAAGTGGCGATCAAGCGCGGACTCGGTCGCAGCGACTTCCAAGCCGATCCGCGGCTGCTCCGCCGCGGGCTGCTGGACAATGGATATACCGAGTTGCCGATTCTCAGCGACCACGTAGTCGCCATCGAGAGTCTGCCGCCGATCCACAAAGACCCATTCGACCGGTTGCTAGTCGCGCAAGCTACTGTGGAGGGAATCACACTTCTCACGGCCGACTCGATCGTGGCGGAATATCCGGGACCGGTGCGATTTGTCTGATATTGGGTTTACTTAAATTTGTCTATATTGTCTAGTTTATCTATAATGGACAAATGAAGGTCGTCACCTCCACTGATGCAAAGCAGCGCTTCGGAAGCATCGCCGAATCAGCCCTGCGTGAACCCGTTCTCGTTC